>ERZ772977.1490-NODE-1490-length-11742-cov-4.573543_pt1 | contig 11742 bp, 10 predicted proteins | sample MGYA00511131_ERZ772977 | MGnify/ENA primary metagenome ERZ772977 (study PRJEB29015, sample SAMEA2737935) | human oral metagenome | biome: human oral; feature: human-associated habitat; material: dental | place: China | collected 2151 ...
CGCGTCCGGCCTGTTCCGGGAAGGTGCGGAAGGTGGCGTCCACCCATGGCAGGAGCTCCTTCATGTGGAAGGTTTCCCAGTTGCGCGACCCAACGTTCGATTTCACCGGGTCGCAGTGCCAGCCGACCGCGGCGTCGGGCATGACGACGATGAGGTCGCGTCCTGCGGTCAGCTCACGGATGTTGAAGTTTTTGTCATACATGTCGTAGGCTTGGGCGCCGCCGTGGAACAGGTAGAGCACAGGGTAACGCTTTCCGCTGTTGTAGCCGTCGGGCAGCAGAACATTGACGCGGGGGTTCCTCATCACGCTGGGGTTGTACTTCTTTGCAATGATCGAGATACCGTCTCGTTTCTGGATCGAGGGTGTCACGAATTCGTAGGTTTCCATGCGGCCGTCTGTTTCGTGTTTGACGACCTCCAGGCCTCCGGCGTGGGCCGGCGTGCTGCTGGTCCACGCGGCTCCAGCGCCTAAAATGGAGGCCGCGGCGAGTCCGCCTGCTCCTTTGAAGATATTACGACGACTGATGGTGTGTTCTGGGGACACGATGTGCTCCTAATAGTTGAATTGTGTCACAATGTGGCGTGGCCTGCGGCATCGATTTGATGGTTCGGGCAGATTTCGGACTGGTAACGGAGGCCTTTCAACCTGCTCGAGTGGTGCTCGTTGTTCCCAACGGCCTTCGCGGGAACTTGATCGTGATGAATTGTGGTCAAAATCCTATTCCTGTACATGTGCTGTGTGCAACCTTCCGAGTTGATTCATCTAAAATTTTTGTTCGAACAGGATCGTTGTTTCATGTCTTGATCTTCGCAGTAATGTCCCGTAAAGTAGCGCAGCTACCAGTTGCCTGGGTGCTTGTGCTTGGCGTGAAAGGGCCATTTCCCGGGCCTGTGCCAAGAATTGGCGGTCATGCCTGCACTCCTTCATGATGATCATCCCGACGCAGACGGCATATGAGGTGCGCTCCGGCTATGTGCTCCCCGAGCAGACGGTCAACCCGATGATCCCCCAGTGGCAGGAGACAACCGGGTCCTTGACCTGGATTCCTTCAAGCAGGACGTCACCGTTGCCGATCCCGAGGGCAGTCATGACCGTGGTCCAGAAACCTGGTGTGGCTGCTCCCGTTGGTGCACTCCGTACCCTTGGCGGCATCGCGGTGTGCAGGAGTCAAGGTGGTTTCTGTCAGGACATCCAGGTTATTAGTGCTACCAGTAGTGTCAGTGGCGCTGTTACCAGGGCCAGGCCCAGTCCGTAGGCTTTGGGTGATCTCTGTACCACCGCCACGAATTCCCGCAACATGGCACTGGGCCAGTAGTACCACGCGGTACGTGCCCCCAACACCTGAATACCCGTACCCAGGTCACGGGCCAACAGTGCGGCACGCATCGCATGGTAGTTGCTGGTGACCGCGATTCCCCTGGCGTGTGGTCCCAGCCGCGGCTCGGCCCGCACCAGTTCCGTTGACATCTGGAAGTTCTCCCGGGTGGTCGTGGAGTGGTCCTCCAACACCAGGGCGGCTTCTGGAACCCCCTGCTCCAACGCGTAGTCGGCCATCGCCCGGGCCTCACTGACGGGTTCATCAGGACCCTGCCCACCACTCATCACCAACAACGGACGCCGTCCAGCATCCACCTCACCCCGCCACACCCCAAGGGCCCGGTCAATACGCCCGGCCAGCAGCGGGGTGACCCTCCCGGAAGGAACCCCGGCACCCAGCACCATGATGAACTCCGGATGGATTCTCCGAACGATACGCTGGTAGAACCAGGAGTACCCGACGAAACAGAAGAACATCAACGCCACCCAGCCAGTGGCGAGCATGATGAACGTCGGGACGGGAAAGGCCCGTTTTTCCCCGGTGAGGACCACAAAGACACAAACAACCATTGCCGCCACCAGCCCGACACCAGCGAGCAGGGACAACGAGTGGGCCAGAGAGAAACGTTCCCTACACAGCATGACCACACCATTGAGGATGAGGAAACCCGCCAAACCGATGGCCAGCAGGGGCGACATGACCACCAGGATGACCAACCCCAGCAGTGGGGCCGCGAAACCAAGGACCACCAACACCTGGATACCGAGCAGCAAGGTGGCGGTGATCCACCCGGCATTGGCCAGTCGTCGTGGTTCCTGATGGATACGCCGCCATGTCACCCACCCCACAAAAACCAAAACCACCAGCAGTATCAATCCGGTCAAGGTGCGCCAATCCACACCGGCACGATAACCCCACCACCAGCATGAACACGCCACCAGAACCACGATCCCGGGAACGCTCAGGGCAACCTCAGGGATACCAACCACCCCGTGATCACAAGACACTCCTCCCCGCAGGTCCACCGCGAGAACGTGATCCGGGAAGGCCAGCCAGCCACTGCGTCGGGCTGGGCGGCGGCCGGTTCCGTCAGCTCGTGGGCCAGAAGCAGGGTTGGAGCCGCGGGTTCCCCAAACATCGCCACCTCAGCGACCTGTAACACCAAGGTGTCGATTGCCCCTCGCGGGTTCCGGATGCGGAGGGTGGAATGCGGTCCCGTCGGGCGGGGTGGCTTCTGTGCGGACGGTGTCCGACCTTGTCAGGCTGGCCTTCCTAACGTATGGATGGGTTTTCTCGGGGACGGACATAATGTTGAAGCCATGAGTACCGAGACCGTGAACACCCCGCATGTGACCCTGTCCTTCACCGCATCCGCTGCGCTGCGCGACAGCTTCCAGCGCGTTCTGGTGAACCTCATCGCCCTCGAGCTGGTCGGCAAGCAGGCCCACTGGAACATCGTCGGCCCGAACTTCCGCGACATCCACCTGAACCTCGATGAGGTCGTGGGCATCGCCCGCACGGGTTCCGACGACGTCGCGGAGCGGATGCGCGCCGTCAACGCCACCCCCGATGGTCGTCCTGCGACCGTCGCCGCCTCCGCCACCGTGCCCGTCGCCCCCGAGGGTGAGGTTCTCACCACCGACGCCGTCGCCTACATCGTCTCCGCGATCGAGGCAGTCGTCGCGACCCTGCGCGACGTACACGACACCATCGACGAGGAGGACCCCTCCTCCTCCGGGATCATCGAGGACCTCACCGTTCAGCTCGAGCAGCAGGCGTGGTTCCTCTCCTCGGAGATCCGCAAGCCCGTCCGCTGAGCCCGGCCAGGCTCTCCGCGGCCCCCGGCACGTCCGGGGGCCGCTGTCTGTTTCCCCGCGGCGTCGTCCTTTTTGTCCACGCACACCCGCACTCTGGCGCACAGCTTAGGTTTGCCTTACCATGGCTGGGCCATTCCCGAGATGAACGGAGCCCACGTGCTTTCCAGAAGGACCTTCGTCGCGATGCTCGCCGCGACCGCAACTGTTGGCATCGCCGCCTGCTCCAGCAATTCGACGCCCCAGGGCACCCCCCCGGCCTCAGGAAACGGTGGTTCCTCCCCCGCCGCCGGGGACGCCTTCCCCATCACCATCAAGCACGCCCTCGGTGAGACCGTCATCGAGAAGAAACCTGAACGCATCGCAACACTCGGGTGGGCCAACCACGAGGTGCCGCTGGCCCTCGGCGTGGTGCCCGTCGGCATGAGCAAGGCCAACTGGGGTGACGAGGACGGAGACGGCCTGCTGCCCTGGGTCAAGGAGAAACTCGACGCCCTGGGCGGCCAGACCCCCGTCCTGTTCGACGACACAGACGGCGTCCCCTTCGAGGCCGTCTCCAACACCAAACCCGACGTGATTCTCGCCTCCTATTCCGGCATCACCGCGGAGGACTACGCGACCCTCAGCCAGGTCGCGCCCGTCGTCGCCTACCCCGAGGCAGCGTGGATCACCACCATGGACCAGATGATCGAGCTGAACTCCCAGGCCATGGGCCTGGCCGCCCAAGGCAAGGCGCTGATCGCGGACCTGGACAAGCGGGTCGCCGCGGCCATGGAGCAGCACGCCGGTCTCAAGGGCAAGAAGGTGCTGTTCTCCTTCCTCAACGCCAGTGATCTGTCCAAGGTCGGCTTCTACACCACCCACGACCCGCGGGCCGGGTTCCTCGTCAAGGCCGGGCTGGGAACCCCGGAGATCGTCGAGAAGGAATCCGCGGCTTCCAAGGCGTTCTGGAAGGACATGTCCTCGGAGAAACCGGAGCTGTTCAACGACGTCGACATCCTCCTGACCTACGGGCCCGCGGACCCGACACCGCTGAAGGAGGCCATCAAGGCCGACGCGCTGCTCTCCCGCATCCCTGCGATCGCCAAGGACCACGTGGTCTTCCTCGGGCAGGACGCCCTCTCGGCCTCCGCGAACCCGTCGCCGCTGTCCATTCCGTGGGGCATAGAGAAATACGTCGCGAAACTGGCCGAAGGCCTCGAGTGACCGCTGACGGGGTTCTGACCCGGCCGGATGTCGAAGTCATCAAACGCTCGGCCGGACGCCGTCTGCTGTGGCTGGCGGTCCTGGTGGTGGTCCTGCTGGTGATCGTGGTGGCTTCTGTGATCTTCGGGGTGCGGGCCGTGTCCCTGGACGATGCCTTGGCCGCGCTGTCCGGTGGAACCGTGACGGCCGAACAGGCCGCCGCGGCCGGTCGCCTGCCCCGCACGGTGCTGGGGCTGCTGGCCGGGATGTCCCTGGCAATCGCGGGTGGCGCCATGCAGGCCGTCACCCGTAACCCGCTGGCCGATCCCGGCATCTTCGGGGTGCTGTCGGGGGCCTCCCTCGCGGTGGTGATCGGTCTGGCCTTCTTCGACCTCTCCCACCCCTACGCGCAACTGTTGATCGCGGTGCTCGGGGCCGGTGTTGCGGCTGGGTTCGTCTACGGCGTCGGGTCGCTGGGACGCGGCGGCGCGACCCCGCTGAAACTGGCCCTGGCCGGTGCCGCGACATCCGCGGCGTGCTCGTCGCTGGTCTCGGCGATCCTGCTGCCCCGGGTGCGGGTGATGGACTCGTTCCGGTTCTGGCAGATCGGTGGGATCGGCGGCGCCACCTGGGACCGGGTGGGACTGGTGGCCCCGTTCCTGATGGCCGGCGCCCTGATCTGCCTGTTCTCGGCGCGCGGCATGAACTCCTTGGCGCTCGGCGACGACGTCGCCACCGGACTGGGTGAGAACGTGATGCGCACCCGGCTGGTCGCGTCCATCGGCGCGGTGATCCTGTGCGGGGTGACGACGGCGGTGTGCGGGCCGATCGCGTTCGTCGGGTTGATCGTGCCGCACCTCTGCCGGCTCCTCGTCGGCACCGACCACCGCTGGATGCTGCCCTTCGCGGGCCTGGCGGGTGCGTGTCTGCTGCTCGCCGCCGACACCCTGGGGCGGGTCGTCACCCCCAACTCCGAGATCGACGTCGGCATCATCACCCCGTTCCTCGGGGCCCCGTTCTTCATCTGGATAGTCCGACGCCAAAAGGTGCGTGAACTATGAGCGCTGCTGCCATCCCCGACGTCAAGGCTCTGCGCGTCGCACGCTCCCGCCGCATCCGGGCCCAGGTCCTGGTAGTCCTCGTGCTGGCGTTCTTGGTAGTGGGTTTGTGGGCCGCGTCGCTGATGTTCGGTGAGAGCTTCTACGGACCCTCCGAGGTGTGGAGGGTCATCGCGGGTGAGCGGGTGCCGGGCGCCAGTTTCACCGTCGGTACGCTGCGGCTGCCGCGCGCCACCCTCGCCGTGCTGGCCGGACTGGCCTTCGGGTCTGCTGGCGTGACCTTCCAGACCCTGCTGCGCAACCAGCTGGCCTCCCCCGATGTCATCGGCATCTCCGCGGGGGCCAGTGCCGCCGGGGTGATCGGCATCGTGATCCTGGGGTTGAACGAGACCACCGTCTCCCTGCTCGCCCTTGCCGCCGCGATCGGTACCGCCGTGGCAATCTACACCCTCAGCTACAAGGGCGGTTTCGCAGGAACCCGGCTGATCCTGATCGGCATCGGTGTTTCGTCGATGCTGGGGGCGGTGGTCACCTACACTCTCGCGCAGGCATCCGCGTGGGACCTGCAGGTCGCGACCCGCTGGCTGACCGGATCGCTCAACAGCGCGGGGTGGCCGAGAGTGGCGCCGCTCGCCGCCACCTGCGCGGTGATCCTGCCGTCGATGTGGGTGAACTCCAGCAAGCTGGCAGCGATGCGTTTCGGCGACGACACCGCCTCCGGGTTGGGCGTGAAGGTGTTCTCCGTGCGGGTCTGGACCATCGTCGCGGCCGTCACCCTCGTGGCCGTCGCGACCGCCTCCTGCGGGCCGATCGCGTTCGTCGCGTTCATGTCCGGGCCGATAGCGGCGCGGATCAGCCGCTCCGCCTCCTCCCTGGTGCTGCCGGCCTCCCTGGTCGGCGCGATCCTGGTGCTGGCCTCCGACCTGATCGGTCAGTTCGCCTTCGGCGCCCGCTATCCCGTCGGCATCATCACTGGTGCTCTCGGCGCCCCGTTCCTCGTCTACCTCCTCATCCGCTCCAACCGGCAGCGCCGGAACTGACCCCCGGAGACCCAGTGACCGCGAACCATTCCCTCACAGCCGTCGGACTCGGGCTCGCCTACGGCGACCGCACCGTCATCGACAACCTCGACCTGACCGTCAAACCCGGGGCCATCACCTCCATCGTCGGCGCCAACGGCTGCGGCAAATCCACGCTGCTGCGTTCCCTCGCCCGGCTGCTGCAACCCAGGCACGGACAGGTGCTCCTCGACGGCAAATCCCTCCACGAACAGCCGACCAAGGAGATCGCGAAGGTCCTGGGCCTGCTGCCGCAGTCGCCGACCGCCCCGGAGGGCATCGTCGTCGCCGACCTCGTGGGTCGCGGACGCCACCCCCACCAGGGGATGCTCGGGAGGTGGAGCCCTCGCGACTACGAGGTGGTCGCGGAATCCCTCGCCGCCACCGACACCACCGAGCTGGCCGACCGTCCCGTCGACGAGTTGTCGGGCGGTCAACGGCAGCGCGTGTGGATCGCGATGGCGTTGGCGCAGGAAACCGACGTCCTGCTGCTGGATGAACCCACCACCTACCTCGATGTCGCGAACCAGCTCGAGGTGCTCGACCTGCTGATCGACCTCAACGCCAGGAGGGGCACCACGGTCGTGATGGTGTTGCACGACCTCGGGCTGGCGGCCCGCTACTCCGACGAGCTCATCGCGATGCGCTCCGGCAGCATCCTGGCGCAGGGTACCCCGTCGGATGTGGTGACGGAGGAGACGGTCAGGGAGGTGTTCGGGATCTCCTCGAAGGTGGTGCCGGACCCCGTCTCCGGGGCGCCGCTGGTGATGCCCATCGGCCGGCACCGGGTGAAGGGGGAGTGACGCGGGCAGCTTCGCAGGTCGTCGTCCCGTCGTCCGGTTCGCCTGCCTTGCCGCCGCTCGCCTGTCCTGGCCCGGGTTCGCTTGCCTTGTGGTCGTCTGCTCGCGCTACAGCGCTGGTGAATGACGTGTAGGCAGGCGAAAGGGGAAATGTGAAGCCTCTTGATGCGAGAAAGTATCTCCTGAGGTGATCGCTAGCATTTCTGTTGGGAGGTGCAAGCGTGTCCACCATCACGATCCGAGGGCTCAGCGACGAGGTGCGCGATGAGTTGAAACGTTTGGCGGCTTTGAACAATCGCTCCATGGAAGCCGAGGCGCGTGAGGCTCTCACTAGGCACACTCTCGCCAACTCCGTTCGGGCGCGGGCCGGCGTCTCCGCGATGCGGGTGGTCCGGTGCTCACGGATGACGACCTTGACGACGAGACGGGTGCGCCCAGGTGATCCTCGGCACCTCGGCCATCAGGGACCTACCCGATCCTGGAGCTCCTTGAAGCTTCGGTGGGCCAGTTCGTCCAGGAACGCCGACCCGTTCTCGACGCTGCCGACGTAGTGGCCGAACAGTTCCATGTTGATGCAGCCGAACAGTTCGGTCCAGCCCCGCAGGACGATGAGGATCAGCTCGTCGGGGACATCGCCGGGCATTCCCTGCTCACTGATCCAGCGACGCACCCTGGCGAGGTCCTCCCGCAGCACCGGCGCCGACTCCGGTGATTCCGGCGGCGTCGTCGCCCCCGCCCGCGACCTCATGTCCGAGGCGATCCTGGTCAGCAGGATCGAGATCCGGGACGCGGCTGGGATGGTTTCCGGCGGGGCCTGGTAGCCGGGGACCGGGGTGCCGTAGATGAGGCCGTATTCGTTGCGGTGCTCCAGCGCCCAGGTGCGGGTGGCGCGCCACAGCGCCACCCAGCGACCCTCGTGGTCTCCGCGCGGGATTCTGCCCTCGGCCTCCTCGACGGCTTTTCCCAGCGACTCGTAGGCGTCGACGATCAACAAGGTCAGGAGGTCGTCGCGGCTCTTCACGTACCGGTACAGGGCGCCGGGGGTGACCTCGAGGTCGCGTGCCAGGGCCCGCATGCCCAGCCCGACCGCTCCCCTCTCGACGAGGTGCCGGCGTGCGACCTCAAGCAGTCGCCGCGTGAAGGCGTCGCGGGCCTGGCGGCGTGGGGTGGGGGTCATGGTCCCAGTCTCGCACGACACGAAGAACAAAACCGTGAACGCTGTTTACAAAATGGCGTGAACAGTGTTTACTGTTCTTGGGGGGCGACAGGATCGGAGGAGACATGGAACACATCACCGTCATCGGAGCAGGACCGCTCGGCAGGGCCGCGACGCGCTCGCTCGTGGAGGCCGGTCACCGGGTCACGGTCGCCACCCGCAGCGGCACACAGCTTCCCGGGGCACAGGCCGTCAGGGCCGACGTCGTCACGGGCGACGGCCTGGGGGCGCTCGCGCCCGGGGCCGCGATCCTCGCCTGTTGCGGCATTACCTACACGATCGCCGGGTGGCGCCGCGACTGGCCCCTCGCCATCGACAACCTCATCAAGACGGCGGAGCGGCAGGACGCGACCCTCGTGGTCACGGGGAACTACTACTCCTACGCGCGCGGCCGGATGCCGATGCGCGCCACCGATCCCCTCGACCACCCGCCGTCGGCTCTGGGTGAGGTCCGGGCCGAGGTGTCCCGCAGGCTGTTCGCCGCCCACGAGCAGGGTCGCATCCGCGCGGTCGAGGTGCGGGGGTCGTCCTACCTCGGTGCTGACGCGGGGCCGGGCGCCTACCTCGGGCCGCGGTTCGTGGATCCGCTGCTGGCCAAGGGGGCGACGAGCGTCCTCGGCGATCCCGACCTGCCCTACACCATGACCGCCATCCCCGACTTCGGGCGTCTGCTGGCCCGCGCCACCACCGATCCGGAGATGCCCGGCCGGGCCTGGCACGTCCCCAGCGCCCCGGCGGTCAGCGTCCGCGATCTGGCCCGGATGCTGCTGCGAGCCGCCGGCCGCGATGACGAGCCGAGGTTGCGCACCATGCCGGCGTCGTTGCTGCGTGTGCTGGGCTGGTTCTCCCCGACGCTGAGGGCGGTGAGAGAGACCCTCTACCAGAACACCGAACCCTTCGTCGCCGACGACACCGACACCCGCGAACTGCTCGGCGAGACCCACACGCCGCTGGAGGAAACGGCGGCGGACATCGTCGCAGCCCGGGGTGGGAAAGCTGCTTGAGTCGGACTGCTCGCGAGTGGGTGGGCCTGCATTGCCGGGTATGGGTGGTTTCGACTCGGGTCGCTCGTTCCCCGCGACCCGGCTCAACCGGCTTCGGAAGGGAGGGGCGCTCACGTGCTGGCTCAATCGGCTGTGAGATCGAGGCGTCTACTGTGGGGGCATGACCGCACATGCCGTCACCCGTCACGAAATCTTCCAGACCAGCCTCATCTCTGCCCTCGCCCAGGGCGTCTATGAGGACGAGATGACCCTGGCCGAGCTCCTCGGCCACGGTTCCTTCGGCATCGGCACCTTCAACGGGCTCGACGGCGAGATGATCATCCTGGGCGGTGTCTGCTACCGGCTGCGCGGCGACGGGTCCGTGAGTGTGCCCGAGTTGACGGAACGCACCCCCTACGCCGTCGTGACCAATTTCGTGCCGAGCCTGAGCCGCTCCTTGGCGGGCCCGATGACCCGGGAGGAGTTCTCCCGGGCCATCGACGCCTTCGTGCCGAGCTCGAACTACATGTACGCGCTGCGGGTGACCGGCCGATTCACGTGGGCGAGTGCGCGCGCGGTGACGAAACAGGATCGTCCCTACCGGCCCATGATCGAGGCCACCGACGGTGAGGAGATCGCCCGCCACGAGGACTTCAACGGGACGATCGCCGGGTTCCGCACGCCGCTGTACGAGTCGGGCATCTCGGTGGCGGGCTGTCACGCCCACATCATCGACGACGACCACACCTGGGGTGGGCACCTGGTGGATTTCGTCCTGGAGGAAGGTGAGGCCGAGCTGTGCCTGGGCACGGACTTCCACATGCGCCTGCCGTTGACCGAGGAGTTCCGCATCGCCGATCTGTCGGAGGACATGACCGAGGAGATCCGCCGGGTCGAACACCACTGAACCGTGGGCATGGTCAGTTCCCCGTCTTCGGGAGTCCCGGTTTCACGGCCGGCCTGGACGAAGGAGGCGGGGCCGGCACCTGGGTGGGTGCTCCGGTTGGCGTCGCACTGGTGGGGGCAGGAACACTTGGCGGCAGTTGGGACGGATCACCAGTCGGCGTGGGCGGGCTCGGCACCGTGCTGGGATCAGGACTGATGCTCGGATCGATGCCGGGTGGCTTGCCCGATCTGAGATAATTCAAAGTGTCCTACCACAAAGACTCTCAGTTGAAAGACAAGCCGCTATCGTAAATAGCTACTATACGTCTTGACCGTGACCAGACCCGGTGAACTTGTGTGAACTGATCTACACCTCCTGTTCCGGGGATCTTCTCGTAGCTGGGTCCCGCACCCTAGGCTTGTTTCGTTAGGTGGGGGACCTCGACCCAGATCCGCCAATACATTGTCGATGGTATTCTGGTGTCCTGCTGGTCATGGTCCAAGCGTCCCGAGCTGTGACTGGGGTAAGCGCCGCACGACGGGGGTGAACCTGCAGGTGGCCTACGCCTTGGCAGGACACCTCGCCTAGATCTCAAAACCATCAGCGAGTAGTGTGCATGATGCTAAGGCCCTCACGGAATCCGGATTCCTCACAACACTTGATGCCGCGATGCACATTGGGGACAAAGGCTATGTCGGTTTGGGAATGACCACCCCTGCCCGGAAGCCCGCCCACGGTGAACTCGCCAACATTGATAGAAGAAACAACACGACCATCAATCGTGTCCGCATTTCATCGAGTGGGGCATTGCAAATCTCAAGATCTGGCGTGTTCACCCGCACTGATTACCGTCGCTCTTACGGCACTTTTGAAATCACAATACAAGCCGTCGCTGGACTCATCTTCGCTTACACCTCATGAATAAGCCTCTATGCCTCCCTATCGTTCTATTTGGTTTTGTGGGTGGTTTCTGTTGTGGTCTCTGGCGGGTGGGGTGTGGGGTTTGCTTGGGGCGCTTGGTTGCGTTGGTGTGGCTGGTGTGGGGAACGCCGCCGCCAGGATGTTCTTGACCTGGTTGATTCTGCTTGTGTTGTCTGGTTGTGTTGGTGTGGCGGTGGGTTGTGGAGGATCGTGTGAGAGTTCGGGGTATTTGTTGTGAAGTTCCTGCGCAAGGGTGTCCGGGTCCGCCCGGGTGTAGTGGGAAACCTGTTTCCTGTGTTCTACCGGGTCGAAGATGATGGCTGTTTTCTTGTGTCTGATACGGGAAGCGAGCCGAGAATTGGCACAGAGGACCACTCGCACGTTCAGGTAGTGGTGTCCTTTCCCGGCGTGCTGGGCTTCGCGGGCTTTCTCATCGAGACGGGCAATTCCTGGTTTGTGTTGACCACCGATAGAAGAATTGACCGACGCGTTACCCCACACG
>ERZ772977.1495-NODE-1495-length-11710-cov-4.614758_pt1 | contig 11710 bp, 11 predicted proteins | sample MGYA00511131_ERZ772977 | MGnify/ENA primary metagenome ERZ772977 (study PRJEB29015, sample SAMEA2737935) | human oral metagenome | biome: human oral; feature: human-associated habitat; material: dental | place: China | collected 2151 ...
CCCCGCCCGGCTACGTCGGCTACGAGGAGGGCGGCCAGCTCACCGAGAAGGTACGTCGCAAGCCGTTCTCGGTGGTGTTGTTCGACGAGATCGAGAAGGCCCACCCCGACATCTTCAACTCGCTGCTGCAGATTCTCGACGAGGGTCGCCTCACCGACGCGCAGGGTCGTGTGGTGGACTTCAAGAACACCGTCATCGTCATGACCACCAACCTCGGTTCCCGGGACATCAGCAAGGGAGTCAACCTCGGCTTCTCGCGGGCCGGGGACGAGGCCTCCAGCTACGAGAAGATGAAGGCGAAGGTCTCCGATGAGCTGAAGCAGCACTTCCGTCCCGAGTTCCTGAACCGTGTCGACGAGATCGTCGTGTTCCACCAGCTCACGCAGTCCGACATCGAGCGGATCGTGGACCTGATGGTGGCGCAGATCGAAACCCGCCTGGCGGACCGGGACATGGGGATCGAACTGACCCCGGCGGCGAAGACCCTCGTCGCCAAGCGGGGCTTCGACCCGGTGCTCGGGGCGCGTCCCCTGCGCCGCGCCCTGCAGCGCGACATCGAGGACGTGCTCGCCGAGAAGATCCTGTTCGGGGAACTGACCGGCGGGCAGATCGTCCAGGTGGACGTCGCCGAGGAGGGGGCGGAGCTGCCGTTCAAGTTCACGGGGATCTCCAAGACCCCACCGGCTCTCCCCGCGGAGGCCGGCCCTCTCGAATGATGAGCCTCTGAGAACGAAGGCCCCGGCCATGTGGTCGGGGCCTTCGGCTGCGTTTCGACCTCGGAGGTTGTGACGAAGTTCTCAGACAGGGGCCTGTGGGCGGGCGTAGGCGGCCTCCGTGATGCGCAGCAGGGCGTCGCGGATCAGGCGGGCCCGCGCCGCCCCGATCCCTTCGAGCTGTTGGAGTTCAGAGACGGAGACACTGAACAGTTCCTGCAGTGAGAAACGGTCTATGAGTTTCGTCGTCATGCCCTCCGAGAGGCGGCCCACCGAGACCAGCAGGCGTGCGCCTCGGGTGTGGATCGGGGTCTCCAGGTAGGGGGACTCACCGAAACCGATGCGTTCCGCGACGAGTTGGGGGCTCAGCAACTCCTCCGTGGAGAAGTTGTGCAGCGGTTCCAGGGTGAACCGGGACCGGTCGGTGAGATTGTGGGCGTAGTCGGTTCTCAACTGCTCGTCCAGGCCGGTGAACTCGCCCACCAGCTCCGCGTGTTGCAGGGCGATGAGACGACCCTCGACGCCGAGGGTGTCGATGTGGAACTGGGCCTCCGCGGACAGGCGCCGGGTCATCTCGAAGCGCTGGGCGACGAGTACCAGGTCGCGGATGGTGACCTGCTCACCGACCTCCAGGGCGTTCAACTGATGGAGGACGCCGCCCAGGCGGTCGACGAAACGGGCGAGGGTCGCCAAGGTCTGGTTGGCGCGGCTGATCATCTGCCCGGAGGTCTCCACCACGTGCCGGTCCCCGTCCATGAACAGCGAGATCGTGGACATCGATGCCGACACCGTGACCACGGGAACCCCGGAGGCCTGCGCGGTGCGGTCGGCGGAGCGGTGCCGGGTGCCGGTCTCGGCGGTCGGCAGATCGCCGGCGGGGACGAGGTGGACGCCCGCGGCGATGATGCGGGTGAGATCGTTGGACAAGATGATGGCGCCGTCGAGTTTCGCCAACTCCCGCAGGGCCTGGGGGGTGAATTCGACGTCGAGCCGGAAGCCGCCAGTGGAGACTTGCTGCACCTTCGGGTTGTTGCCCAGCACGACCAGCGCGCCCGTGCGGCCGTGCAGGATGCGGTCCAGCCCGGCGCGCAGCGGGGTGCCGGGCGCGAGGCGTCGCTGGTACTGGCGTAGCCGATCCCGCTTCATTTTCCTCCAGAGCCGTCGATCCCCGGGCAAGTTTACAAACTTGGTGAAACCTGGTCTTCCGAGAACGTGACCGAGCGATTATAGTTGAACACATGGAAACCAACTCGTCGGATCGCGAGTCGGCTGCTCGTCTCCTCGAACTCGCCGACGACGCCCGCGCGGCCACCGTGAACGCCGCTGCCCTGCCGTGGTGGCCGTTCGTCGCGATGGCCTGCTGCGCTGGGATCTGCTGCGGCGCCCTCGTCGCCCAGGCCTGGGTGGTCGCGGCGCTCGGGGTGGTCGGGATGCTGGCGGGTGTCCTGCTGTCCCGGTGGCGGACCCGTGCCCGCGGCCAGCACCTCGGGTCATTCTGGGTGGCCCTCGTCGCCACCCTGATGTCGGGTTTCGTTCCGGGCATGCTGCGCGAAGCGGCGGTTTCCCGGCCCTGGATCTCGTTCGGTTACGGCGTGCTCACCTCTGTGGTGTTCTGCGTCGTGCTCCTGCTCGACGAGCGCCGGCGCAATCGGCGTTTCGCCGAGGGGCGGTTCGAGGAGCATGACATCTGGTGACCAGCTTCGACGAGACCATTCATTCCCCGAACCGGCTGCGGATCTGCGCGGCCCTCTCGGTGGCCCGGCAGGTGGAGTTTGCCGCCCTGGAGCGGGGACTCGGGGTGTCGAAATCGCTGTTGAGCAAGCAGCTCAGGGTGTTGATCGACGCGGGCTACGTCACCTTGGAGCGCAAACCCCAGCCCTTCGGCCGGCCACGCACCTGGGTGGGACTCACCCCCGCGGGTCGCAAGGCCTACCGGAACCACGTTGCCGCCCTGCGAAAAATCATCGAGGAGAACTGATGCCAAAGCCGGTTGAGTCGGCCTGCGAGCGGGTCGTGTCGAAACCTTCCTGCACCAAGCTGGTTGAGCCGGGATGCGACGAAGGAGCAGCCCGTGTCGAAGCCATCGTGCGGGTGTTCGGGGACTTGGGGTCGGGTTCTGGCTACCGGGTGCCAGCGGTGGTTTCGACTCAGCAGTTCGCTTCGCTCACGTGCTGGCTCAACCGGCTTCGGCAGGATCTGCGCTCCTTCCCAACCCCGGACCTCTTCCCTCCCTGTGCACGAAGTGCAGGAGAAGAACGGTTCAACGTCGTGTGACGACGTTGAACCGTCGAACCTCCGCGATTTGTGCACAGCAGGGGCGGGGATCCCACGGAAGCGCTTAGGTCGTGGCGGTTCAGCGATTCATGCACAGCAGGGAGGGGGGAACAGGGAGGGATGTGGGCGATGTTGCTGGGGCTTGCTTCCTGTTGTCCGACCGTCTGAGCGATGTCACGCAGGGGCCCGTTTCGTCGGTGGTCGTCCGTAGACTCCCCGGCATGGCGAAACAGGATTCCTTCCAGTGCACCGAGTGCGGCTGGACCACGGCCCGCTGGGTTGGGCGCTGCGGCGAGTGCCAGGCGTGGGGCAGTGTTGTGGAGCGGGGCGGCCCGAAACTGGCCACGGTAGTCGCGACGGCCCCGTCGCGCTCGGCGCAGCGCATCTCGCAGGTCCCCACGGACGACGCCCGCCGCAAACGCACTGGTATCGAGGAGCTGGACCGGGTGCTGGGCGACGGCCTGGTGCCGGGCGCGGTCGTGTTGCTGGCGGGTGAACCAGGGGTGGGCAAGTCCACCCTCCTGATCGACGTGGCCGCCAAGTGGGCGGGCACGGGGGAAACCACCCTGTACATCTCCGGTGAGGAGTCGGCCTCGCAGGTGAAGCTGCGTGCCGCCCGCACCGGGGCCGTCCACGACGATCTCTTCCTGGCCAGCGAGAACGACCTCGCCACTGTGCTGGGGCACGTCGAGGAGATCTCGCCGTCGCTGCTGATCGTGGACTCGGTGCAGACCATCTCCGCCACCGGGGCCGACGGCACGCCGGGTGGGCCCGCGCAGGTGCGGGAGGTGACGGCCGCTCTGGCGCGGGTGGCGAAGAACCGCAACATGGCGGTGCTGATCGTCGGCCACGTCACCAAGGACGGTTCCATCGCCGGGCCGCGCACCATGGAACACCTCGTCGACGTGGTGCTCAGCTTCGAGGGGGACCGCCACTCCGGGTTCCGCATGGTGCGGGCCACCAAGAACCGGTTCGGCCCCGCGGACGAGGTGGGGTGCTTCGAGATGAGTGAAACCGGCATAGTCGAGGTCCCGGACCCGTCGGGCCTGTTCACCACCGCCCGCTCCGCCCCTGTGCCGGGCACCTGCGTGACGGTCACACTCCAGGGGCGCAGGCCGCTGCTGGCGGAGGTGCAGGCGTTGGTGGCCCCCATCCCGGGCAACTCTCCGAAACGCGCCAGCCACGGTCTTGACTCGTCCCGCATCGCCATGGTCCTGGCCGTGTTGGAACGCAAGGCCCGGTTGCCGCTCAGCCAGTCGGACGTCTACACCTCCACGGTGGGCGGGGCGAAGGTGACGGACCCGTCGGTGGATCTGGCGGTGGCGGTGGCGGTGGCCTCGGCCGCACTGGACCGGCAACACCCGCAGCGCCTCCTGGCGCTGGGGGAGGTGGGCCTGGCCGGTGACCTGCGTCGTGTCCCCGGCACCGAACGCCGCCTGGCGGAAGCGGCCCGCCTCGGTTTCGAGCTGGCGCTGGTGCCCTGCGGGTCGCGGGACGTCACCGTGAAGGTGCCCCGCCTGGTGGGGCTGCGGGTGGTGGAGGTGGACACCCTCGCCGACGCCCTGGGCATCCTGGATCTGCGCCGCCCCGCAGGCATTCCCCTTCGCGACGAAGAAACAACCTGAGCTGGAGCCACTTCCGGTATCCGCTGGGCAGAACCCGACCGCAAGTTCCCGGACACCCACGACATGGTTCGGCCCAACCGGTTCCGGTCAGATGACCACGGTGCCCTTCGTCGGCGACTCAAAGGTCACCTGGGCGATGCCTGGGTGACCGTTGGGTGCGATCAGGTTCAGGCGCACTCCGTCGAGCCGATCGGTGACGGGGAGCCCGAGCCATTCGGAGAGGCGATCGGCGGAACCGGAGATCTGGATCTCGGTCAGGCGTGTCTCGGAGGTCAGGGAAGTGGGGCGCAGCTGCGTGTCCGAGACCCACTGCAGGAAGAACGGCAGCTGGGGATCGGCCATCAATCCCCTGACCCCGAGCTGGCGCCACTCGAGGTGACGTCCGTCGGGAATCTGACGGGAACCGGGCACCGCGGAGCGTTCCAGGCGTTCCTCGAAGGGTGCGATGTCATCGACGCTGACTGCCCACCCCAGCCAGCCACCACCCATCTCGGAGCGGGCCCGCACCGCCTGCCCGAAGGGAACCTTTTCCGCGGCGGGATGGTCGAGGACCTCCACCACCTCTAGGTAGCGGGAATCGGCCAGGGGAATGATGTAGTTCCTGGTCCCGAACCCGGGATGGAAACCGCCCTCCCTGAAATCGGCCCCCAGTCGCCCGGCCAGGTGCGCGACATCGGCTTTGATGCCCCGCGGTCCGCTGGCGAAGATTACGTGATCGACGTGCATGTCCTCATTCTGCCTTTTGCGATGCGCCATATCCCAACCGGGTGAGGTGATTCGCCCGGGTGCCGCGGTGCGGTGGGTGAAGGTCCGGGTATTTCCCGGATCATCATGGAGGGCCATGATGCGTGCGGGTGACGGCGCTAGGGTTGGGGCCGTGTCCGACCCGGCGATATTGCTCTCAACCACCTCGGTCTATCCCGACTCGACGGCCAGCGCGTTCGATTTCGCGGCCGAGGCGGGTTTCGACGGGGTGGAGTTGATGGTCGGGGTGGACCAGGTCAGCCTGGACGAGGAGGCAATCGCGGAGCTCAGCGACCGGTACCGGGTGCCGGTGCGGTCCCTGCACGCGCCGACGCTGCTGATCACCCAGCGGGCCTGGGGGAGCGACCCGTGGGGGAAGCTGCAGCGCTCTGCCGAGGCAGCCAAACGGCTCGGTGCCGACATCGTCGTGGTGCATCCCCCGTTCCGCTGGCAACGCAACTACGGCGAGGGGTTCGCCCAGGGCATCCGGGAACTGAACCGCACCTCGGGGGTGACCTTCGCCGTCGAGAACATGTACCCGTGGCGTACCCCGGCGGGTTCGTTCGCGGCCTACCTGCCCGGCTGGGACCCGACGGATCTCGACTACGACCACCTCACCCTCGACCTCAGCCACGCCTCGACCGCCCAGCTGCGTTCCCTTGACCTGGTGGAGCGCTGGGGTGACCGGTTGGCCCACGTCCACCTGACCGACGGGAAGGGGTCGTTCAAGGACGACCACCTGCTTCCCGGCGAAGGGGACCAGGAGGCCTGGGCGGTGGTGCGTGAGCTGGGGCGTCGCGGTTTCGAGGGGCACATAGCGCTGGAGGTCTCCACCCGGCGGGCCAGGACGGGGGGAGAACGGGCCGAGCTGCTGCGCTCGCTGCTGGAGAGCACCCGGGAGAACCTAGGACTGGGGGCAGGGAAGGCGGTTAGGAGAAGCTGATGCGACGTTCGGGAGACTGGGTGCGCTGGCTCGTTCTCGGGTCGTGGGTGGCGCGCCGCGCGGCCCGGGATCCGGGGGTCCGGGAACTGGCCAGCAACTACGTGGCCGGGCAGGAGGTCGGCGACGCCATCAAGGTGGCGTCGCGGCTGCGCAGGCAGGGATTGAGGCTGGGTTTCTCCTACCTGTCGGCGGACCACGGCTCCGAGGACACCCGGACGGTGATGGACGAACTCCTGGAACGCCTGCAGGGCGCCTCGGCCGGCTCCGAGGTGGCGGTGAAACCGTCCTCGCTCGGGTTGAAGGAATCGGCCGGGCGGGCCGGCGAGGTTCTGGGGGAACTGTGCGCGACAGCCGAGCGGCGCGGCGCACACGTGACCCTGGAGATGCAGTGGCCCGCCGACTACGACGATGTGATGGACCTCTACCGACAGGTCCGTGAGGACCACCCGATGCTCGGGATCACCCTGCCCGCGAACCTCCTGCGGGTGGAGACGGAGTGCAGGCGGCTCGGGGCCGAGGGGGCCCGGGTGCGGCTGTGCGTCGGCTCCTATCCGGCGGGACGGGCCGTTTCCCACGTCACCGAACATGACAAGGCACTGGCCCTGGTGCGCTGCCTACGGATCCTGATGGAGTCGAGGGCCTACCCGATGCTCGCCACCCACGACCCGCGCATCATCGAACTGGCCCAGGAACTGGCGCTGCGCAACGGGCGCGGACCCGAGGGGTTCGAGTACCAGATGTTCCACGGGGTGCGGCCCCTGGAGCAGCGGCGGCTGGCCGACATCGGGCTGCGGTGCCGCACCTACATCCCGTTCGGCCCCGGCTGGTACGGCTACCTCGCCACCCGCATGGCCGCCCGCCCGCGCATCCTGTTCAGTTACGCCCGCGCCCTTCTCGACAAACGCTGATGGCCGGTTTTATCCGGCGCCGGGCGAGCCGATCTGCTTCGTCGTCGCGGCCCGGTCCACGCTTGTGTGCTCCCACAGCCGGGCGTGGCTTCCGGGACAGGGCCTAGACTGAGCCGGTGATGAATCCGGGTCCGGACGTGCGGCGGCGGCTGCGCGTCGAGATGCTGGTGGTGCTGGGGATCTCGCTGGGCCAGTCGGCGGTCTACGCACTGCTGTCGCTGATCGACAAGCTCACCCGGGAGGTGGCGCTCAACCGGCAGACCACCTCCATCAACGCCTCGAAAACCCCGGACCGGCCGTGGCTGGACCTGGCCTACCAGGTGACGAACCTGGTGTTCCCGCTGGTGCCGGTGGCCCTTGTGCTGTACCTGCTGTGGGTCTACCAGCGACCCCCCGGCGGTCCGCTGCGCTCCATGGGTTTCGATCTGCGGCGACCCGGTTTCGATCTGGGCATCGGGTCGGCGGTGTTCGTCGGCATCGGGGCCGGTGGTCTGGCGCTGTACTACGCCTCCCGTGAGCTGGGATACAACACCTCCGTCTCGCCCGCGAACCTGGCCGCCGCCTGGTGGACCGTGCCGATGCTGCTGCTGCTCGCCGTCAAGAACGCCGTCCTGGAGGAGGTGGTGATGGTGGGCTACCTGTTCACCCGCTGGCGTCAGTCCGGCGGCGGGGTCGTCGCGGTGCTTATCGGCAGCGCCCTGATCCGCGGCGCATACCACCTCTATCAGGGCTTCGGGGGGTTCGTCGGAAACGTCGTCATGGGTCTGCTGTTCGGCTGGCTCTACCTCAGGACCAGGCGGGTGATGCCCCTGGTGGTGGTGCACTCCCTCCTCGACATCTTCGCCTTCGTCGGCTACGCCCTCCTCAAACCCCACATTCCCTGGTTGTGAGGGGTCCCTCCGGTGGTGGGCATTCCGCGCGACCGGTACCAGGTGTTCTTCTAGGATTGGACCCATGCGAGTTGGAGTTTTTGGAGCCACCGGTCAGGTCGGCGGCGTGATGCGCAAGTTGCTGGCGGAACGGAACTACCCCGTCGACGAGATCCGCTACTTCGCCTCCGAGCGTTCCGCGGGCAAGGTCCTGCCCTGGGGGGATCGTGAGGTCGTGGTGGAGGACATCGCCAAGGCGGATTTCCGCGGCATCGACGTGGCCCTGTTCTCCGCCGGCGGCGGCACCTCGAAGCAGTGGGCACCGGAGGTCGCCCGGGCCGGCGCCACCGTCATCGACAACTCCTCGGCCTGGCGCATGGATCCGCGCGTCCCACTGATCGTCTCCCAGGTCAACCCGGAGGACGTCGACAAGGCGGAGCTGGGCATCATCGCCAACCCCAACTGCACCACCATGGCCGCCATGCCCGTGATGAAACCCCTCCACGACGCGGCCGGCCTCGAAGCCATGCAGATCACCACCTTCCAGGCCGTCTCGGGTTCCGGGATCTCCGGGGTGCGCACCCTGGCGGAACAGATCCGGCAGATCGACGATCCGCAAGTGCTGGCCCACGACGGTTCCGTCCTCGCGCCCTCCGGCCTCGGTCCCTACGTCAAACCCATCGCCTTCAACGCCCTTCCTCAGGCGGGCTCCTTCGTCGACGACGGCGAGGGCGAGACCGACGAGGAGAAGAAACTGCGCAACGAGTCACGCAAGATCCTCCACATCCCCGGGCTGCTGGTGGCGGGCACCTGCGTGCGCGTGCCCGTCTTCACGGGGCATTCCCTCAGCATCCACGCCCGGTTCTCCCGCTCTATCACCCCCGACGAGGCCCGCTCCCTGCTGACCGGCGCCCCCGGTGTCGAGCTGTCCGAGATCCCCACCCCCCTGGAGGCCGCGGGCAAGGATCCCAGCTACGTGGGCCGCATCCGGCGGGACCAGAGCGTCGAGGACGGGACCGGTCTGGTGCTGTTCGTCAGCAACGACAACCTCCGCAAGGGGGCCGCGCTCAACGCCATCCAGGTCGCGGAGCTGCTGGTCCGATGATCGCCGTCATCGGGGCAGGGGCCATGGGGGAGGCGCTCATGGCGGGCTGGATCGCCGCGGGCACCTCACCCGACGAGATCGTCGCCGTCGACCAGGACACCGACCGCCTGGCGAGGCTGCGGGAACGCCGCGGGGTGCGTTCCGTCGAGGTGTCCGGGGTGAGCGTGGCCGAGGTGGTCGTGGTGGCCGTCAAACCCCACCACGTCGCCACCGCCCTCACCGACGTCGCACCCCATCTGGGGCCGGACGCCGTGGTCGTCTCCGTGGCCGCAGGCGTGACCCTGGCGCGGCTGGCCGAGGTGCTGCCCGAGGGACAGCCGGTGATCCGGGTCATGCCGAACACCCCCGCCCTGGTCGGCAGGGGGGTCGCGGGCCTCGCGCCCGGGCCCACCGTCGCCCCGGGGCAGACCGCCAGGGTGATGGGGATGATGGAGGCCGTCGGGATCTGTGTGGAACTACCGGAGAACCAGTTCGACGCGCTCACCGCGATCTCCGGTTCCGGCCCCGCCTACCTGTTCCTGGTCGCGGAGGCGATGATCGAGGCCGGGGTCCACCAGGGCCTCGGGCGGGACGTGGCGACGAGGCTGGTGAACGGCACTTTCGCCGGGGCCGCTGCCATGCTCGAGGGGGTGGATGCGTCGGCCACCGAGCTGCGGGAACGCGTCACGTCCCCGGCCGGCACCACCGCCGCCGCCCTCCGGGTCCTCGACGAACGGGCCGTGCGAGCCGCCTTCCTGTCCGCCGTCGAGGCCTGTGCCCGTCGCAGCTCGGAACTCTGAGCGAGTGAGGATCAGCTCCGGCCGGTGTTCCGCAACGCCGGCACGGGAAACGTCAAGGCCAGGAGCCCGGACCTTGTCGACGCCTGGAACAAACGCCGCTATGACCGCAGGGCCACCGGGAGATCGACGCGGGTTGGGAAGCCCTGTGACTCCTCGCCCGCATTTCACGTCTTGCCGGACGTGAGCAACGGTTGGCGTCCCGGCGTTGTCGCACGTTACGATAAGGAACCTGCCGGGATCGCCCCGGCGTTTCCCTGTACCCCGCTTCCGGGACGGTTACTGAAAGGCGAACAGTGGGCTCTGTCATCAAGAAGCGCCGCAAGCGCATGGCCAAGAAGAAGCACCGCAAGCTGCTGAAGCGCACACGCATTCAGCGTCGCCGCGCCGGCAAGTGAGCTGATCCCCGCCCGCCCGAGGCGGTGCGGGCCAACCCTGCAGGAGTCTGTGCGTGATCCACACCGAGGAGACGGAGCCGACCGGAACGCCAACGGGCGCGGTCACGTTTGTCGGTTTCGGTCCCGGGGACCCCGGGCTCATCACGTGGGCTGGCAGCCGCGAGGTGACGAGTGCCGATCTTCTCGTGGTCGACTCCCCGACCATGGTGGAGGAGCTCGCCTCGGTCGGTATCGAACCCTTGGGTGAGGTCGTCCGGGTCGAGCCCGACGAGGTGGCTCAGCTGGTCGCTGCCGTGAGTGACGGGCGTTCCGTCGTGAGGCTCGTCGAGGGTGATTTCTTCACCGAGGCCGGGCATGTGGACGTTCTGCGGCGGCTCCTGGAGGGCAAACGCATCCGTACCCACCTGATTCCCGGGATCACGACCTGGAATGCGGCCCTGACCTACGGGGCCGTCGCCCCCACCTCGGTGATGGGTTTCTGCGACACCTCCGTCGAGCTGCCCGGCAAGGACGGCTGGCCCAAGCGTGGCACCGTGGTGATCCGTGCCACCGACGAGTCGATTTCCCGGGTGGTCGCCGAGGCCCGAGCCGTCTACGGGGAGGCCGCCGAGGTGCTGGAGTTGACCGGGCTCGGCGGCACCTCCCAGAAGACCCGCCTGACCACGTGGGGTGACCTCGGATCCGAGTCCTGCGGTGGGCCCCGGTTCCTGCTGTTCGGCCCCGGTATCGGCGACGTCGCGCGCGCCCGCGTCGACTGGTTCGAATCCAAACCGCTGTTCGACTGGAGCGTTCTCGTGCCGCGCACCAAGGACGAGGTCACGGAGCTGACGGACCACCTGGCCCGTTTCGGGGCCTCCACCGAGGTGGTGGCGACGATGTCCATCGAACCGCCGCGCACGGAACAGGCCATGGAGAAGGCGGTTCGCGGCATCGTCGACGGACGTTTCCTGTGGGTGGTTTTCACTTCCCAGCACGCGGTGCGGGCAATCATCGAGCGTCTCGCGGAGTACGGCCTGGATTCGCGTGCTCTCTCCGGCATCCAGCTGGCGGCGGTCGGCCGCGGCGTAGGCGGCGTCGAATCTGCGCTGAAAGCCGATGTGGACGGGGACCCCGGCGGACTTGGCCGCAGCGTTGGCCCTCTCCGTCGAAACGATGTCGAGCGCCACAGGTTTCTCGCAGAAGATCGGGGCGCCCAGGCCGACAGCGGCTTCGATGTGGCGCGCGTGGGCGTCGGTGGGCGTGGCGAGGACGACGCCGTCGAGATCTTCCGAATCGAAGAAGTCCTCGACGGAGCGGACCTGGGCGCCCAATTCGTCCGCCGCCTGCCGAGCCCTTTCGGGGACGACGTCGGCGAC
>ERZ772977.1496-NODE-1496-length-11692-cov-14.612185_pt1 | contig 11692 bp, 10 predicted proteins | sample MGYA00511131_ERZ772977 | MGnify/ENA primary metagenome ERZ772977 (study PRJEB29015, sample SAMEA2737935) | human oral metagenome | biome: human oral; feature: human-associated habitat; material: dental | place: China | collected 2151 ...
CAGAGCCAGAAGCTCCAGCTGCGCCTGGCGGTATGCCGGGTATGGGGATGATGTAGCAGGCTACATCAAACAAAATAGGGCCGGTAGCAGGCCCTATTTTAATGAATTGAAATGGTTATTTTTGTGGATTTGACAGATAATCTATCTCTTTGATCACATCCAGCAGAGCTTGGGCGCGGCGAGATTCATCAGCGATGGCACCAGCTGCTGCGTGTGCTGGAGCGATCAAGGCGCTGTCATCTGTTGAGCGCAGTAACAATAAATAGGTGTCAAACTTTTCTTCTGGGGAAATGTTTAACTTATCAACCAGGGGACGAAGCTCTAGTAGCGCTTGTTGCTTGATGGAGTCTAGATTTGAATCATTTACCGGGGCTGCAGGGGTCGCAGTATCGACGGAAATAGGCACTGCTGGCGGCGGTGCAACCATCAAATCATCCGTTGCTACGGGGATTGAATTATCTGGCGGTGGCGCGACTACCTGAGCGTCGTCTGACTGCGGAGTTGTCCCCGTCTCTTCAAAGCTCAAATTATCATCTGTTTGTTGTGTTACACCTGCCAAAACCTTGGCAAGCTCTTGATCATCGGTAACTGATTGGTTTTGCATGTCCCCACCCCGTATTATTAATGATTATGCTTATATATGTTATACTTTAGCATGAAGAAAGGTGATATGACAAGATGCTTGATGATCCTATGATGATTCGGCGAAAAGATCCAGCCGACACCCTGTCTGGTTTGTTGCAGTTATCAACGCAGACTTCGTTTGAAGTAGTTATCGAAGGAAATGATTATGTCCCGGGCACTATCAATGCGGTGGTGATTGCTGGTATGGGTGGTTCAGCGCTGGCAGCAGAAATGGTAATTGCGTTAACGAGGGGTTGGTTACATATTCCTCTGGTGGTGACGAAAGGCTATGATTTACCAGGTTTTGTGAATGGTAATACCCTAGTTATTGCCATCAGTCACTCTGGTAATACAGAAGAAACTCTCAGTTGCTATGATCAGGCGCGTGCCAACAATTGTCAGCTGGCGACAATCACGACAGGCGGAGCCCTGTTTGAAAAAGCAGCAGCTGATGGCGTAAAGAGGATAAAAATACCAGCCGGTGCGCAACCACGTATGTCAACAGTCTACCATCTGCGAGGGTTGTTGAAGATATTACAACATTTTTTGATCATCGATGGTGATTTATATCAAAAATTGGAAGAAAGTGGTGAATGGCTGTCCGGTCAGGTGCAAGCTTGGGCACCAGAAGTGCCAACCGAGCAAAACATAGCCAAACAATTGGCACTCAAGTCGGCTGGTAAAACCCCGGTGATTTATGCTGGTGAATTAACCTGGCCGCTGGCGTATAAGTGGAAAATTAGCTGGAATGAATCGGCAAAAAATATAGCTTTTTGTAATCAGTACCCTGAATTTAACCACAATGAATTTATCGGCTGGTCATCTCATCCGGTTGAAAAGCCATTTGTGATTTTTGATTTGATGAGTCACTTGGAACATCCGCGCATTCGTGAGCGCATGGAACTCAGTGATCGATTATTGAGCGGTATGCGTCCGCACGCTGTATCGGTGGAACTGCAAGGCGAGACCTTGCTCAAGCAGCTATTGTGGGGCTTGGCACTTGGTGATGCCGCAAGCATCTATACAGCAATTCTAAATGGCGTTGATCCAGCACCGGTAAAATTAGTAGAACGTTTGAAACAAGAATTAAGTTAAAACCAAACGGTTTAGCTAGTTGCGCATTGCTTCGATAGTGTTGCGGTTGGCAGCACGTACGGCTGGATAAATACCAAAGACGACACCGACCAGCATGGCAGCACCGATGCTGACGACAGCAGGCTGCCAGCTCAAAATTGGCGAAACCGGTAGGAACGTACTGACCGTGTACGCACCAATTAAGCCAAAGATATACCCCATAACACCACCAGCTAAACCAATGATGACTGATTCGATCAAGAATTGATGGATGATGTGTCGGTTGGTTGCACCAATTGCTTTACGGATACCAACTTCACGCTGTCGTTCGGCAACATTTACCAACATGATATTCATGATGCTGATTCCGCCGACAAACAGGGAGATGATTGACACGGCGATCATGATTGCGGACAGTGACAACAACATAGCGTCACTAGTTGCAGTAATATCTTTACCTGTGATGATATGGTAGTCATTAGCATCGTGGTGATTTTGATTGAGCTTTGCTGTGATGTCAGAAATTGCTTTCTCAAGCGACGAGTCACCATCAGTTTTGATGGCAATTTGCTGAATTTGCGCGACATTTTGTGTTAGCTTCTTGCTGACATCGAGTGAAACGATGGCTGAGTTATTAAAGTTAACGCCTAGATAAGTAAGCGGTTGTTTGACTGGTTTTAAAACGCCCATGACCGTAAACGGCTTATCCTGAATACGCAGGACATTACCAAGTGAATATTCGGTACCAAACAGATCAATTGACAATTGATGACCAATCACCACACCGTTGGCTTGCCCAACAAATTGACCATCGCGTAGTTCTAACTCTGCCAGATCTTTGATTTTTTCAGTGGTACCAATAATAGCAGTTTTGTGCGCATCGATGCGTGAGTTGGTAGTAGTGATGGAGTTATGAATAACTGACATCGGAGCGCTGTTTGGAGTGATGCGAGCAATATCCTGCACATCATATTCAGTTAGGGTTGGCAGGGGTGTGATGTTTTGCGCTTGAGACAATGAGCGTTCGACATTGCCACCCAAACCAGACCGTATCAATGCCACACTGTCTTTGGTTATTGAGAACTGTTGGTTGATCAATTTATTGACACTAACAGACAGGGACATAATCATAGTGATGCCCATGATACCAATAGTAATGCCGGTGACTGTCAATGTTGTCCGACCGCGACTAGCGCGGAGGGATTGCATGGCGTTCTCTATGTGATTTTTAAATAAAAACCTCACTTAGTCGTCTCCTTTTTGGAAGTTTGTGTCTTCTTTGTGGATTTGGCTGAAGATTTTTTGTCAGGCTTTTCAGCGGGTTTATCATCTTCTTTTTTTGGTTTCTCGGCAAGCTTAGCCTCTTCTTTTTCAGGATGTTTGGCTGGCTTTGCTTCCTCTTTGTTGGGCTTTTCGGTAGGTTCAGTAGCTTTTTTCTCAGATTTCTTGAGCTTATCTGATGGTTTTGCTTCTTTTTCTTCATCAATAATTTCCAGGTTTTTCCTAAATGGTGCTGATTTCTGTAGCTGTTCATCTGTATCGATCCTGCCGTCAAGCATGGTGATGACGCGGCTGGCGTACGAGGTCAACTCAGGGTTGTGGGTTACCATGATGATGGTATTGCCACGGCGGTGAATGTCGGCCAACTCTTCCATGATGATATGGCTGGCCTTACTGTCTAGGTTACCAGTCGGCTCGTCCGCCAGGATGATTGACGGGCTGTTAACGAGCGCACGAGCAATCGCTACACGCTGAACCTGTCCACCTGACAATTGGTGCGGCATGTAATATTCGCGCTCGCCTAAGTGAAAGTTCTTTAAGATTCGGCTGGCTTCCTGTAGGCGTTTAATCTTACTCATGCCTTTGTATGTTAGCGGGAGAGACACGTTTTCTAGGACGCTCAAGCGAGGAATCAGATTAAAATTCTGAAACACAAAACCGATGTCATCTGAACGGATTCGGGCTAATCGTTTTGAGCCGAGATTGTCCACTGAATCACCGTTGAGAAAATATTCACCATCTGTTGCTTGATCTAGCAATCCGATGATGTTTAATAGGGTGGTCTTACCACAACCACTTGGCCCCATGATGGCAATGAATTCGCCCTTCTCGACGGTCAAGTTCACGTCGTCAAGAGCATAGTGTTCCGCATCGCCGATACCAAAACACTTTGTAATGTTTGTGAGTCTTATACACGGTGCAACTGGTGTATCCATACTATATTTATTATATGCAGTACGGGAGGATATGCAACCATAATAGTTATGTAAAATGTACATCATCAGCCCATTTTTATATTGTTACTGCGGTAGTTGGTTATTTCCCGTAAAGTTTTGTATACTAAATCAAGACGGAAGGATGCAGGAGTGGTTGAACTGGCACGCCTGGAAAGTGTGTAGACTCTTCACGGGGTCTCCGGGGTTCGAATCCCCGTCCTTCCGCCAAGTGCAAATAGGGTTATCTTCGATCGTCATTGTAAAATTAACAAAACCTATTGCAAACCCTACATTTAGTGTTTATCATGGTGTATATACGCTATATCTATAGCGGGTAGATAAACAAAAACCAAGAGGTGAGAAAAGCTGATACCACAGGGGAGGTGCTGTTGGTATTTTTCTTGTGTCTCTATGACCAATATAGTTTAAGGGAGGTATAATGAGTGTCATTCATGTCGTCAAACGAGACGGGACGAAAGAGCCGTTTGATGCAAATAAAATCAACATAGCGTTACTGAAGGCGGCAGAGGGGTTGCCTGATCAAGTATCCAAGGTCGTGCAGGTGGCTACTGAACTGCAGCTGACATTGTTTGACGGCATTACGACTGAGCAACTCGACCAAGCGGTCATCCAGACAACCTTGCAGAATGTTAAAGACGATCCAGATTATGACAAGATCGCGGCACGGCTGTTGTTAAAAAATATTTATAAGAACACCCTAGATGATTATGAAACTGCTGATGAGCTAAAGAAACTGCACGCAAAGAAATTTCCTCAGTTCGTGAAGGATGCAGTAAAGGTTGGGCTACTGGACCAGCGGATGACTGACGGTAGGTTTGATTTGAAAAAGCTTGGTGAAGCGCTTGATCCTGCTAAAGACGACCTTAGTAAGTACCTCGGTGTTATAACTAACCGTAACCGCTATGCTCTGCGTAAACATGGTAGTGAGCCAATTGAACCACCACAGTTTACTCACATGCGCATCGCTATGGGGCTGAGCTACAATGAAAAAGATCCGACAGCTGCAGCCATCGATTTTTACAATCACATGAGTAGCCTGGAGTATGTGCCAGGTGGTTCAACCCGCGTCAATGCTGGTGGTTCATTCCCGCAGCTCAGTAACTGTTTCTTGCTGAACGTTGATGATGATATGGAATCAATTGCTAAGGCGGTGCGTGACACGATGTGGATCGCCAAAGGTACTGGTGGTATCGGTATCGGCTTTACTAAATTGCGGGCATCAGGCAGTCCAGTCAAGACAACCAATACGGTGAGTACTGGACCAATCCCATTTATCAAGATGATCGACACAGCATTATTTGCTGTCTCCCGTAAGGGTAAAAAGATGGGTGCAGCGGCAGTATATATGGAAAACTGGCATATTGATTTTAGGGAGTTTATCGACCTACGTTCTAACTCCGGTGACCCATACATGCGAACGCGTTTTGCTAACACTGCGGTGTTTATCTCTGATGAATTTATGAAGCGGGTGCAAAAAGACCAAGATTGGTACTTGTTTGATCCAGCAGATACGCCAGATTTGCCAGAGTTGTATGGTGAAGAATTTTCCGCACGTTATAAAGAGTACATTAAGTTGGCTGAAGCTGGTAAAATGCGCGTCTTTGAAAAGACATCAGCTCGCCAGCAATTCAAACAGATTTTGACCAGCCTACAGGCTACCAGTCACCCGTGGCTCACCTGGAAAGACACCATTAACGTTCGAGCCTTAAACAACAATACGGGTACGATTCACTTGTCTAACCTCTGTACGGAAATTACCTTGCCGCAGGACAAAGACAACATTGCTACCTGTAACCTGGTGAGTATCAATTTGTCAGCCTTTTTGAACACAGATAAAACATGGGACTGGGATCGACTCAAAGAAGCGTCGCGAGCAGCGGTACGCCAACTGGACAACTTGGTAGATATCACCCAGACGCCGATTCCGGAAGCTATGCACTCAAACAACCAAACGCGGGCAATTGGTTTGGGGATAATGGGCTTTACTGATGTGCTCGAAAAACTTGGCTACTGCTATGAGTCTAAGGAATCATATAACTTGATTGATACACTGACCGAATTCATCAGCTATCACGCCATCGACCAATCAGCAGACTTGGCACAGGAGCTGGGCAGCTATCCTACCTACAAGGGTAGTGGTTGGAGTAGGGGTGTTTTGCCGATTGACACCCTGGAGACGCTGTCTACTGACCGCAAGGTAAAGGTGAAGATTGACCACAAATCGAGCCTCGATTGGGATTCATTGCGAGCGAAAGTGAAAAAGGGTATGCGCAACGCGACACTGATGGCTATCGCGCCAACGGCGAACATCGGCCACATTGCTGGTACCACGCCAGGTATCGATCCGCAGTTTGCACAAATCTTTAGCCGCTCGACTCTGAATGGTAAATTCCTAGAAGTAAATAATAACCTGGTGCGCGACCTCAAGGCGCTGAACTTGTGGGATGACATCAAGGAAGAGGTATTTGCCAACCAAGGTGATATTCAACACATTGATGCTATTCCGCAGAAGCTAAAAGACGTTTACAAAACTAGCTTCCAGCTCAGTCCTTATGCTTTTATCGAGGTAGCAGCACGAGCACAAAAATGGGTCGACCAGGCGATTAGCCGCAACATGTATCTGGAAACGCGCGATATCGATGAATATGTAGAGATTTATTCTGAAGCCTGGCGGCGTGGTCTGAAAACGACCTACTATCTACACGTTAAACCACGTCATCAATCAGAGCAGACCACGGTTTCGGTGGAAAAAATTGCTGAGCAAAAGATTAGAACAGGTGCAGGCAAGGCGCGTGGCTTTGGCTTTGCAAAAATTAATAAATAAAGGGGGTTATCATGTCAGACTATACACATCCAAAAGGTGGAATTTTAGGCTCGGGGCTGCGCGACGGGCTGAGTTTACACCCAATTCGTTACCCATGGGCATACGATCTATACAACCAAGCGGTGGCTAACACTTGGTTTCCTAATGAAGTTCAGCTAGCACAGGACTTGATGGATTTTGAAAAACTTAGTGACGAAGAAAAGCACGCGCTCAAAACTGTCATTAGCTATCTCAATCCGAACGAGCTATTGATCAACAAGTCGTTAGCCTTTGGTATTTATCCATATGTTAACGCCGCTGAAGCGCAACTGTATCTGTCAAAACAGATGTGGGAAGAGGCCAATCACTTTATGACCTTTGAATACATCATCGAGACCTTTCCGTTTGATCGCGAGGAGATTTACGCGGCGGGCTTTGGCAAAAAATCGCTGGCTGACAAGGCGAACTTCCAGAACAAGCACCTGGATGTCATGCTTGATCCAAATCTCGACATCTATACCTTGGAGGGTAAGAAAAACTTTGTTCGCTCACTGGTGGCGTATAACATCGTACTGGAAGGTATTTGGTTCTACTCGGGCTTTATGGTCGGTATGAGCTTCCGCCAGCGCAACTTGCTGCGTAATGTTGGTACGCTGCTAGACTGGATTACCAAGGATGAGAATTTGCACTTGACCTTTGGTATCAACTTGCTACTCACCATTTTGGACGAAAACCCAGAACTGCAAACCCAGGAATTTGCTGAGGAAATTCGCAACCTCATCCTGCAGGCGGTTGAGCTAGAAAAAGAGTACAACAAGGACATGTTGCCAAAGGGAATCCTTGGCTTGAACGCTGATTATGTCAATCAATACGTCATGCACATGACCGACCGCCGCTTGGTCGAGCTTGGCTTTGAGCCTGAATACAACGTGGCCAACCCAGCCAAGTGGATGGCTACCGCAAACGATACCCTGGAACTCGTCAATTTCTTTGAGAGCACTAACACTAGCTATGAAGTAAATACCACGAAATAACTACTATGGACAAAATTACAACAGATATCTTAGACACCGTGGAAGTTGGCGCTTTGGCGACCGTCAATCGTGACAGAACACCGCTAGTGACGCCGCTCCACTTTGTACGTTATAAAAATGACAACATTATTTGGATTTCTGACCGACAATCTCGTCACGCCGTTAATGCCTACCGCAGCGGTGTTGTCGAATTTGTGGTGTGGAACGATCAAAAGAGTGCTGTTTTTTTGACAACAGCGGTACGAGAACTGCCAGAGGAAGAAGAGGCGGCGGCTTTGGAGGCCTATGCTAACAAGCTGGGTGACTTTATGCCACGCGTCGAACATAGGCAAATTTACATCATGCCAATCGGCAAGCTTGATGAAAAAACTACAACAGGAAATTGGCTACACTATGTTGCATAACCGCTACATATAGCGTATTATAAGCATAAGCAGATACTAAATATATAGAAAGACAGGAACATGAACGCAAGTCAAATTATTTCTGACGACATGACATTGGAAGAAAAATTAAGTGCTATCGACGCAGCGATGAAAGCAGTCCAGCAGGCAGCCGACGACCAGGCAAAAAAATCTGGTGGCATTGCAGCACCGCTCGATCCCGCAAGTTTGACAGTGTGTGACGGTTGTGAATAAAACAACAGAGGTGTCGATTCGGCGCCTCTTTTGATAGGTTGGAGAAGTGATGACGAAGAAGTATATTTTTGTAACTGGTGGGGTGTTGTCTGGTGTCGGTAAGGGAATCACGGCGGCAAGTATTGGTGCGGTGTTGCAAGCCAAAGGCTTGTCAGTGTCAGTACAAAAGTGTGATCCGTACTTGAACGTTGACGCTGGATTATTAAATCCGAAAGAACACGGTGAGTGTTTTGTGACCAAAGATGGTGCCGAGACTGATTTGGACTTGGGGCATTATGAACGCTTTTTGGATTTGGAGTTGACGCGGAAAAATACTACCCTGTCAGGCAGGCTTCTGCGTGATCTCATCGCTGATGAACGAGCTGGTAAATTTGGTGGGCAAACGGTGCAGCTAGTGCCACATTTGACCAATGCTATTAAAAAATCTATTCACGAAGCAGCTGAGGGCGATGTTCACATTGTAGAAATCGGCGGTACGGTCGGGGACTACGAAGGTCTGAGCTTTATCGAAGCAATTCGTGATTTTTCACAAGAAGTAGGTAGGGATAATTGTCTCTTTGTTCATGTGGTGTATGTGCCGTTTTTGGAAGCGAGTCAGGAGTACAAAACAAAGCCTGCACAAAATGCCATGGCGGAGCTTCGTAGTTTTGGGATCATGCCAGATGTCGTGGCGGTGCGGACCGAGGGTCATGATAAACCGCCGCGTAGTGTTGGCGAAAAAATCGCTATCTCCTCTGGTGTACGCCCCGAGGGTATCATCATGATGCCAAATGTCAATACCGTGTATGAGGTGCCGCTGACGGTTGCACGCGACCTGGGACCAATGTTGAGTGAATTTACTGGAGTAACAACGGAGCCTGATTTGACTCGCTGGGAAAATCTTGCCACGCGTGACACGACTGATTATGCTCGTGAAGTAACCGTTGGTCTGGTGGCAAAATATATTGACAATACCGATACGTATTTGTCGGTGACTGAAGCGCTCAAATCGGCAGCCTGGGCGGAGAATTGTGAAGTCAATATACGGTGGATAAATTCAGAGACTACCAGTGATGACGATTTTGCTGAGGTTGATGCTGTGTTGGTGCCGGGCGGATTTGGCTCACGCGGTGTTGAAGGAAAAATTGCAGCGGCAATGTATTGTCTGGAGCACAATAAACCATATTTGGGTATTTGTTTAGGTATGCAAACGGCGGTAATTGCTGCGGCGCGTCGAGGTGGCGTGGACGGTGCTAACAGTGAAGAATTTGGTGCAGGTCAGGGCACGAACGTGATTTATCTGATGGATGGGCAGGCAGGTAAAGAGTCGACTGGTGGCACCATGCGCCTTGGTGATTATCCAGCAGTGCTGAAAGAAGGCTCACTCGTGGCAAAGACGTATGGTACAACAGAGGTGACGGAGCGACACCGGCACCGATATGAGGTGAATCAGGATTTTGTTCAGGCGATTAAACAAGGTGGTTTGGTTGTTTCGGGCACCTCGCCAGACGGCAGATTGGTTGAATTTGTTGAATCGCCACACTGTGACTATTTCGTTGCTACACAAGCTCACCCAGAGTTTAAATCTCGTCCATTCCGGCCACACCCGCTCTTTAGTGGACTCGTTAGAGCAGCCGCTTCCAGATAGAGCCAAGTGGTATTAGCGGACGGGTTGCAAGATAAGCTTAAGCGTTATCACTATAAGTATAAGGATTTTGAAAATAGAAATGACGGAAACTATAAAATCACCAAATGGATACTTCATAAATATAACACCGCCTTTAGGCGAGAGAAACGATAATACCCCAGAGGAAGGGGTATCTATAGAAACACCTAGAGAGATTTCTAAAAGCTGGAGGGGGTATTTAGAGTACTTACAGGATGTTGCACAATTTTGTATGTGGGACGGCGAACAAAACAGGCCAGTTGTTGACCCAAAAACTATAGATAATCACAAAAAAATAGCAGCAGAACAGGCTTTACAAGAGGCAATTTCGTTGGTATCACATTCAAAAGAATGTGGAGATGAAGAGATTGTCGACGTTATCAAAGCTTCGTTGATTGACAACACGGATAGATTGCATCAGGTAGAACAGAAAATTGATAACCTGAGGCATAGGTTATCCCTAGCAAACACAGATAGTCAAAGGCAAAGAATAGCGAGAGCTCTTGATGCTGTAGAAAAAACCCAAAGCATGCTATCAGAGAATACTGGCAAAATCGATACAGTATTGGCTAAAAATCGTGCTGCACAAATCCTTGAAAATCGTGCTTATGCTGATATTGACGATAAAGCTATGCGTGCGCCAGGAGAGCTAGAGAGGGCTATAGCTGATAGGATTGCCGCTGACAGATACCCATGGACAATGCCAGGAGCTGAAAATATCGATCCTGATAAGATGGATAATATACGGAAGTACCATAGAACTCTTATAGAACATCAATCTCTTGAATATGCTACTGAGGATGAGGTGAGGATACCAAACCTTCTACCTGACGACACAGCTTTTTTGGAGGGTAGAGGTGTTGTGCCTATTAGAGGATCTAAAATATTTAGTCGTGAAGCTCTGCGTAGGGCGGGTATATTTTTTATTAACACTGTTGGTGAGGGCGAGCAGCCAATATTTAGCGAAGTTATTACAGACAGAGAAGGACAGTTTGATCCAAAGGGAATGGTTTTTCTAACAGAAGAAGAATTCAATAGGGTGTATAGTTTTCAACAGAGAGAGGGCTATGGCATAGATGGTTTGGATCCTGATGATGTTGTCATGGATATGATTGTCGCTGATCAGGTACGTACTACTCGATACTATAACCTTATTGGCTCGGAGAGGATAAATAAATATGGACAGACCTCATCACTGTTTGTTAGTAACAAGGGGGGCGCTTTACCATCAAGTTTTGGTGGCTACTTTGAAATTAACAAGAAGCAATATCGTCTAAGCTCGGTGCAAGCTGATTTGATCAATGGTCACAGGGATTTTCCAGGCGTTAGTGAGATGTATCAGTCGAGTTGTGTAGCATGGGATCAACGCTATATGACAGCCTCTCGGTATGTAGAGTATATTTATTCACCGCTGCCAACCCGAAAAGAAGCATTTTGCGCTATAAAGGATGGAGCTTCTACAAAGCGCGAGAGAGACTGGCTAGGTGTGCCAGTATTCATCGTTGAGACAAAGGACGGAGTATCGGCTGAATATTGACAAAAATATTTAATAATGCTAAAATAGTAATCAGTTGTATACTAAAAACAAAAAAGGAAATTAATGGCTGAAGAGCAAGCGTTATCACAGCAACCACAAG
>ERZ772977.1497-NODE-1497-length-11691-cov-182.015899_pt1 | contig 11691 bp, 10 predicted proteins | sample MGYA00511131_ERZ772977 | MGnify/ENA primary metagenome ERZ772977 (study PRJEB29015, sample SAMEA2737935) | human oral metagenome | biome: human oral; feature: human-associated habitat; material: dental | place: China | collected 2151 ...
TTGATCTGCTCGAACTCGCCCTGGCCGGCAGTGATGATCTCCGTCCACACGTGGTGGGCGGTGGCGTTCACGAAGGAGGCGTTACCGGTCACGGTGAGCTGGTCCGTCGTGATCTCCAGGAAGCGGCCGACGTCGGAAGCGATCTTCCGTGCCGTGACCTCGGCGATGCTGGCGGAGCCCGCGGTCAGCTTCCCCACGTCGAGGTTGCTGATCTGCTCGCTGGTGACCTTCATCCGCTCCCAGGTAGCGCCGTCCCACCGCCACTCAGCGACGATGTCGAGGGTCTGCGCATCCTGCACTCGACACGTGTCGCCGACGGACTGCCCGGAGAACGGGGGAACCGTGTCATCCGTACCTCGAATGTAGGACACCTCGCCCATGGAGGTGCGTATGCGGCGCACAGCCGATTCCATGGCCGCTGCCGTGAGCTTGGAGATTGTCTTGGAGTAGTCGTCACCAGCCTCCTCCCACTTCCACCCCTTGGGGGAGTAGACGACGGTTGAGCCCGGAGCGTCCCTTGAGTTGGACGGGGCCGATTGGCCGGGGGCGGCGAACGCCGGAACGGTTACGTACTGGCCGCCTCGCGCCCCCGCCCCAGCTAGAAACGGCTTCGTGGGGCCAGCCATCAGAGAACCTTGATGATGTAGGGAAAGGCGATGTACGGGGAGCGCACGTCGACCGGCTGCGACCCGCCGGCCGAGATGGCGATAGGTGTGCGCCCGCCAGTTGCCGTACCTGTAGAGGTCAGGTAGGTGTACCCGTTACCGGAGGCCTCGTTTACCCCGATGTCCTGATTGGCCTTCCTCGCCTGGAACCGGCGCCCAGCGTCCTCAACCTCACCGATCTGGTGGGTGTGGGCGGGCATCTGGTTGACGCTCAGCGTGACCGAGCCGGAGCCGCCCCTGTTTCCGACCTGGTAGGTGTTCCCAGTGCCAACGGCCGAGCGGTCCCGGACGTCGGGCAGGCGGAAGTTGGTGGAGGAGGTGGACCCATAGGCAGTGCCAATGGCTGCGAACAGCTTTGAGTAGGCGTTCCTCTCAAGGAGGCGCCCGTCACACCGCATCCACCCCTCAGGGTCACGCTCTGCCCCGAACATTGCAATCGTGCCGATCGGGATGGCCTTCTCCAGTGCGGTGCGGATGCCCTGAGCGATGTCCTGGACCTGCTTCAAAATCTCGGCCGGCTGGCCGGCGACCTTCGTCTCCAGGTTGGTTACGCCGCGCGTGGCGGCGGAGATGCCGTCCTCGATCCTCGTGAGGTCCGCGGCGGTGATCCGGGTCTCATTGGCCCCGAACCCGTCTCGCCACTGCTTGGTAGCCACGTACTCCTGCATCACTGATCTCCTTCTGCTCTGAGGACGAAGATTCGCCCGTCGGGTGCGATCCACATGCTGGACCCTATTGTCCCACTATCTGGAGGTACGGGTCCCGACGAGACGAGGTTGACGGCGACCTGGGTCATCGCCTCGGTGAGGTGCTTCATCTCCTTCAAGGTCCCCTCGCGGGCGGCCTGCTGGAGGGCCGAGCTCCCCTTGAGCTTGTCCTCGACCGACTTGGCGATGGCGTCGGCGTCGATGTTCTGCTTCAGGGTGAGGGTGCTCGGAGCGCCCCACGCCGACCGGTTCCCGGCCCGGTCATAGGTCCGCAGGCGCACCTCGTACTCGCGCATCTCCAGCCCGGCGACGGGGGTCCGCTGCATCGGGTTGGGCATCGTGGTCAGCACCCCCGGAGCACGGCCGGGCAGCTGGACGCTGACCTCGACCCCGGCGAAGTCGGCCGGCATCCCCTCGCCGCCGGCACCGCGCAGCGGCCACCAGACGTCCAGCACCCCGAGAGTCTGCGACAGGGTAGGCGCCGGTGGGACCGGCGGAGGCGTAGCGTCAGTGGCCATCGTCTCGATGATCTCGGCAGACCACCTGCCCGTAGTCTCCCGCGTGACCGCCCGCACGCTGAAGGCGTACTGCCTGCCTGGGATCAGTTCCGCGACCTCGGCAGTCGTTCCGGTGGACGTACTCATGCGCCCGGCCTTGTAGGGGACCTCACGGATCGAGATGTCGTAGCCGGTGACGTCCACGGCCACGCCGAGGGTATCCGTCGTCACCGCCTGCCACTGGAGAGTGGCGACGGCCTCGGCGTCACCTCGAGCGCCGATGACGGCGGCCGAGGACACGATGAGTCCCTGCGGAGGGACCGGGGCGTACTTGCTCTGAGGCGTCTCCGGACGGGGGTTCTTCCCGTCCGAGTTGACGGCTCCCAGCACGCCCTTCTGACGCTTGGCCAGGCGCGACAGGACGTCGTCGAGCATGGTCCCGAAGGTCGTGTGTCCCTGGCAGCGCCCGTTCTCGGTCACAGAGATCGAAATCTGAGTGACGCGCATCTTCTCCAGGCCCTTGCCGCGCTCGACCTGAATCCAGTCGCCCAGCCCGTAGTCCTCGAAGGGCAGCCACTGGATATCGTCGGCCTCCCACTCGCGCTTCACCTCGGCCGCCGGCGTGGCGCCGGTCTTGAGGGTCAGGTCCGCCACGCGGCGGGCGGTGGCCTCGAGCTCAACGCCGCCGGCGCTGACGACCTTCTCGGTGCGGGGCATTCCGGCCGGGGCCTCTGGGTTGGGGAAGGTCCACGTGCGGCCGCCGTCGCCCTTCACGAGGACGTGCGTGCACAACTGGGACCAGTCCAGCTTCTCCGGGGCCGATGACGTGCCGGCGCTCAGGCGCCACACGACGGCAGTGTTCTCGCGCTTCAGCGCGGAGTCGGCGTTGTAGACCTGAAGGGTGCGGCCTCGCCACCGGTAGTCGATCATGCCCATGTTCGTGAGCGTGTCCAGGACCGACTTGATGGAGACCGACGGGTCGAAGGCGATGGTGGTCTGGAAGGCCCAGCCCTGCCCGGCGGAGTCGACCGCGGTGCTGACGTCGAGCGTCAGCCCAGCGCCCCAGCCGCGCTGGACGGCCGCGTCCCACAAGGTGCGCAGAATCTCGCCGGCGTTGCGGGAGGTGAACTTGTACTTCCCGTCCTTGTCCACGGCCGCGAACGGGACGTTCCACACCAGGGCACCCTCGAGCCGGTGCCCGATGTGGATGAGGTCGGCCTTGCGGTGCTCGGTGCCGTCGTCCACGAGGTTCCACTCCGAGGACAGGTTCACGAAGCGGGCGTTGTACGGCTCGTGCCAGGTCTGACCGTCGTAGCAGAGCTCTACGGCGATCTCCACGGCCGAGTCGAGCAGCTCGCCGCGCACGCCCAGGTCCCCGTTCGAGTAGGACAGGGTGAGCGAGGGGGTGGCCTGGCGCGGGCACGTGAACGTCCCGGCCAGGGCGTCCGGGAGGACGCCCAGACGCGCACCTGCCTGCTCGTAGGCGACGTAGCGCATGGCCATGCCGCGGGCGAACTGAGGATCGCGGGGCATCAGTAGGCCATCCTTCCGCGGAAGCGGCCAGTCGTCCCGGTCAGCGTCATGGAAATCTTCCCGTCAGCGTTGGGCGTGGCCCTGAATCCGCCCGGGCTCATGGAAATCTCGCCGTCGGCCGAGCGGGCCCCTGCCACGGGCTCCCACTCCGCTGAGGGGTTCTTCCAGGCCCGGTACCTGGCGATGTCCACCAGCAGGCGCTCCCCGCCGTTTAGAGAGCCCGTAAAGGTGAACGACGTGCCGGATACGTTGTCCCGCACGGTGCAGGTGGCCGCGGTCGGCTCCAGGAGAAGCTTTCCGTCCGAGATCGGCATCACGCAGCCGTTGAACTTAGACATGTCGTCCAGACGATCCACGAGGTCTAAGGTGCCGCGCCACAGGCCTGAGACGATCTCATAGGTGATCGTGAACGAAATCGTCTCCGAGTGCGGGTCGAAGACCGGCTCGACAGATGACGACGGGCGTACCAGCGCCTCCCGGGCAGCCTGCCCGGCCGGAGTGTACTGGAGCGTCATGAGCCGGCCGAAGGCGTACAGGCGGCGCAGGATGTCCTGGTAGTTCTGCTCCAGGCGCGCCAGTCCTTCCTTGCAGCGGTTTCCGTTACGGCCGTCGGCCCAGGAGAACACGGTGAACTTCAGGGCGACGGTGGCGGACTTGAGCACGCTCGGAGCGATCGGGAGCACGCCGAACCGTCCGGGGATGCTGACCGAGGCGTTCCAAGGCTCGCCGCGGGTCGACAGCGTCGTCCCCTCGGCGAGCACCCAGCGCCCCATTGGGTCATCCAAATCGGTCCCGTCCAGTGAGTAGATGGCCATGGGTGGGTGACCCTCCTCAGATGATGGCGGCCAGTCTCAGCCCCTCGGCAACCTCGTCGCGAGTCTTCGAGTCCGGCTTGGCCTGCGGATAGTTGTTGGTGATGTTGATTGTAGCCCCTGATCGGCTTCCCTTATCAAACGCTCCGGGGGACTCGGGAGCCGGGTTCGGCCGGCCGGTAGAGGCCCGTGCCGGGAGCGGCTGGACGTTGGCGCTGAGGCCGATCGTGGCTGGCTTCGTCAGGTCCTCGGTCAGGCCCTGGAGCGAGGAACGCACGGCCCCGTACTGGCTCTCCAGGCCCTTGATGAGGCCCTGCATGATGAGCTCACCTGCAGGGGTAAGCAGCACCTTGTCTACGGGAGCCGGACCCTTCCACGAGGGCAGCATGTTCGTCAGCGAGGAGAGCTTGTTCTTCACCGAGGAGAACATGGAGGAGATGCCGTCAAGGAGGCCCTGGATGATGCTCTTACCGGCGTTCCACAGCCATGACGAGGCATTGCTGAAGACGTTCTTGACCTTCGACGGGATGCTCGTGACGAAGTTCATCATGTTGCTGATCCACGACGAGACCGTGCTCACGATGCCGCTCCACATGGAGGAGGTGACGCTCTTCACGAAGTTCCAGCCGCTGCTGATGATGCTGCCGATCCAGCTGAGGGCCGCGCTGACCCCGGACTTGATGCCGTCCCAGGCTGACGAGATGGCTGCGCCGAGGAGATTCCAAGCGGCCTTGCCAATCCCGACAATCAGCTGTCCGAAGGCAGAGAAGGCGCCAGTGATGAAGCTCCAGACCCCAGAACCGATCTGCTTGATCCCGTCCCAGGCCCGTGACCAGTCACCAGTGATGATCCCCATGACGACGTTGATGATCCCCTGGATCACTTGCATCATGCTGACGATGGTGGTCTGAATGATGTTGATGATCGGGACTACGATCGGCATCAGCGCCTGGACAGTGGTCCCAATCAGCTGGAACGCGGGGATCAGCGCGGAAACTGTAGCCTCCACGATGGGCTGGATAGCTGGAACGATCGCCGCGAGCAGCTCGGTGATGAGGGGTCCGAGAACCGCGAAGAGCTCGGACAGTACCGGACCCAGGGCCGTGATGACGGGCATAAGCGCGGTGGCCAGCTGCTCGATGATCGGGGTCAGCAACGTGGCCAGCTGCGTGATGACCGGGGCCAGCTGCTCGATCAGCTGCGCGATTATAGGCGCTACGGCGGCTAGCAGCTGCCCCGCCACCGTAGCAATCGCGCCGAAGGCCTGGCCCAGGGCAGGCATAGCCGGGGCCAGGGCCTGCACGGCCGTCAGGACGCCCTGGAAGAACGACGTCAGGCCGCCCTGGAAGGCGGGGTCCTGGAGAGCTCCGGAGATTCCCTTGAGCCCCGTCTCAATGATCTGCCCGACCAGCGGCAGGATTGTGGACAGGGTGGGGGCTAGGGAGGTGAATGCCTGCCCGAGCGAGCCCACGCCGGCGAAGGCGTGCGAGGCGGCATCCCCCATCGCGCTGAAGATCGTTGACAAGGTGCCCTGCCACAGCGGGCCGTTGACGGCCTTGTTCGCGCTGTCGAGGGCCGAGGCGATGGAGTCGATTGGGGCAGCCCCCGAGGCCATAGCCTTGAAGACGCCCCCCAGGATTCCTCCCAGGTCGAAGACGATGTCCTTCAAGGTGCCGAAGGTCTTGGCCGCGGCCTGGATGGCCTGATCCATCTCTCCCGAGGCGGTCTTGGCCTGCACCCACGCCTGGAAGGAGTAGGCGACCCCGTTGGCCCACGACGCGATCGACGGCAGGTACTTCGCGCCAACCTCGCCCAGGCTGAGCAGGGCGTCGGTGAACGCCCCGGCGCCGTCGCCACCGATGTCCATAGCCTCGGCCAGGTAGCCGAGCGACGCCTGGAATCCGGGAATGTGATCCTGCGCGGCGGACGCGACGGCCGACGTCATGGAGCCCATGGCTGAGGCCACGTCCGAGATGGCCGGCGTCAGGGCCTCCAGGCCGTTGGTAATGAGGGACCGTACCGAGCCCTCGGCCTCGCCCCAGAACGACGTCGAGATGGAGTCCTGAAGAGCCTCGAAGGACGGCCCCAGGTCCTCGAGCACCGTGGAGGCGTCGGACATAGCGGCGGCGAAGATGCCGACGCCGGCCGCGGCTGCTCCGAGGATGCCCGGCATGGCGAGCAGGGCCGGCAGGGTGTGGGCGAGGCTGACTCCGAACTGAGCCACGGTGCCGAGGCCGGCGCCGGCGATGGAGGTCAGGCCGAGGATCGCAGTCCCGGCCCCGGCAGCCTTGACCGCGAAGGTGTCCAGGTTGGTGAAGATGTCGTTCAGCGAGTTCTTCAGATTGCTGAAGATGTTCCCGCCGCCGAGGGCCTTGAGCTGCGCAGCCACCTTGGCCAGGGACGCCTTGGCGAGGCGGGCGTGGATGTCCACGAAGTACGGCTTCTTGGTCAGCCGGGCCAGGTCGAAACGGGCCTTGCCATCGTCCAGGTCGGCATTGACGGTAGCCTTGCCGTCGAGCTTGTTGAGCTCGTGCTTCAGCTTTTTCTTGGAGGCCTCGGACAGGTGGGCGTGGGCCTCGATGTCCCCGCCGAGCTTCTTGAGCTCCTCCTGAAGCTTCCTGCGCGAGGCCTCGTCCAGCTCGGCCTCGGCTCTCAGCTTCGCGTCGATCTTGGCGATCTGCTCCTTTAGCTTGCGCTGGGCCGCCTTCTCCAAGGAGACATCAACACGGATGTCCGACTTGATGTTGGCGATACGCTCCTTGATCTCGGCGACGTCCTTGCCGTCGATCTCGATCTTGGCGTCGATGGCCGCCTCAGTCTTGCGGATCGCCTCCAAGGCCTTGCGCCGGGACTTCTCGTCGAGGTCCACGCGAGCCTTGATCGCGGCCTTCATCTCGTCGAGCTCGCGCCCGATCTTGGCCACGGCGTTGTCGTCGAGGACCGGTCTGACTGGCGTCCGCCACTCGGCCTGGCGGAGCTTCTGCTTGATCTCCTCCAGGTCGCGCTTGGAGATACCGACGTCGGGGGAGGCCTTCGTCTGCGTGATGGCCGTCTCGATGCGGCGCAGGTCCTTAGGGTCGATCTTGGCGTTGACCTGGAGCACAAGTCCGTCGAGGGCGTCCTTGACGGAGTCGCGCATCTCGCGCGCCCACTTCTCGGCGGCTCGCTCGATGCGCTTGCCGATCTTCTTGAGGCTCTTCTCGATGCCCCGCTCAGCGTCGCCACGGAAGTCGCGCGCGTCAGCGCCGACCTCTACGACGACCTCGCCGATCTTGTCTGCCACGGGCTACCCTCCCCGCTCGTACGTCGAGCGGGCGGCATCGCGGCCCGACTCCTGTCTGAGGCCATGATACCGCCCGCATAGGCGTGTCCTATAGGTGATGTCACATCCCGAGGGCTGACTTAAGGGACCCGAAGCCCGACGACTCGTTGCCGGAGTACCAGGGGCTCCGCGGATCGTTGACCTCGACGCCCTTGGGAGGGAGCCACAGGTCCCGCTTCAGCTTCTCGGTAGCGCCCTCGTCCTCGGCGTTGCGGGTGAGAATCCACCACATGACGTGGCAGAACCGGTTCAGAGGCAGGGTCTCCAGGTCGATCCCGTGCCCGAGGCAGAACCCGTCGATGTAGTCCCACTCTGTATGCGCCGAGGCGAGCAGGCGCTGGATCACGTAGGGGGGTTCCCTCCAGCCTCCCCCATGACGGCGGAGATGAGGTCGGTCAGGTCGGGGATGTCGAGGTCATCGGCCGGGTTCTTCAGCCGCTTGACGACCTCGGCGCCGGTCTCCTTGCCGAAGAGGACGTGGCACCACTTGGCCAGCCCCTCGATCATCTTCTCAGCGTCATCGCCAGAGTCCTTGAGAGCCTGGGACAGGAAGATGGCGACGGCGGCCTTAGGAGGGCGGACCTTGTACTCGGTACCGACCAGTTCAACGGTGATGGACTTCCGGGCCTTGCCGGGGATCGTGATAGTAGCCATGAGGCTATTCTAATGGAAGTCAGAGGGCTTGATAAGCCGTACCGCGTCCCGAACGAAGTGCGCGCCCTTGATACCCTTGACCCACTTCGCGAAGACGGCCTTACTGGACCTCTTCGGGGTGAAGACCATGCGCTGCGCCTTGACCGGCCCGTGGGGCCGGGTGCCCTTCTCCTGGTAGGCGGCGTAGGGCGTGCGCACCCCGATCTCGAACGTCGGGTTCAGGGGATGTTTGCCCCTGACGCGCTCAATCGTGACGGAGTTCACCATCCGGCCAGAGTTCACTCGATCCTTGGAACGAATGTTGCGCTGAATGCGGCCCTGAGTCCGGCGAGACGCCTTCAGAGCGGCCTGTTTAGCGATCTGGGCCACCTTGTCCTCGCGAATGGGGCCCTTGAACCGGACGTTTACGTGAACCATCTCACACCTCTAGCCTGGAAGAGGCGTCACGGGCAGTTGAGCCGGACGGTGAAGGTCCACTCGCCGGCCACGCAGCCCCCATCGGGGCCAGAGGCCTGCCAGTCCATGTCGTCCGCGTTCGTAGACGACGTCAGGAACTTGCCCAGGTCTGCCATGTCCTGGTGCAGGACGGCCGCGTCGGCCGTCAGGTCGAAGGGGCGAGGTCCGCGGCCCCGATCATCCACAACCTCGACGCAGCGAAGCGTGCCGAGTGCGTAGGTCGCGGCCCAGTAACGCACCGAGCACGCCTCGCCGTCGGCGGCGCGGGGGCCGAAGACCGGGGAGACTGAGACGGTACGGACGTAGAGGTGGCCGGCGCAGCACTCGTCCCAGGCAACCTCGGCGCCGGGTGCGGCGTAGGCCTGAGAGACCGCGTTGGACAACGCCAGGGCCCCGCCCTTGAGCAGGGCGAGCGCGGTGGAGTGGACGACGGATGGCGCCGGCGAGGCGACTCGCCCCGACAGGGCAGCGTAGTCCTCGCTCTGGGCGCGGTTGCGGCGTGACAGCCGCGGAGCGGGGCTCACCAGATCACCCCGCCGCGGCGGTTGGACGGCTGCCGGCGCGCGTAGTCGTCGGGGTTGTAGGCCCGGGCGGCCTGACGGGGCTTGCGGATCGAGGCGACCCAGGAGTCGACCAGCCAGATTCCGGTCCGGCCCTCCTGCATCTCGTCGAAGTCGTCCTGGACCTGGACGGTGACGCCCTGACGGGTGACCGACTGGAGGCGCGCCGGCAGGGCGCAGTCCCGGTCCATGCAGGCCGCCTTCGCGAGCTCAAGGGCGAGCACGCCGGCGGCGACCTGGCCGCCCTCGGGGACGGGGACGCCCTGCGAGTAGCGAATCTCCCAGGTGCCCTCCTCAGTCGTCGGCCGGGAGAGGTCTTGTACCGGGGGGAATACAAGCGGAACATCGGGGCCGAGCGGCGAGGTACGTCCCGTGAGCTGGAGCACGGAGTGGTTGATGAGCCGGTACGCGCCCAGCGGGAGCACCTTGCCGTTGACCGTGACCTGGTGAACACGATGGACGTTTCCAGGCAGGCGGATGGCCGGAGTCCCCGCGGTGTGGGTGCAGTAGGGTCCGCACACCCCGCACACGACGTCGTGCAGGACGCCGCCCAGGCGGAATGGGAGGAAGCCACGCAGGTAGTCCTGGGACTGATAGGTGGGCGGCGGCACGCAGTCGGCAGGCTCGGGCCGGATCACGACGAGGTCGGTCCCGAACCGTCGCCCAGTCCACTCCCACAGGAGCTGGGTTGCCATGGCCTCGAAGGTGTGCTGCTGCCTCTCGGGCCGACCTGACTCGTCAAGGTACTCCTTGAGGTCCTCGCACGCGCTGTAGGAGACCGGCCAGTCTCCCGGGCCGTAGCCCCTGTCAATGTCCTGCATGCCCTCTCCTACGACGCGTGCGTGGTGCGGGATGGCTACGCCGCCGTCGATAGGCGGTGCCCGCACGGATGAGTATACCTATAGGCGTCTCCTAAGGGCCGCAGAGGAGGTTTCACGTGAAGCCGGTATGGTGACAGCCCCGCAGGGCGTTTGTGCGCTCTACGGGGCTGTCAGTGCCTCTGAGGGGTATCAGGGGACGGTGACGGGCTGGTCGCTGTCCGGCGGGGGAGCGAGAGCCGTGTCGATCATGAGGAGGTGGTCGAGCGGGTCGAGCGGGGTGGGCAGCTTCGCGTTGACGAAGCCGCCGCCGCCGCCGTTGGCCTTCTTGACCACGTCGAAGGGGCCGACGCCCCAGGCGTTGCCGGACTTGGTCACGGCGCCGGTCATGGAGAACGAGATCGCGTCCTCACCCGTGACCTCGATGTCGCCGATGGTTCCGGCGGTGATGAAGGGCAGGAGGAGGTATCCGCTGGCGTCCTCAGCGCCGGCCGCACAGGCCTGGCCTGACAGGCCGGTCCACAGCTCGAGTGCGAACTTCTTCTCGATCTTGCCGTAGGCGACCTTGAAGCCTGCGGTGTCTCCCGCGTGGTCCAGATACTTCGTGGCGTTGGTCACGATGTCCAGGACGGAGGGGTTCACGCCGCAGAACTCCAGCTCGACCGTGAAGTACTTGAAGGTGTTCGACTGCTTCTCGTTGACGCACAGGGAGCCGTCGGCCTTGCGGACCGTGATCTCCGTGCCGTCCTCGACCTCGGCGGCGAGCTTGACCGACACGAAGCCGGAGGTGGCCACCGGCTTGTGCTGCGCCTTGTCGAACTTGCCGCAGGTGTCCAGCGGGGTGACGCGGATGCGCTTCCCCAGCACTGGTGTGTATGAGTGCGTCTTAGCCATGGCTCAGCGCATCCTTTCCGTTGGTGTTGGTGTAGGTCATCAGAACTGGCGGGCCACGTACTTGCCGGAGCCGGGGTCCGTGGACACCTTCACGAAGTAGGCGTCGTCCGGGTTGAACGCGATGACGTACTGCCGCTCGGCGACCGCCGTCAGGTCGTTCGTGCCCTTGTCGAAGCCACCCGCCCCGTTGGTCGAGGTGAAGACGTCCCCTCGGTAGATCAGGATCGGCCCGGTGGACGCGATGATCGGGGGAGTGTCGTCGTACCCGTCTCCGAAGACCACGGGGGTCCCCATGCGGGTGTAGGACTCGCCGGTCTGCGGGTCCGTATCGATGTACAGGCGCCCGGCCAGCATCGACCCGAGGCGCTGCGAGAGGTGGAACGTCGGAGCCACGCCCGGCGTATGGGCGTACTTCTCAGCGGCGTTCCAAGCGCCCTCGGCAGGCTGGGCGCCGGCGCTGTTCGCCCACTCCTGAGCGCGGATGAGCGCCGGGCCCTGACCGCCGACGCCGTTCCACAGCGCCTTCTCGACTGCGTACTCCTCGTACTGGGCGAGGCGCTGCGCAGCAATGGCGACGGCCTCCTCTGGCGTGTGGTCTAGAGGCGTGGTGCGGAACGTCGCGTAGACGGTGATCGGCTCCATCGACTTGACGGTCACGCCCTTAGGCTTGTCGAGGACCTTGGGCAGGCCCTTGACGGTGCCGGGCTTCTGGTACTGGCCGATGGTGCCGACGTCGGCGCGCTCGACGTCCTCCCAGGTGACGCCGTTCTCCC
>ERZ772977.1498-NODE-1498-length-11691-cov-2.075627_pt1 | contig 11691 bp, 14 predicted proteins | sample MGYA00511131_ERZ772977 | MGnify/ENA primary metagenome ERZ772977 (study PRJEB29015, sample SAMEA2737935) | human oral metagenome | biome: human oral; feature: human-associated habitat; material: dental | place: China | collected 2151 ...
TATAAATATGCGCGAGTGGCGGAACTGGTAGACGCGAGGGACTTAAAATCCCTTGGCCAAAAGCCGTGCGGGTTCGATTCCCGCCTTGCGCACCAGGCATGATATAACAGAGAAAACCACTTGAGGAGAGTGGTTTTTCGTATACATAGCCAGAAGGGTGAGTGTGGCGGCATTCGTGCTGGCCACTAACCCAAGATTTATTGTAGAATTACCATAGCGGCTAGTATAAGCCACACAATTTGGTATAATAAGGCTATAACCAAAAAGGAGAAACGACACTATGACAACAGCATTAATCGTTTTGCTCGGCGTGATTGGCCTGCTCGTTTTGTTTGGCATCTTCATGTGGGCAACGTACAACAGCTTGGTCAAGCTGAAGATCCGCGTGGACGAAGCTTGGAGCGACATTACTGTCCAGCTTAAGCGCCGAACAGACCTCATCCCGAACTTAGTGGGCACTGTGAAGGGCTATGCGTCGCACGAGAAGGAGGTCTTCGAGAACGTGGCAGAGGCTCGCAGCGCCATCATGAATGCCCAAGGCGTGCAAGAGACGGCTGCGGCAGAGAATATGATCGAGGGTGCTCTGAAGAGCTTGTTTGCCGTAGCAGAGGCTTACCCAGAGCTCAAGGCCAACCAAAACTTCATCCAGCTGCAGCAAGAGCTGGTAGACACTGAGGACAAGATCCAGGCAGCGCGCCGCTTCTACAACGGTGGTGTGCGCGACCTCAACACTCGCATTGCTATGTTCCCCGCCAACATCGTGGCTGGCATGCTGGGCTTCAAAGCTCGCGAGTTCTTCGAGGTCGAAGACCGTGCCAGTGTCGAAAACCCAGTGCAGGTGCAGTTCTAGGCATCACGCGTAGTATAGCGAAACCGCCCTCGATGGAGGGCGGTTTGTTATTATTTTGCAACAGTATAAGGGCTGTGATGTCAGGTTGTATGTCGTTCTTGGTGAGGGGTGCTTGAGAAGAGTTATGGCTACAGCGAGCGGCTTATCGCTTGGCTGAGAGTGTTTTATCTAGAAGGTGGGGGATTTGAGTAATAAAAATAATTGCAATGATTAGAGTGCTAGAGTGCTGCCAGCAGGTGAGAACATCGCGAGAGGCGAACATGACAAGCAGAGCAAGAGAGGGTAGACACCCTTCTAGGATGGATGTCATGTTCGATAGGGATGTCACACGAAGAAGTGCACAAACCACCCTGACACTAGCGTGAGAGTAATGAGGATAAATAGTCTCAAATACTTCTCTAGGTCAGAGCAATTGCTCCGCTCCCCTGATGACGAGCCATTAATAAGACTCGCGGTTAGCATGATGCCAAGAGATTGAAACATGCTGATTTGTGGCACTCCAAAAATGGGAACAATAAACCAGCCCCAAAGTAGGCTAAACGTCCACACTCCGAGAAATCCGGATGCAAACACAAGTACACACTCAGCAATGGCAATGACGGTACCCCTAGTCTTCGTCTCTTTCTCGGTAATGGTGATTCTGACGTCACTCATCATCTTACTCTCTCCCCACCCAAGCGGACGCTCGTGTAGAATCACACTGGTCGACGCTCGGATGCGGCGACTCAAGGTGGGGTGCTGGGGCGCGGCTATGTAGCCATGCCTGGGCAGCCCACCTTGAGCGGTATGCTCTGCTTGTCAAACAACACTTTTGGACAAAATGCGAACATATGTCAACAAAAGCTGATATATATATCAATAAATGAGGGGCGAGTCAAGTGGGTGCAACGTAGGCCCGAAAACCTCACTAATAGTCAGCGCAGAGAATGCGGCGCTCGGAGATTAACGCGAGTGCCTGCAAAACCACCATTATCTGCTACAATATATCTATGTACAGAGCAATTGCACACAACAAACGTAATACAGTTATTTTGATGATCGTCTTCGTCGCGATGGTGGCGGTGATTGGCCTGGCGGCGCAGTTGATTATGAATAGCCGCGGCATGCAGGGCAACCTGACGATCTTTTGGGGGACGTTTATCGGGGCGCTGATCTATGCATTAGTGCAGTATTTCATTGCTTCTAAGCTTGCTATGAGTATGACTGGTGCGGTGGAGATTCGCAAGGCGGATAACCCCCGTTTGTGGCGCATCGTTGAGAACCTTGCTATTACCGTGGGGCTACCTATGCCGCAGGTGTATATTATCGACGACCCAGCGCCCAACGCCTTTGCCACTGGCCGCGACCCTAAGCATGCCATTGTGGGTGTGACGACTGGCCTACTGGAGATTATGGATGATCGTGAGCTGACCGCTGTGCTGGCCCACGAGATGGGGCATGTCCAAAACTACGATATTCGGGTCAGTATGATTACCTTTGGTCTGGTGAGTGCGATTGGCCTTGTGTCGGACATTGCGCTGCGCATGCTGTGGTTCCGCGATAATGATGACCGCGAGACTAATCCAGTGCTGCTGGTGCTTGGTATCGTCGCCATCATCCTTGCACCCATCGTGGCAGCCATTATGCAAATGGCGGTGAGCCGCCAGCGTGAGTACCTGGCCGATGCGACTGGTGCACTAACGACGCGCGACCCAACTGGCCTGGCTAGTGCTCTCGGCAAGCTACAAATGTACACTCGCCCAATGGAGAAGCAGGTCAGCTCAAGCGCTAATATGTTTATGGTGAACCCGCTCAAGCCGGGGTTCTTCAGCCGGTTGTTTAGTACCCATCCACCGCTCGAAGATCGCATCAAGCGCCTCAACGAAGACATGAACAAATGGTAGGGTCGTACCTGTGGCAAAAAAAACAACGAAGTCAACTCGCCGCTCATCATCACGCACCGCTCCAACAGTGGCTACGAGCCAACATCGCTCAAAAACAGAGGCAAAACACCATAATGTCGTAAAAAAGGCAACACCATCCTCTCGTGGCACTGCTCCCGCAAAGGCTCGCTCGCCGCACGCGGATGATGCTCCATCAGCGCTGCCCAGCTGGCGCACTAACCTCCATTGGCACGCCTGGCGGGCTCGCAGTGGCAGGGTAGTGGCGAGTAGCCGCCAATGGTTGCATAATTTACAACAGCGGCGGCCACATCGGAGCTTCCATCGCACCCGCCGGCGCGATTATGCGCGTTCATTGCAATTGCCAGGCTATATCGCTTTCACCGCACAAGTGATGCGGATGGTGCGGGCACACTGGCGGACGTTGTGCCTCTTGGCGGTGTTTTATGCCGTGCTCCTCTTGGCGCTGGGGGCAATTACCAACCAAGCGATGTACGACCGCCTGCAGAGTATGCTGGCTGAGTCGGGCAAAGACATCCTCACTGGTGCCTGGGGCAAGCTAGGCGAGGCAGGGCTCCTCATGGTGACGGCCTTTGGCACGGGCAGCGGCAACCTCAGTGCCGACCAGCAGCTCTATGTGGTGCTGGGCTTTTTGCTAGTGTGGCTCACCACAGTGTGGCTATTACGCGAGTACAAGGCAGGGCGAGCGCCACGCCTGCGCGATGGGCTGTATAATGCCTGTGCGCCGCTGGTGGCCACGCTGATGGTTGTCATCATCTTCCTCGTGCAGCTCATTCCGCTGGGGGCGATGGCGCTGGTGTATATTGGCCTGTCGAGCAGTGGGGTAATTAGCGAAGGATTTGGCTCGATGCTCTTCTATGTGCTGCTGGCTACTGTGGCAGTGCTGACGCTCTATTGGGGCACGAGCACCTTTATTGCGCTTGTGGTAGTGACGCTGCCCGGTATGTACCCCATGCGAGCGCTGGCAGCGGCGGGCGACCTGGTGGTGGGGCGGCGGTTGCGGGTTTTGTATCGGCTGCTGTGGCTATTTGGCAGCGTGGCAGTGCTGTGGTGTGTGGTGATGATCCCTGCTATTCTCCTTGATGCCTGGCTCAAACACCTATGGCAATGGTACGCCTCTGTGCCGACGATGCCCGTCCTCGCGGGCTTCATCAGCTCGGTGACAGTAGTATGGTGCGCAGCGTATATCTACCTCCTTTATCGCAAGATTGTTGATGATACGGCAGCACCAGCGTAAGATGGTGTGCCCTTAATAAATAGTGTAGTTTGAAGTCTGTTGCCGGACAAACGATGTGTGTAATGAGAGAGTCTTCACTTAGCTGTGCAGTGGTTTTTGTCTGATGATTACTGCTTATATACCCTAGAGCTAAATAGCGAGATAAATTGTAATTGTACACAGCATTCTTTAGCGGGGCAATATCAAACGTAAGTCTTAAAAATCTTTACTCTCTTGGTGGCAGCCCACACTTCGTCCGATAAAACACTGCACTCATCGCTAAATTCCGCTATACTAAAGCAGTAAGGAACCACTATGACACAAGACAAACATCTAGCATCAGCCACCTCATCGCCAGCTCAGCGCAGTGCCGAGCTGCGCCAGCTGCTCAACCGCTATAGCTACGAATACCATGTGCTTGATGCGCCCAGCGTGAGCGACGCGGTGTACGACAGCCTCTTTGCCGAGCTCAAGCAGCTCGAAGCTGCGCACCCTGCGCTCATCACGCCTGATTCGCCTACCCAGCGGGTTGGCAACGTCCTCAAAGGTGGCTTCGTCAAGGTGCAGCATCGCCGGCGGATGGTTAGCCTCAATGATGTCTTTGACACGGCAGAGGTCGAGGCGTGGGTACAGCGCATGGATAAGCTCTTGCCAGGTCACAAGCACGAATTTTTTGCCGATATCAAGATGGATGGCTTGGCCTGCGCGCTTATCTATAACGATGGTGTGCTCGTGCAGGCTGTCACACGGGGCGATAGCTACGTTGGCGAAGATGTAACGAATAATGTGCGGACGATTCGCAATGTGCCGCTGCGCCTGCGCGAAGCACCTGGCTTTGAGCACCTGCTGCAGGGCAGGACGGAGATCCGCGGGGAGATCGTCATGCTCAAGCGCGACTTTGCGGCGCTCAACCAGCGGCAGCAAGCTGCTGGCCAGCCCGCCTTTGCCAACCCGCGTAACCTCGCGGCTGGCACTATCCGCCAGCTCGACCCAGCACTCGTGGCGCAGCGCCCACTCCATTTTCGGGGTTATGATGTTATCCGTGATGACGCGGCTGAGGTGCCAACCAACAGCTACGCTTATGACGCCCTGACGGCGCTGGGTATCACACGCAACCAGCACGCGGCGGTCTTTACCAGTCTCGCTGAGGTAATGAACTTCGTCCAGCAGTGGGGCGAGCAGCGCCGCGATTTGCCGTTTAATACCGATGGCCTCGTGATCAAGATTAACGATCGCGCTCTCTACGACCGCCTGGGTATGGTGGGTAAGAACCCGCGGGGTGCGGTAGCCTATAAATATGCAGCCGAGCAAGCTACCACCATCGTGCGCGATATCGTCATTAGCATTGGCCGCACGGGTGCTGCCACACCGGTGGCGGTGTTCGACCCAGTCGTCGTGGCTGGCACGACGGTGCAGCACGCCAGCCTGCACAATGCCGATGAGATTGCTCGGCTCGATGTGCGGCGTGGCGATACTGTGGTTATCTTCAAGGCGGGGGATATCATCCCGCAGGTCGAGCGAGTGCTGCCAGAGCTGCGCCCAGCTAATACCGAGCCGATTGATTACCCAGCTGAGCTCCAGCGCCAATATCCCGAGCTGCAGTTCGAGCGGCCTGCTGGCGAGGCAGTGTACCGGGTGCGCGGCGCTAGTAGCTCGCTCATTCTCACGCGCGCCCTCACGCACTTTGCATCCAAAGGAGCACTGGATATCGACACACTTGGTGAGAAGAATGTCGCTGCATTGGTCGAGGCTGGTTTGGTACATGACCTAGCTGATATTTATACGCTAGGGAAGGAGGATCTTCTCCGGCTTGATCGCTTCGCCGAGGTCTCAGCGCAGAAGCTCATCGATGCTATTGCTGTTGCAAAGCAGCCACCGCTCGAGCGCTTCCTCTATGGCTTGGGCATCCGCCACGTGGGTGCGCAGACGGCAATCGATATCGTGAAACATTTTGCAGATAATTCAAAACACGACGTGCCTCAGCAGGGTAGTGTGAATAATAATCATAATAATTCAGAAAAAAATATATCTCTTGATGAACCGCAAGCACCCGTCAATACACTTGCAAATGACAAGCCATTGCTCGGCTTTCTGCGCTCTGCCACGCTCGACCAGCTGCAGGAGATTGATGGCATCGGCGTGGTAGTGGCTGAATCGATTGTCGCGTGGTTCAGCGATGCAGATAACATTGCCTTGCTGGATAAATTTGCCCAATGTGGTGTCGTGCCACGGCTCGTGCAATCGTCACAGCAGCTCGCTGGTCAAAAATTCGTCATCACTGGCACATTGCAAGCAATGAGCCGCGACCAAGCAGCTGAAAAAATCCGTGCTCTGGGTGGTACCTTCCAGAGTAGCGTCAGCAAGGATACCACCTACCTCGTTGCTGGTGGCAAGGTTGGTGCGAGCAAGCGAGCCAAGGCGGAGAAGTATGGTACAATGATCCTCACCGAAGAACAATTTTTAACCCTTATCCAATAAACAGGAGAAAGATATATGGCAACCCCAGAACAACCACAAAGAGATGAATTAATCGCTGCAGTAAAAAGCATGGCGCCGTTTCCAATTCTCATGGCAACCTTTATGCTCGTGTATGCTGTGTGGTTTGGTGTGGCGTGGGGCACTATTGGCTGGGCAGTCTTTGCACTATTTGGTGTGTATGCGGCATGGCTGATTTTTTGCGGTGTGCAGCATATCCGTGTGACGAAAAAATTGCCCAAGCCAGCACCAACGCCAGTCAGCAAGTGGATCGCTAAGCAGATGCAGCTGCTGAGCACGGTGTCGTATGCACCGCTTTGGATTATCTTTGCGCTGCTTGGTATGTTTCAGCAGCAGATTTATATCATGCCGGTGCTTGTGCTGACCGTTGGGCTGCACTTCATTCCGCAGGCAAAGATCTTTGACCGGACGATCGATTATTATCTTGCACCTCTCCCCATCTGCACGGCATTGATTGGCTTCTACCTTGCCTTCGCAACGAGTACTTCGTGGCAAATGGTCTATGCCATCAGCAGCATTGGCGGGGCACTCGCAACCGCAGGGTATGGACTATATATGGTGCTAGGCCACAAACAACTCATGAACCAAATAAACCACGCGTAAGAGTTATACGACGCCGCACACGTAGTCAGCTGGCTTGCAAAAAGCAAGCGAAAATAAACGCATAGAATCATCTGAATACATCGCACTATGATTCAAAAATATGATCCTAGAAAGGAGAAATGGTAAATAATGGAAATTAATAACAACAAGAGCAAAATCACACTAGATATCAGTCTATAACAGAGGTACTATAATGAATATGACAGACAATGCACACAACAAATCAACCATGGCTGGCTTCTTTCTAGATGGCTGGTATGTCTTTGATAACTTCGCGCCATGCCAGGTTGAGTGGCGTGGCGTGCTGTACCCCACGAGCGAACATGCCTACCAAGCGGCGCACTTTTTTGGCACCAATCCAGCTCGGGCTGAGCAGGTGCGCTTATGCTGCTCGCCGCGCTTAGCGTCTGATTTTGCCAACCAGCATAAGGCTGAAGAAGACCCCAATTGGGACGATAAAAAGGTGGCAATTATGGAAGAAATTGTACGCTGCAAGCTTGCTCAGCACGATCTTGTGCGTGAGGCACTCATTGCATCGGGCGACCGATATATTGTGGAAATGAATGACGATGACAGCTTTTGGGGGTGGGGTAGCGATCGCCAAGGGCGCAATGAGCTTGGCAAAATCTGGATGCGTCTACGGGATGAATTGTAAAATGCAAGTGATAGTAATACCATGAATGGTGATAAATAAAATTCAGGATGAAATACCTGTGAGATAATAGCAACTCTTGATAGTAGGCTATATAATACCAAAAAGAACCCAACAGCCAACAGGCAAGGAGGATAAGGCAATGGTGCGATTCTATCTCGAAAAGCTCGTGCGCGATAAGGTTGTCGAGAGATGCAAGGCTGACCCACAGGTGCTCCATACGGAGTATCATCAGCTCGATCGCGCGGCGTATCGCCGTGAGCTGCAGCGCAAGATTCATGAGGAGGCAAACGAAATTCCGCTGGGCGATGATAGCCTAGAAGAGGCGCTGCAGGAGCTGGCGGACGTGCAGGCTGTTCTCGATGCACTGCGCGATGATTTTGGCTTTTCACCTCAGCAGGTGCAAGACGCAGTGGCGCGCAAAGCTGCGCACGCTGGCGGTTTTCAAGGGCGCTATTATATTGCGTACAACGATCTAGCGGAGGATAGCAAATGGGTCGAGGTTTTTCGGGCGCAGCCAGAGAAATATCGAGAAGAGAAGCACGAGGGAGATAAATGATGCAACAACCACTATTCATCACGGGCAACCAACACAAGGCTGACTACCTAGCGCGCATGCTTGGTATGTCGCTGGAGTATCGCAAGATTGATTTGGTAGAGATTCAATCGTCTTCGCCTGAGGAGGTTGTTCGACATAAAGTGCGTGAAGCGTACGAAATTGCCCAGCGGCCAGTCCTTGTGGAAGATGTGTCGCTGGGATTTGCGGCGCTGAATGGGTTACCTGGCCCATTCATTAAGTTCTTCGTTGAGGCACCAGATGGACTGGAAAAATTATGCCGCATGCTTGATGGATTTGATGATAGATCAGCGCTGGCGGTAGGTGTGTTTGGTTACTATGATGGCTGCGAGATGAATATTTTTCGCAGTGAGCTACCTGGCAGTATTGCAGCGCATCCGCGAGGTGATGGTGGCTTTGGTTGGGACAAAATATTTTGCCCAGATGGCTACGATGGCCGGACGCGCGCTGAGTTATCGCCAGAAGAAGATGCAGCGACGTACCAATCCATCAAACCAATTGCAGCAGTGCGCGAATTTTTACAGTCTCATAGATAAGATTTTATGCAATTTCTAACACTGTTATTTTTATGAATCGAACATTAATTTTATTCACCATGATTAACACACGACTGAATATTGATGGTATGGTAGATGGTAGAATGCGCACTTATGACAAAATATAATATTGAATTTTCTTTTAATATATTCAACCTCATTGTATAGGATAATGGCAACTAGTGTCGTCTCGAATCTTGATTTCTCACTACCGGAGAGCAGGAGAATGGCACAAAGACAAGTATTTTACTTGCAATGTGCAACCAAAACAACCGGCTCATCTACCTGCATTGCGGCAGGAAAAGTAAACAGCAAAAGGGCGCTCTGCCGCAGCAGCAAATCGATACGTGAACCAAAATAATCACCGCAGAAAAGAAGGCACGAAGAGAACACGATAAAGAAAACGATTGCAAAAAGCAAGCAAGAAATCACCAGCCTGCGTGAATGAATTGCACAATTTATTCAGTCGCCATACTACCAACGATCAAGCTCGCGCCAATTACATCATCAACGCTCGAGCCACGCGATAGGTCGCTGATTGGTCGTGCGAAGCCTTGCAATATAGGGCCGTAGGCGTGGCCACCAGCCAGGTGCTCGGCGAGCTTGTAGGCAATGTTGCCAGAGTTGAGATCGGGGAAGATGAGGACGTTGGCTTGGCCAGCAACGGGACTGGTAGGGGCTTTTTTGTGGCCAATGGTGGGGACGAGAGCCGCGTCAAGTTGGAGCTCACCATCGATGAGGAGTTCTGGCTGGTGGGCTTGCACCTCTGCGAGTGCGCGGCGAATTGTTTCGACACTTTGGCCGCCAGCACTGCCCAGCGTGGAGTACGATAGCAGCGCAACGCGGGGCTGCCAGCCAAGCCGGGTGGCGCTCAAGGCACTGGCCTCGGCAATGGCGGCTAGGCCAGCGGCATCTGGTGCGATGTTCATCCCGCAGTCGGCAAAGATAAGCAGGCCATCCTCCCCACCAGTAAAGTGGGGCATATCCATCACGAAGAAACTCGATGCATAGCGCACCCTGGGTGCTAAGCCAACAACCTTCAGCGCAACCCGCAATACCGCAGTGGTGGGGTGGTCAATGCCGGCCACCATAGCATCACACGTGCCATCGCGGAGCAGCTGGGCCGCGTAGGTGAGAGGGGTAAGGGGAGGTGTATCGGCGGTGTTTGCAGATGTCGTATCGTGTTGGTGGGGTACTGTCATAATCTCGATGCCATTAAGCGAGATACCTGCATCGGTAGCAGCCTGCTTGACAGCAGTTGGGCTATCTGCAACAAGCACAGGCCGAACGGCGCGCCAATCGGCCAGCTGGCGTACGGCGCTGAGGATAATGGGGTTGGTATCTTCTGGGTAGGCGATGCGCGGCGGGTGAGCGGCAAGCGCATCGCGGAGGGTGAGTATACGTTGGTTCATACATATAGTATAATCAATACATGGAAGAACTCATAATCGAACAGGCAACCGCCATCAGCCAGGCTGATGTGGCGGCAATCGCAGCACTGGGCGATGTGCTGCACCAAGCCGGAACAACCGCGCCAACTACTCCAACTACCCATGATACAGCGGCGATGGACGCTTTGCGTCAGGCTCTTGAAGCGGTGATTGCTGCTGAGAACCAAACGCTGCTCTTGGCCCGCCTTGACGGCAAGGTGGTGGGCATGGCAACACTCGCGCTGCTGGTGGGGCCGATCGCTGGGCGTAAGATCTACCTGGATGACTTCGTAGCCGACCCATCGGTGCAGGGCAAGGGGGTTGGCTCGCGGCTGTGGGATGCAATGCTGAGTTGGGGTCAGCAGCACGGTGCGACCAAGCTCACCTTTACCTCCAACCCCAAGCGCCAAGCTGCCCACCGCTTTTATCTCCACAAGGGTGCGACGATCTATAACACGACAGTGTTTGAGAAGACGATTGAGTAGCGTAGGTTAAGCTGCCCACTTCTCCTCTCTCATGTACCATCTCCTTCTTATCTGGTAGCGCAGGGCCCAGCTACTGATCATTATTAGTACCATACAGCTTAATCTATGATGGCAATTTCTGCAGCAGCTTAGAAGAGGATGTATGAGAGAAGGGTGTGAGATTATTCAATTGCCAAGACAGCCTTTGTTGTATTACTAATATAATACGCCGTGTACTGCGACAGAAAGGCAGCCAAATGACACAAACTCGAGCCCAAGAAACATTTTGCACACTGGAAGACACCCCGCGCGAACGAGTGACCGCGGCTGATCAAGCAGCGGCAGTAGTACAGTTGAGCCAGATTGCCTTGCATATGATGACGAAATTTGCCGATCGGGTGAACGTACACGGCAGCCAGGTGGATGAGACAACGCTAGCAGAAGGGGCTGATTCACCTCTGTTTCCAGGCCAGAGCCGTGCCATCCTCAGGCTCATAGCGCCATATCATGATAGCTCAAATCTGCGAGTAAATGTTGAGACGGCGACATTTTGGCGCGAGCCAGTGCAGCCAAACGCAAGCGATAATGTGATTGCTGCCACAGCACATGAGGTTAGCTTAGTGAGTGACTCAGAGCAGCTGCGCTACCGTATTGTGACAGAAGGAAGCCACCAGCGGGTGGTGCGCTCACTGATTGGCCCGACATATAGTGGCCAGCCTGCTACTCGCACGATTGGTGAGAGCCAACGGATCGGCCGAGGCGACCAAGTGGTTAGTGGAGTCGAAGTGCAGCGGCTTTGGGAGGTCCTGAATGGGGCAGAATCGCTTGATGGTGAGTTGAAGTGATTTGGATTGCAAAGCTTCGCATTCTTAATCCCAACCGCCCTTCTACCACTTCAGGCAGGTAGAATCAAGAATTGGTTGCATAACTAGTATTTATTTTAGTACTGAGGTCACTCTTGGGAGT
>ERZ772977.1500-NODE-1500-length-11677-cov-7.591895_pt1 | contig 11677 bp, 10 predicted proteins | sample MGYA00511131_ERZ772977 | MGnify/ENA primary metagenome ERZ772977 (study PRJEB29015, sample SAMEA2737935) | human oral metagenome | biome: human oral; feature: human-associated habitat; material: dental | place: China | collected 2151 ...
TTAAAGCCGCGAAACGCGGCTCTAAAACAAAGCGGTAAACGGTTTCATCCTTGGAAACCGACAACTTCTCGCATGAGGTGATAATGCCCTGCCATTGCTTCGCCGGGGGGGCGTCTGAAGCGGCTGAAAAAGCGGCGGCGACTTCGGACAATACGGCCTCCTGCGGGCGGATTTCGAACGCTGCGCGCTGGTTGAGATAGGAAGGGAGTCGGTGGAGGTGGCGGTGATTTCGACACGGTAAGCGGTATTGACCGCCTCGGATGCGCTGAAGGAGCGGACTGAAAGTGAGGGTGAGAAACGGGTGAAGGTGAGATGGTAGGATTGGCAGGCGGTCATGGTCGGGTATTTCCAAGATGACGATGGGGTCGGTATGGTAGTTTGAACGGGGGTGGTGGTCAAGCTGGGGGGATTGGTGGTGGAAGGCGGTCTGAAAGGTAACCAAACTTGTTGGCTCTCTTTCAGACGGTTTTTAAACATAGCCTTATTCAAACAAGACGTCTATGCCTTCTTCTCCAACCTCCAAGCTCGCACGCTCCGGCATATGGCCTGCCGTCTGCTGCCATTGCAAAAAGCTTTGCGCGATAGCAGGCATGACTTGGCGATTGAGCAAATGGTCGATATTGCGTGCGCCGCTGTCGCCAGTAGTGCAAGAATCAGCCAAAAGCGCTGCAAAATCTTCGCTGTAACTGAGGCGTGTTTGATGGGTTTCGTACAGTCTGTCAGCAATTTTGTTCAGCTTCAGTCTGACGATTTGAGCCAATGCCTCTTTTTCCAACGGACGATAAGGAACAACCTGCATACGCGCCAACAGTGCGGCTTGGAAATGGTCTGTCAGTATCGGACGAATCGCTTCTGCCAACTCTTCTAAACTGAACTCAGGAGTTTCATCGGTTTCAACAGTGTCGTCTGAAACGCCGGCATTTTCAGACGAGCTATCCGGCATTTGTGCAGAAAGTTCGACTTCAGTGTCCACAATCTGCTCTTGCGCGTTTTGCTCTTTACCCTCTTCTGCAACAGCTTCTTCTGTTTCTTCAGGCTCTTGTGGTGTCAGCAATTGGGTCAATTCGTTCGCACCCAAGTTTGAAGTCATCAGGATAACGGTATTTTTAAAATCGATTTCCCGACCTTCGCCGTCACGCATCATGCCTTTGTCGAATACTTGGTAGAAGAGATTGAGAATGTCTTTATGGGCTTTCTCGACTTCATCCAATAATACGACGCTGTAAGGTTTCTGACGTACTGCTTCGGTCAAAACGCCACCTTCGCCATAACCGACATAACCCGGAGGCGAACCTTTGAGTTGGGAAACGGTATGTGCTTCGCGGTATTCGGACAGGTTGATGGTAATCAGCGATTTTTCACCGCCGAACAGTGCATCTGCCAAAGCCAGCGCCGTTTCTGTTTTACCTACGCCGGACGGACCGCTCAACAGGAATACGCCCAATGGGGAATCGTTGGTTTTCAAATCGGCTTTAGCGGCTCTCAAACTTTGCGCGATAGCATGAATGGCTTCACTTTGCCCAACCACGCGTTTCTCAAGCAGGCTTTCCAGTTGCAGCAGATTTGCCAATTCGTCTTTGAGAACGCTGCCTGCGGGGACACCTGTCCAGTCGGCAATAATATCGGCAATCACGGTTTCATCAACGCTGGTGAAAATCAGCGGTTTTCCGGCGACAACGGCATCAAGCTGCTGCTGTTTCTCGGTTAGGCTATGTTGCGCGGCTTGTCGCTCTTCAGAAGTCAATTCTGTATTCTTGGCAGCTTCCATTAAGGATTGGATTTCATCCGCCAATTGTTTTTCTTCCTGATATCGGCGGTTCATTTCTTCGCGCTCTTCATTCAATTGGGCAATCTCTTGCTCAACTTGTCGAATGTTATCTTGCTGCGATGCATTCAGACGACCTAATTGCTTGTCGGCATCCAATGCTTCCAGTTCGCGCTGCAGTGAAGAAATTTGGGCATCCATCAAACCGAAAATATGAGGCACTGTATCCAAACTCATGCGGACGCGTGCGGCTGCCGTATCCAACAAATCTACGGCTTTGTCCGGCAATTGGCGACCGGTAATGTATTTTCGAGAAAGTTGTACGGCTGCGATGACGGCGGAGTCCTGAATATGGACTTTATGGTAAGCGGCATAACGTTGCTTCAAACCGCGCAGCATTGTAAAAGCTGCTTCATCATCAGGTTCGTCAACCTTGACCATTTGGAAACGGCGTTCCAATGCGGCGTCTTTTTCAAAATATTGTTTGTATTCGCTCCAGGTTGTCGCTGCGATAGTACGTAATTCACCCCGCGCTAAAGCCGGTTTTAAGAGGTTGGCAGCATCTGCACCACCCGCGCTGTTTCCGGCACCGATTAACGTATGTGCTTCGTCGATAAATAATAAAACGGGTTCTTCAGAATTCTGAACAGCCTCGATGACATTGCGCAGGCGTTGTTCAAATTCGCCTTTCACACCTGCACCCGCTTGCAGAAGACCTAAGTCCAACACCAATACTTGGGTGTTTTCCAATATCTTAGGCACCTCGCCCGAAGCGATTTTCAATGCCAGACCTTCTACCAATGCAGTTTTACCGACACCCGGTTCGCCAACCAAAATAGGGTTGTTTTTGCGGCGACGCGATAAAATATCCATCATTTGACGGATTTCGGTTTCGCGTCCAAATACAGGGTCAATACCGCCCTGAGCGGCTTTTTCAGTTAAATTAACGGTAAAACGTGCAAGCGCATCGTTTTGTCCTGCAGTACCGGTTTGTTGGGGTTTAGATTCCGCTGAAACTGTATGTTGACTTTCTTCTGAAGCCGGCTGCGCAAATGTATTATTCTCGCCTTCGATAGAGACTTCGTCCAACCAAGTTTTCAGACGACCTATCTGGGTTTCAGTCAGGCTTAATAAGGACCACGCTTCCTGCGTCATCAGACGGTAAGGAGATTTCAGCAATGCCTGATACAGGTAAGCTGAACGGATTTCAGATGCGCCTTCATCACTTGCCAGCAACCATGCATCTGACAATAAACTAATCAATGAGTTAGACAAAGAGGGGTTGCCACGAACATTGCGTGGCAGTTTGTCCATTGTACTCAGCAAAGGATTCCAAATATTTTCTAAATCAATTTCATAACGCCTCAGCAAGGCATTAACGTCCCCGTCCCCTAGTTCGAGTAATTTGATAAATAAATGGTCAACCGTAATTTCGGCATGACCTCGTGTTTGACATAAGCCGGCTGCAGCTTCCATCGCCTGCTGACAATGCGTGTTCAGACGACGTAATAATAATGCTTGATCATGTGCAGACATTTGATATCCCTGATGTAAAAATGTGTTATAAAAAAGTGCTACCTTTATCAGGCAGCACTTTATGTGGATTATTAAGCGCGGCTTTCGTTCCAGCTGTCGGAATGAATGATGTTTCCGTCTTTATAAGTCCAAGTGATTTTTTCGTAACGCAATTCAACGCGTTCCAAGTGATTGTAACGTTCGCGGGCAGGATCTTTGATGTTGTGCATTACAGGACCTACTGCTACAACTTTAACGTTGTCCAGTTTGGTATTGAAATACTCTTTCTCTTGACCTGAAGCGTCAATTTGGTACCACTTGATCTCTACTTCTTTCAAAGTTTGACCAGTTGTTACTGCTTTGTACAGGTATGGTGAAGAAGCATCGTATTCTTTGAACAATACGATAGGTTCGTGAACGCGAGTACCTGTCAATTTGCCGGTATTGGCATCCGTAGGAATACGGACATTGTGCAGAAACTCAACGATTTCAACGCTGTCTTCGCGACCATTGACGTCAACAGAACCTTTAATAACGGAACCGCCGTCGTCTTTCAACCACATATAAGCAGGAATTGCCATATTTTTACTCCTTAGTTTTATTGAAAACGCCTTAAGTTTTGAGGTTTAAAGCAACTTGTGCTGCATTAGAGTTACTGTTTTACAGCCGGAATCAGTATGATCTCAACCCTACGGTTTTTAGCCTTACCTTCTTCCGTCTGATTATCTGCAATAGGTTTGGTATCACCCAATCCTTTAACCTCAAACCGACTCTCCGGAACATTAGAAGAGATAACCAACCAATCTTTAACTGATTGAGCACGTTTTTCTGATAACTGTTGATTGGAAACAGGATTTCCAACATTATCAGTATGTCCTTCAACTAAAATGCGTGTATCAGGATGTGACTCAATTGCTTTTAATGCACCAATCAATGCTTTATTGGCATTATTTTTTAGTTCAAACTGACCTGTTTCAAACAAAGCCAAACTGTCTAAAGTAATAACTACTGGTTTCACAGGTTCTGGTTTTATCGGTTTTGGAGGTGGAGGATCTTTTGGCATTAAGGCTTTTAACTTTGGAATATATAAATCCGCACGATATAACCCTAATCCTAAATGTGCCGGCACACCCTCATTACGGTATTTCTCAAGCAATTGCAAATCCTGCTTTAGCAATACCAAATGTTGTTGCCGCTCATTTGAATTTGCCTCAGACCTAACATTTTCTATATGCCGGCTGATTTGTTCTATTAAACGGCTATTGTTTTTCATAGAGAAAAACGAAGCAGATAAAAAACCTAATGCGCAAACGGATAATACTTTAAAAAGTATATCAATAGCATGATTTTTATGATAAACGGTATATTTATCTGACAATTCGGTATGAATATATTGAAATTGATTACCTTGATAACTATTAAAAGAATGGATTAACCCTTGTGTATTCTTAGATATGTAAGTTGCCCATACTGATTTGGCTTGGCAGTCTCCATCGTCAACTACGCTTAAGCTGCGTACATCGACATATTCCCACCCCCCATCTGTACGATTCAACAATTGCTCTTCGACGCAATTGAGTGCTTCGATCAGCCAGATATATTGACAGCCGTTTGATTGTTTATTTTGCTGTAAAAACTCAATAGACAGACTTTCTTTAAAATCATTAAAAAACTGCTTAATACTTAATACATTCCATCTGCCTTGAGTTTTTAAGGCAAAAAATAGCTCTCTTTTATCTGAAGACTCTTTGAAAAGAAAGGGAGCACGGATAACAAAACTCACAGGTATAGATATACCCATCTTTTTCTGCAAAAACAATATATTGCGCAACCACCCACGCATAACCATAGACACATCGGAATTTATGGCGGGAGATAACACCAGCTCTATGCTGAGTGAGATTTGTTTACGGGCTATATTCTGAAGCAGATTCCAAACTACAGTGTATAAATGTTCTGGATTAAAAATATTTATATATACTGCGTCATCATATCTATCGACTAAATTTGACATCTTCACTGCAGAATCAGGCATACGCAAAACGTAGCGCTCGGTAAATCCCGTATTATTTAATTCTGTCGCGATTTGCTGCCAAACTTCTGAACCGATACTGATGTTTTCCTTGTTCTTACGCTGTCTGATTAACCAAACACACAAGATAGCAACAATTGACAAAGCTAGAATACCGCCTTTCAGCATCCAACTAGCTTGCCAATATATTGCCAATACATAAAACAGTATAAGCTCAACTACTATAAATATAATGAAAGACGAGAGCTTTTGATAAGTCATTATGAAATTACTCTAAATTTATAATGCTTGAGTTTGTTCAACCAAAGTATCTAGATAGTATCCAAATGCAAAATAAGCTACTACTGCAATAACAGAACAACAGATAAATACCCATATCGGACTAATCGTAAGCAAACTCTTAAGAGGCATGCTTTTACGATCAACATAGAATATTTGTCCATCTTGAGTTACCGCATTGCTAGACAATCCAGAAACCATTTTTTTCAAGCTATTTTGTGAATTTTGGAGAGCCATTTCATCTAAAATATAACGTCCCTTGAAGCCTAAATTAATTACACTCAAATATGCCTCAGCGATCAAAGAATTGGCACTTCCTGTTTTGCATAGCTTTTCAATTTTGTCGCACAACACATCGCCTGCATTGTATGATTGGAAGAAATGTACTTGCATGGGATTCATTTCCCATACTTCCCTATCACTTCCTTGCAGATTCTGCAGTGCAACCTCATCCAAAAGAGCACACTGCGCATAAGAAATCTCTTCAATCTCCTCTGCACTACGCCCAGAGCTTGCTAAATTCTTTCTTAAGTTTTCTACCAAAGTTTTGCAATACTCATACCATGTTGAGGCATGCTCGGGACTAAAACCTGCCGATAATGCGGATACAGTCAAAGCAGTATCTCTTAATTCACTTCGAATCAATGGATTATGGTTCATACTAAATACTCACTACTGCAAATAAGCTTAAATGTAAATTAGGTATAGATGTTGGAACATAAATACTACATACCTGCGATTGCATCATTCTTGAAAATGCCACATGCCGTTTGTCTAATCTAAAGTAAACATTATCCATTCGGAACGGTAAACCAGGAGGAGTTTGATTCAATAACTGCAAAGGCACTCCCATTACTGCCGTATTGATAACGCGTTCGACGTCTTCAGGCGCCCCAATTTTGCTGACCAATGGTAATTGCTTCTGCAATTCAGCAAAAACAACGGAATCAGAATGTGCCGAGATATAAAACTCCGCATTATCATCAATCCTGCTGTCAAATATCTGAGCACGCCAGTGTGTAGATTTTGTATGTTCTAACGACAATTCGATGACAGGCGATGGAATTACTTCATCCAACAGACTGCGAATTTTCAACTCCAAACGGTTGAAGGTTCCAAACAAATCAAAGTGATCGTATGGCTCCATCTCATTAACTGATTCACTAACTCTGAATGTGTACAACATACCAAGTAAACGAACCAAGAGCTTATAAAGCTCCTCTGGATGTTGCTGCGGATAATCATTCAAATGTTTCAATTCAGGATAAATCGTATTTAATCCGTGCAAGAACCAAAACAATGTCGAATCAGACACAGAAAAATCGACCGTATTTTCACTACGCGCCCGACGGCGGGCAGATAAGTTATCTATACGGGACAACACCAGCAAAGTGATTCTATTCAGACATGAAAGTAAAACTTCCGATCCTGTAATCGACAATAATGGAGGGATGTAGTCTTTAGACCAAATCAATGCCCCATTCTCGTTTTTTTCCACTACTCCGATGGGGCATGTAATGTAATCGTCATTATCCTCGAAATCAAAACGAATTTGTAAATTTAATTGCTCAACGGCAAGTTCTGCCTCCTCAGCGGAAAATAAATCCTCAACTTGCTCGAACTTTTTCACAAACCGTCTAGGGGTATTTCCAGCCCCGTTTTCATCCACCAAATTCGGTACATGCGCTTGATAAACAGGGAGAGCCAGCAACACTGTATTTCTTGCTCTCACAGGAAGGCTATTAATGTCACGAACTTCAACAGAGCCACTGCCGGACTGTAAATCGATCAAGGTTCCGTCCGGCAGACATGCCTGAAGTTCATTCAGTTTAATTTTTCCTAACTCAAGCGTCTGCTGATCGAACTCGCAACGAAAACATCCCCACTTGAATTCGCCCATCAATTTTATTACATTTGCATAAATGTAACTATTAAAAACGTTTTGTTGTTGGAAGTGCTGAGGAGAGAGCAAGACACCCTCTTCCCATAATGGTTTATGAAATTTCACTGTTTATACCTTTTAAATACCTTTTGTCAGATAAATTTTGAATGCAATAGACAACAGTATACCTAACACTTATACTATTTAGATAGAAATATATCCAAATTTAGTATTTATATTTCATCTTGAACAAAAGATCCCCCCTTCAACACATAACAGAGAATAGGATTAGCCGTGAGCAAAAGTTTCCAAAACGAAGTTCCACCTTCACGTATCAATATCAAACTAGACCTCCATACCGGAGGCGCACAGAAAAAAGTCGAGCTTCCGCTCAAGCTTTTAGTCACCGGTGATTACAGCAATGGTCAAGACAAACGCGACCTTGCCGAAAAAGAAAAAGTCAATATCAACAAAAACAACTTTGACTCCGTATTATCTGACTTCAACCCCAAAGCCAACCTGACTGTGAAAAACACCCTCTCCCCGGCCGGCGGCGAGATGAATATCAATTTGAATTTCAAATCTATGCGGGATTTCCACCCGGAACAAATTGCACAAAATGTTCCCGAGCTGCGCGCTTTATTGGCTATGCGCAACCTGCTCCGTGACTTGAAATCCAACCTGTTGGACGATTCGGCATTCCGTCGTGAACTGGAAACCATCTTGCGTGACGAAAATCTGTCTGCCGAACTGCGCGACCGCCTCGAAAAAATTGCACCTGTTAACAAATAAAACACAAGGTCGTCTGAAAACACCCGTAAGGATTTAAAATATGCAAAAACGCCAAGAAGCCCAAACAACCGTTATAGAACAAGAAAACACAGCCAGTGTTTATGAAGCGCTGTGCCAAAAAATCAACTTAAACGCTGTCGACTCCGTCATCGACATCGAACAGTTCCAAAGCGCCGAAAAAATGTCCGAAGCCTCTGCGGATGAACGTATCGCAGCAGCGGTCAGCGTATTTTTAAAGATGATTCAGGACTCATCTCAAAAAGTAGAACGCCTCGACAAAAGCCTGTTGGACTACCACATCGCACGCATTGACGAACAGCTCAGCCGCCAATTAGATGAAATCCTCCATAACGAAGAATTCCAAAAAATCGAATCTGCATGGCGCGGCTTGAAATTCTTGGTTGACCGTACAGACTTCCGTCACAACGTTAAAATCGAAATTCTCGACGTGTCCAAAGAAGACTTGATTCAAGACTTTGAAGATGCGCCTGAAATCGTCCAAAGCGGACTGTATCGCCACGCCTATAGCAATGAATACGACACCCCGGGCGGCGAACCTATCGGCGCAGTCATCTCCAACTATGAATTTGACCGCAGCCCGCAAGACATGGCTTTGCTGCGCAATATTTCACGCGTCTCCGCTTCTGCACACATGCCATTCATCGGCTCTGTCGGCCCATCTTTCTTCGGTAAGGAAAGTATGGAAGAAGTCGCCGGCATTCAGGATTTGGCGAACTATATGGACCGTGCCGAATACATCAAATGGAAAAGCTTCCGCGAAACCGATGATGCGCGCTATATCGGCCTGACCCTGCCACGCTTCCTTGCCCGTCTGCCTTATGGTAGCGATACAGTTCCTGTACGCAGCTTCAATTACGAAGAACAAGTTAAGGGTACCGAACACGATCGTTACTTATGGGCAAACGCATCCTTTGCCTTCGCTGCCAACATGGTTCGCAGCTTCATCAACAACGGCTGGTGCGTTCAAATCCGCGGACCTCAAGCCGGCGGTCTGATCGAAGACTTGCCTATCCATATGTATGATTTAGGTACCGGCAATCAAGTGAAAATCCCTACCGAAGTCCTGATTCCCGAAACCCGCGAATTTGAATTTGCCAATTTGGGCTTCGTACCGCTGTCTTTCTATAAGAACCGCGATTACGCCTGCTTCTTCTCGGCCAACTCAGCACAAAAACCTGCGCTCTACGAAACCAAAGAAGCGACGGCAAACAGCCGCATCAATGCCCGTTTGCCTTACGTTTTCCTGCTTTCCCGTCTGGCTCACTATCTCAAGCTGATCCAACGCGAAAACATCGGTACAACCAAAGACCGTCGCATGCTTGAACTGGAATTGAACACTTGGATCAATACATTAGTTACTGAAATGACAGACCCAAGCGACGAGTTACAGGCAACGCATCCTCTGCGTGAGGCCAAAGTCTTGGTTGAAGATATCGAAGACAACCCCGGCTTCTTCAAAGTTCGTCTGTTTGCCCGTCCTCACTTCCAAATCGAAGGCTTGGATGTCAACTTATCTTTAGTTTCCCAAATGCCTAAAGAAAAAAAATAAGCCTATCAAGCTTAACATTTAACCATTTAGAGAAAACCAAGAGAGGAATATTTTCCCCTCTTGGTTTTTTACCTAATCGCTTCCAACACTTGGCATACTGCTGATTAAAGAACACCCGCAGGCGGTTTTACAGCCATCAACTGCAACCGACCTGCCTCCAAACAACATATACTGGCTACCTTCAATAATCGGATTCGTTCCATGTCCCGGAATCGGACAGCTGACCAAATCGCCGACCAAAGCTGCCGGTTTGCCTTCGACAACCATTTCGGAAGATGCTTGAATAACCATACCGCCATGCGTGGTGGCATCTCCTAATCTAATAATCCCTTTCATCATTTTCTCCAATATCATCTATTTTCATCAGAACCAAGCTGAAAAACATTTCTAGCTAATTCAACCCTACGGCTTGACTCAACCTGCCCAAGTAAAAACCGCTATCGGTTTCCCAACCAAACAACTGATGCTTCTGCGCCGTATTTTCAGCGGCCAAACCTAACAAGAACAATGAATTGCCGGATGCCATAGCACCCATGTACAAACCGGGCGTATGCAACAAAATTTGTCTCTTTCGCTATGCAGTCTTCCTCCCGCATTCTGAATATCGTCCATATACTTTTGCGTATCTTCCCGGGAAGCCAGAAACCATATAGCATCAACCGCATCCCCGTTTAATCCGTAATTTGTATAGTGTTTTAATGCCTGAGATCGTTTACCCTCATCAAACGAGACTGGCCGTTGCAGCCACGCCCGAACCGGCAGTTTTGTCCTTCTTGCCAAATGAGGCGGGGAAAAAACCAGCCACGTCACAGTTTCGGTAAACTCCGCTTCGTCCACATCCCGATTCAGCCAAACCGATAAAACAGCATGAATACCTTCGGATTCGTTCTTATCAAACCACTCGTCTATCAACTCCTCCGGTTTCTGTAAAGGAAGTACTGACCAACCCGATTTTCCCATACCGACATCTTCCGCCATTTCTGCCAGTTTATTCTGCCAATATTCATATACATATTCATCCGATGCATGCAGATGAACCGTTATTTTTTCGGAATAATCCCTTAAAGCGAAGAGTTTTTCCGAAATATTTTTTTCCACTTCATCATCGGCAAAAGCTACAGTGTCTGATATATCGTCCTTTCGATTAAAAGAAACACAATCAAACCGGTAAGCATCCTTTTCCTGGCAAACCACATTCCGCAGGGAAATACTCTCCGGCAAGCCGACATATACATCCGTTAAAGCTACTTTTTTTGCGGCCCACTCAATCCATTTGTTATGTATTTTCTTTTTCTCCAACTCCCATGCTTCTTCTGCTGTGCCTTTATGTATCGATACAATAAACCGGTATATAAAAGCTGCCAGCCAAATCCCGGGGAAAAGCAGCGAATACCACACACCCCCTTTCAGCCAAAAAATCCATATCAATGAAATACAACAACATATTGCCAAGGCAATTATCCATACCGCCGTCCTGCCCCATGTCCTTTTTGCAGGTTGGACCAGAGTGTCGGGAATTTCAGGTATCATCCAATACATATTAAAACCAATAAACTAATTAGTTAGAGTCCAAACCCGGGCATCGTATTATCTTTTCCCCGATATGGCAAATCCACTTTCCAATATCATCGCCCCCCCCCAAAAAAAACCGAACTATGAATATCTGGCCGGGCAGCTGACAAAGCGATACAAAGGCCGTCTGAAAATACACTTTCAGACGGCCTTTTGCCATACAGCAATACCGATATCCGACCATATCTCTTTTCAGACGGCCTGCATGTAGAAACCAGTAGCGTTGTTTACAGTATTTCCAGGAGAATACTGAAACATGAACATGCACAA
>ERZ772977.1503-NODE-1503-length-11664-cov-6.842191_pt1 | contig 11664 bp, 9 predicted proteins | sample MGYA00511131_ERZ772977 | MGnify/ENA primary metagenome ERZ772977 (study PRJEB29015, sample SAMEA2737935) | human oral metagenome | biome: human oral; feature: human-associated habitat; material: dental | place: China | collected 2151 ...
AGTGGCCGGCCTCGTCGTAGGCGCCGCGGGCGGGCGGGCGGCGGCGGGTGAGCGGCCCGGAGCCGGCGGCCAGGCGGCGGGCGGCGATCAGGAAGCCGGTGTGGGCGACCATGCGGTGGTCGGGGCGCACGGACAGCCCGTCGACGTGCCAGGTGCGCACCATGGACTCCCAGGACTCGGGCTCGGTGAACCGGCCGCTGCGGCGCAGGGCCTCCACGGCGCGCGACAGCTGGGTGACGGTGGCGACGTAGGCCAGGAGCACCCCGCCGGGCACGAGGGCGCGGGCGGACTCGTCCACGTTCTCCCAGGGGGCGAGCATGTCCAGCACGACGCGGTCGGCGCCGGCGTCGGGGACGCGGGCGGCGACGACGTCGGCGAAGTCGCCGGTGCGCAGCTCCCAGGCGGGGTGGGGCCCGCCGAACCAGGAGTCGACGTTGGAGGCGGCGATCGCCGCGAAGTCCTCGCGCCTCTCGATGGACAGCAGGCGCCCGGCCGGCCCGACGGCGCCCAGCAGGCTCATGGTCAGGGCCCCGGAGCCGACCCCGGCCTCGATGACGCGGGCGCCGGGGAAGATGTCGCCCATGGCGATGATCTGGCCGGAGTCCTTGGGGTAGACGACCTGGGCGCCCCGGGGCATGGACAGGACGTAGTCGGCCAGCAGCGGGCGCAGCAGGAGCAGCTCGTGGCCGGTGTCGGTGGTCAGGACGGTGCCCTCCTCCAGGCCGACGACGTCGCGGTGGCGGAAGCAGCCGCGCCGGGAGCGGAAGCAGCCGTTCGGGTCGAGGTGGAAGGTGTTCTTGGCGCCCTTGGAGTCGGTGACCTGGATGCGCTCGCCGTAGCGGAAGGGGCCGCGCCGCCCGGCCGGGCCGAGGACCTCCTGGGTGGCGTGGCGCGGGGGGAGGCCGGGGCCGGCCTGCTGCTCACTCATCACCGCGCAGTGTAGTGGGGCCCGCGCCCGGCCGGCGGGCGACGACGACGAGCTGGAGGGGCAGCATCTCGCGCAGCGCCGGGTCGGCGAAGCGGTAGCCGCCCTCGCAGGGCTCCATGAGGTCGGGCCAGCGGCGCCAGGCGCTCACGCGGGTCTCGCCCACCTCCTCCAGGACGAGGCCCGCCCCCATCAGGGCGGTGAGGATCTCCCCCACCGCGTGGTTCCACTGGTGGTTGCGGGTGTGGGCGATGGGCGCGGCGTCCGCGGGCGCCTCCACGTAGGAGCCCTCGTTCTCCCAGGTCATGGGCTCGTCCTGCTGGAAGTAGGGCTCGTGGAGGGTGAGCCCGTGGGAGGCGTCGTCCCCCACGGCCATGAAGACGGGGTGGTCGTCGCGCAGGACGAGGCGCCCGCCGGGGCGCAGCAGACTGGCCACGACGCGCGCCCAGGCGCCGACGTCGGGCAGCCAGCACAGCACGCCCAGCGTGGTGTAGACCAGGTCGAAGTCCCCGGTCACGGCCCCGCGGGCCGCGTAGACGTTGGACTCGACCAGCTCGATGCGGGCCCCGGCCCGCCGCGCCAGGTCCCGGGCCCGCTCCAGCGACCGCGGGGACAGGTCGAGGCCGACGACGCGCCGCGCCCCCAGCCGGGCCAGGCTGATCGTGTCGAGCCCCAGGTGGCACTGGAGGTGGATGACGTCGAGGCCGGTCAGGTCCCCCAGGCGCCCCAGGTCGGCGGCGACGTCCTTCGTGAGCGCCGCGGGCGAGGCGAGCAGCTCGGCGATGCCGTAGCCGCAGGCCTCGTGGAGGGCGGCGCGGTCGTCCCAGTTGGCGCGGTTGTCGGCGAAGTGGGCGCGGTGCGCCGCACCGGGGTCCGGCTCGGTCATGGCGTCAGTGTAGCGGGGGCCGGGCGGCATCGGCGGGCGGCGCCTACTGCGACTGGGAGGCGGCGAGCATCTGCGAGCCGGTCAGGAAGGTCATCCCCCGCTCCGCGAGCGCGACGAGGGACTCGCCCACGGCCCGCAGCAGCTCCCGGTTGGGCTGGGTGCGCCCGTCGTGGCACAGGATGATCGAGCCGGCGTGGACGCGCGTCGTCAGGGCCCGGGCGTGCTCGACGCTGGGGGTGTGCTCGCTCCACAGCAGCAGGTCGAGCCCGCGTTCGGCGGCCACGGCCAGGGCGGGGGCGTCGATGCGCCCGTAGGGCGGGCGCCACAGCGCCGGTCGCGGGGCGCCGGCCGACTCGATGGCGGCGATGGTGCGGTCCACGTCGGCGCGCAGCCGGTCGGCGTCGGCGCTGTAGACGTCGGTGTGGACCCAGTTGTGGACGCCGATCTCGTGACCGGCCCCGGCCTCGCGGTAGAGCTGGTAGGCGGCGCGGTCGAGGCGCAGCGTCATCGCGACGGTGCGGCCGTCCGGCAGGACGCGGGTCATGTCGGGGCTGTACCTGCCCAGGGTGCCGTGTTCGGGGCGCTGCACACCCCAACCCCCGTAGCTGTGGTACGCGAGCAGATCGGCGCCGCATGGTTCCTCGTGCATGTCGTTCACCTCCCGTTTCCGTGGAAACCCGCGTCCCGGCTCCCAATCTGCTCGAGCGATGCCATCGGTTCGCGTAGACCGGTTTATCTCGATTAGCTATGGAAATCTGGAAGAGGACTTCGGGTTTTCCGCTGGGTCTATCGGTCGAAAACTTTTCTGGTACCCAATGGTATTGATGAGGCAAGGCGGTCGTGATGGCCGTAGACTGCCTTCCATGTCGGAAAAGCTGCCCAAGGGGTCGTCGCAGGGCCGGATGCGTGCTGGTGACCTTGAGCGCGACGAGGTGCTCGAAATGCTTCATGATGCCTACGCGGCGGGCCATCTCAGGCGCGAGGAGTTCGAGGACAGGCAACAGTTCTGCCTCAAGGCCCGCTACGTCGGCGATCTATCCGATCTCATCTCGGACCTGCCCGGGGGCGCCAGATGGCGCAGGGAGGAACCCTCCGACGAGCCTCCCGAAAGGATCATCGTCACGGACAACATTTACCCTTACAGGGAGGTTGTCATTCTGAGGCGCAGGACGGTTCGCATGAGTCCCAGTATGTCGACGATACGAAGCGTCGCGGTGCTGGGTGGCAGCGCTATCCACATCGAGGACATCATGGCGCCGGGAGTGGTGATCGAGCTGAACCTGAAATCGGTGCTGGGTGGGTTCACCGTCTACCTGCCGTGGCGGGTTCAGGTGATCAACCGGGGCGTCAACATCATGTCAACGGTTGACATCGAACCGGATGCCGACGGCGATGGCGCTAATGGTGCCGTCATCATCAACGGCTGGCACGTCCTGGGGGGCATCAATATCCGGCTGGAGAAATATCTGAAAGAGGAAAGGGAGAAAAGGAACCAGAACAGGTGTCAGAGGAGGTCGTGGCGCTGAAGAGGCGCCCACCCGGCTCGCCGGAGCTCTCGAAGGCCTCCGGCCCGCGGGGGTGAGCCTGTTCCCCGGGTGGGATCGACGCTGACCGTGCGGGCGCGCTCCGCGAGTTGGCTAGGGTAAACCCTGAACAAACTCGGGTTGAGTCCCTGAGGCTCAACTTTCGGTTGCGACCTGAACTAGGTGTGTGGCATAGTTGAGCCTGCCCCACTCAAGGGGTTTGGGATTGGCAACAAGCGCCAGCCGCACAATGAATCAGGAGATACCCACATGGCACGTGCAGTAGGCATCGACCTCGGCACCACCAACTCGGTCGTCGCTGTCCTCGAGGGTGGCGAGCCCACCGTCATCCCCAACGCCGAGGGAGCCCGCACCACCCCGTCCGTGGTCGCCTTCACCCCCTCCGGGGAAGTTCTCGTCGGAGAGGTGGCGAAACGCCAGGCGGTCACCAACCCCGACCGCACCATCCGTTCCGTCAAGCGCCACATGGGCACCGACTGGAAGGTGGACATCGACGGCAAGGACTACCGTCCACAGCAGATCTCGGCCTTCGTGCTGCAGAAGCTGAAGCGGGATGCCGAGGCCTACCTCGGTGAGGCCGTCACCAACGCCGTGATCACCGTTCCCGCCTACTTCTCCGACGCCGAACGTCAGGCCACCAAGGAGGCCGGTGAGATCGCGGGTCTGACCGTGGACCGTATCATCAACGAACCCACCGCCGCCGCCCTGGCCTACGGACTCGACAAGGGCGACAAGGAGCAGACTGTCCTGGTCTTCGACCTGGGTGGCGGCACCTTCGACGTCTCCCTCCTCGACATAGCCGACGGCGTCTTCGAGGTCAAGGCCACCAACGGTGACAACCGGCTCGGTGGCGATGACTGGGACGCCAAGATCGTCGAGTGGCTGGTGACGCAGTTCAAGAACAAGCACGGCGTCGACCTCTCGCAGGACAAGATGGCCCGCCAGCGCCTCCAGGAAGCCGCTGAGCGCGCCAAGATCGAGCTGTCTTCGGCCTCCGAGACCTCCATCAACCTGCCCTACATCACCGCCTCGGCCGCCGGTCCGCTGCACCTCGACGAGAAGCTGACCCGCGCCGAGTTCCAGCGGATGACCCAGGATCTCCTGGACCGCTGCCGCACACCGTTCAACACCGTCATCAAGGACGCCAACACCAGCGTTGACAAGATCGACCAGGTGCTGCTGGTCGGTGGTTCCACCCGGATGCCTGCCGTCGCGGATCTCGTCCGCGAGCTGACCGGCGGCAAGGAACCCAACAAGGGAGTCAACCCCGACGAGGTCGTGGCATTGGGTGCGTCCCTGCAGGCCGGTGTGCTGAAGGGCGAGGTCAAGGACGTGCTGCTGCTCGACGTCACCCCGCTGAGCCTTGGCATCGAGACCAAAGGTGGCGTGATGACCAAGATCATCGAGCGCAACACCACCATCCCGACGAAACGCTCCGAGGTGTTCACCACCGCCGAGGACAACCAGCCCTCCGTGATGATTCAGGTCTACCAGGGGGAGCGCGAGTTCGCCCGTGACAACAAGTCGCTCGGCGACTTCGAGCTGACCGGGCTGCTGCCCGCGCCGCGTTCGGTCCCGCAGATCGAGGTCACCTTCGACATTGACGCCAACGGTATCGTCCACGTCCACGCCAAGGACCTGGCCACCAGCAAGGAGCAGTCGATGACCGTCACCGGTGGATCCGCGCTGGCCAAGGAGGACATCGACCGCATGGTGCGCGAGGCCGAGAGCCACGCCGAGGAGGATCGCAAGCGCCGCGAGAGTGTCGACATGCGCAACGAGGGCGACGCCCTGGTGTTCCGTACCGAGAAGCTGCTCAAGGAGAACGCCGACAGCATCGGCGAGGAGACCAAGGCTCCGGTCGTCGAGGCCGTCGACAAGCTGAAGGAGGCCCTGAAGGGTGAGGACAACGACGCGGTCAAGGCCGCCATCGACGACCTCAACACCAAGGCCGCCGCGATGGGCCAGGCCATGTACGCCGCAGCCCAGGCCAAGGCCGAGACCTCGCAGCAGGCGTCCGAGGCTGACTCCTCGGCCCAGTCCGGTGACGGCACCCAGGAGGACGTCGTTGACGCGGAGATCGTGGACGACGAGGACTCCAAGTGAGCGAGCAGCCCACCCCGGAGGAAGTAGTTGCGCAGGCCGAGGCGGTTGTTGAGTCAGCCGCCCCGGCCCCCGCCGAGGAGGATGTGGCGCCCGAGGCCCGGCGAGGTGCGGAGAGCGACGAGGAGGCCGGGGAAACTCCCGACTGGGAAGTCGTCGCGATGGAACGGACCGCGGATCTGCAGCGGCTCCAGGCCGAGTACGTCAACTACAAAAAACGCGTGGACCGTGACCGGGCACTGGCCCGGCAGTTGGGCATCGAGGCCGTGGTGACCGATCTGATGCCGGTGCTCGACGCGATCCAGCTGGCGAAGTCCCACGGGGACCTGGACGGTGGATTCAAGATGGTGGCCGATGAACTCGAGAAGGTGGCTGCCAAGCACGGCCTGGTCATCTTCGGGGCCGTCGGTGATCCCTTCGACCCCACGCATCACGAAGCCCTGATGGAGGTGCCTCTCGAGGAGAAGGTCACCGTGACCACGGTCTCGCAGGTCATCCAGCCGGGCTACCAGTTGAGGGACCGCGTGATCCGGCCGGCGCGTGTCGCCGTCGCCAATCCGAGGCAGGACTGAGCCGCGGGCGGGCCGGGGCGGTGGCGTCGGCCCTCGCAGATGAGAGGCGATGAGTGAGCACCAAGGACTGGATAGAAAAGGACTACTACAAGGTCCTCGGCGTGGACAAGAAGGCCAGCGCCGAGGAGATCAAGAAGGCCTTCCGGAAGATTGCCCGGGACAACCATCCCGACGCCAACCCCGGTGACAAGGCCGCCGAAGCCCGCTTCAAGGAGGCATCCGAGGCCAACACGATTCTCTCCAACCCGGAGAAACGCAAGGAGTACGACGAGGCGCGCAGCCTGTTCGGCGGCGCCGGGGTGCGTTTCGGGCGCAGTGGCTCGGGTGAGGGAAACACCGGTTTCGAGGACCTGTTCCGCAACGCGGGAGGGGCGCAGGGCGGCTTCGGCGACCTGTTCGGCAACCTCTTCGGCGGCAGCGGGTCGAGCGGGTCGCGACGCGGCTCCCCGCGGGGACCACGCCGCGGCGCCGACATCGAGGGTGAGGTGAAACTGGCCTTCGAGCAGGCGGTCGAGGGCACCACCGTCGCGATGCGCACCATGTCCGACGAGGCGTGCAGCGCGTGTCGTGGGACGGGTGCGAAACCCGGGACGCTGCCGAAGGTGTGTCCCGGATGTGATGGCTCCGGGATGCGCAGTTCCACCTCGGGTGGGGTGTTCTCGATGAGCGAACCCTGCACCGACTGCCGTGGTCGCGGGCTGCTGGTCGACGACCCCTGCCCGGCGTGCGACGGCTCCGGTCGCGGGAAGTCTACCAACACCGTCAACGTCCGGATCCCCGCTGGGGTTACTGATGGGCAGAAGATCCGCATCAAGGGCAAGGGCGTGGCCGGGCAGAACGGTGGTGCGGCAGGTGACCTCTACGTCACCGTGCACGTCGCCCCCCACAAGTTGTTCGGGCAGCAGGGAAACAATCTGACCATCGATGTGCCCGTCACCTTCGCGGAGGCGTCGCTGGGGGCCGACATCCAGATCCCGACGTTGCAGGGTCCCAGGGTGAAGCTGCGTGTGCCACCGAATACGCCGAACGGTCGCACTCTCAGGGTACGTGGCAAGGGGGTGCGCAGAAAGGACGGGACGATGGGCGATCTGCTCGTCACCATCCAGGTGAAGGTTCCGGAGCACCTCAGCGAAGCCGCCAGGAACGCGCTGCAGGAGTACGCTGAGAAGGTGGGTCAGGAAGACCCTCGGGCCGCGCTGTTCGGAGCCTGACATGGGCGAGAACCTGCCTCAGGCCTTTGACCCCGACGCCCCGGTGTTCCCGGTTTCGGTGGCCGCGCAGCTGGCGGACATGCACCCGCAGACCCTGCGCGGCTACGACCGGCTCGGGCTGGTGGTCCCGAAACGGTCGCGGGGGAGGGGGAGGCGTTACTCGCTGAAGGATGTCGCGAAACTTCGCCACATCCAGCACCTGAGCCAGAACGAGGGAATCAACCTGGAGGGGATCCGGCGCATCCTGGCGTTGGAGGAACAGATCGAGTCGTTGACGGCGCAGGCGGAACGCCTCTCGGAGCTCCTGCGACGGCTGGGCGAGACCCGGGACGCGGCCCGCATCTTCACGGCCGACCCGTCGGGCGCGGTGCATCACGGACGCTTCCAGGTGCGCGCCCGCCTGGCCCTGCCGTACCACTGAACAACAGCCGATGAAAGGCCTGGCCCAACCGGAATGGTCGTTGGGTCAGGCCTTTCGCTGCTGACTGGGCCGGATCGTGGTGAAGGAACAATCCGTGTCGAAGCCATCCTGCGCGGTGGGTGTTTCAGCGGCGATGGAGCCACACCGCTGCGTCGGTGGGAAGTTCTCCCGACAGCTCGGTGCTGGCCAACAACACCTCTCCCTCCGGCAGCGGAACCGGGGCGCCCGCCACGTTGACCAGCACCCGCACCTCGCCGTTGTCGAAGGCGACGACATGATCGTCCGCCTCCACCCAGGTGAGCTCTCCCTCACCCAGCCCGAGCTCGCGGCGCAGCCGCAGGGCGTCGTGGTACATGCTCCAGGTCGAACCCGGAACCCCGATCTGCCGGTCGGCTGCCAGGGAGGCGTACGAGTCCGGCTGCGGCAGCCAGGTCCGGCCGGTCGGGGAGAAACCCGCTCCGGGGGCGTCGCCGATCCACGGCATCGGGATGCGGCAGCCGTCGCGTCCCACCTGGTCGCGTTCGGAACGGAACCAGATCGGGTCCTGGCGCAGGTCATCCGGGACGGCGGTGTGCTCCGGCAGCCCCAGTTCCTCGCCCTGGTACAGGTACGCCGAGCCGGGCAGCGCCAGCATCATCAGCGTCGCCGCGCGGCCGCGTCTGAGACCGAGCGCGGCATCGGGTTGCGGATCGGTGGCGGCGATGCCCTCGGTGTCGGAGGTGTCCTCGCGCGCCAGACGGGTGGCGTGCCTGACCACGTCGTGGTTGCTCAACACCCATGTGGTGGGTGCCCCGACGGCGGCGTTCGCGGCCATTGTCTCCGTGATCACCCGGCGGTAACTGGCGGCATCCCACGCGGAGGACAGGAAATCGAAGTTGAATGCCTGGTGCATTTCGTCCGCGCGGACGTAGCGGGCCAGGCGTTCCGGCTCCGGAACCCACGCCTCGGCCACCAGCACCCGGTCGCCGTCGTAGCCATCGAGGACCTTCCGCCAGCGCCGGTAGACATCGTGCACGCCGTCCTGGTCCCACATCGGGCCCAGGTTGAAGTTGCTCTGTTTGGTGTGTTCCTCAGCGTCGGGCAGGCCATCGGCCTTCACCAGGGAGTGCGCCACGTCCACGCGGAAACCGTCGATCCCGAGGTCGAGCCAGTGCCGCAGGATGTCGTCGAAACCCTCCTTGACCAGGTCGGAGTTCCAGTCGAGGTCGGGCTGGTGGACGTCGAACAGGTGGAGGTACCACTGCTCCGGGGTGCCGTCGGGGCGCTTCAGCCGCGACCACCCCTCACCGCCGAACAGCGACCGCCAGTTGTTCGGAGGCAGCTCACCGCTGGGGCCACTGCCGTCGCGGATCAGGTAACGCTGTCGCTCCTGGGCGCCTGGTTCGGCCGCGATCGCGGCCTGGAACCATTCGTGGGCGTCCGAGGTGTGGTTCGGCACCAGGTCGATGACCACCCTCAGGCCCAGAGCGTGGGCCTCATCGATCAGCCGGTGGGCGTCGGTGGTGGCCCCGAACAGCGGATCGACCTGACGGTAGTCGGCGACGTCGTAGCCGGCGTCGGCCATGGGGGAGCGGTAGAACGGGCTCAGCCACACCGCGTCCACGCCCAGTTCCTTGAGGTAGGGCAGTTTCGAGATCACGCCCGGTAGATCCCCGTAGCCGTCTCCGTCGCTGTCGGCGAAGGAGCGGGGATATATCTGGTAGATGACGGCGGAGCGCCACCACTCGTGGTTGTCTGTCATGTTCTGGGTCCTGTCGATTGACGAATGATCAGGTCGGGTCGGAAAACCAGTTCTGTACCGTCAGGGGGGTTGCCGTCCATCGCTCGCACCAGCCCCGAGACGGCCGCCTCGCACATGGCCTGGACGGGCTGGCGCACGGTGGTCAGTGGGGGATCGGCGAACGCCATCAGCGGGGAGTCGTCGAAGCCGATCACGGAGAGGTCCTCCGGGACCCGGAGCCCCCGGGAGCGGGCCTCACGGATCACCCCGAGCGCCATCAGGTCGGAGCCGCAGATGATGGCGGTGTGCCCGGTCGCCAGCAGTTTCGCTGCTGCGACCTGGCCGCCCTCCGGGGTGAAGATGGTGCGTTCGATGCTGTCCTTCCCGAAACCTAGCTCCAAGAACGCCGACGATTTGCGCTGGGTGGGCAGGAAACGGGCCGGGCCGACGGCGAGCCCGATGCGGTCGTGCCCCAGCGACCTCAGATGGGCGACGGAGGCGGCGACGGCTTCGGCGTCGGAACAGTTCACGAAAGCCGAGGTGAGTTGCGTGGTGTGGCCGTTGATGAAGACCGTCGGAACCCCGGCCTCCGCCAGTCGCAGGTGGGGGGTGAGGTCGGCCTCGGTGTCGGCGGCGGCACCCGATATGGACACCACGCCGTCGACCCCCAGGTCCAGGAGGGCGGCGATGCAGGAGGGCTCATCCGCGCCCAAGGGGCCCGCAGCGACGATCACGGTGCGGTGGAGGGGCTGGAACATGGCCCCCAGGCGTTCCGCGAAGGCGGGGAAGGAGGGGTTCGACAACTCCGGGACGATCACTCCCACCACCCCGGTGCGTTGCTGCAATTTTTCACGATCGTAACCGAGGTCGGCCATGGCCTGGAGCACCATGCGGCGTGTGTTCTCCCGGATTCCCGGTTTGCCGTTGAGCACCCGGGAGACCGTGGAGACGGACACGCCGGCGCTGGCGGCCAGGTCTGACATCCGTGGTCGCGTGCTCATCCGTACCTCCGTTGGTCAGTCTGTCTGCCGAACGTTATCAAATTGTGGCCGAGAATTTCTGAAAAATTGCTGCAATCATGCAGGGTTTTTGTTAGCGTTTTGCATCAGCGGTGTCGAGGTCGACCCGCAGAACAGGAGAACCACATGAGCAAGCGCCTGCTCGCCCTGGCGGCCACCGGCTTGGCCCTCGCCCTGACCGCCTGCGGCTCCGCAAGCAACACCACGTCGAACAGCGCCTCCGGCGCCTCGGGCGGTTCCCAGGCCTCCGGCACCCTCACAGTGTGGACCGACGAGACCCGCCTGGAGGGCTTCAACGCCATTGGCGAGTCCTTCCAGAAGGCCACCGGGGTCAAACTGGAGGTGGTGCAGAAACCCACCGAAGATGTCCGGACGGATTTCATCGCCCAGGCTCCCTCCGGGGCCGGCCCCGATCTGATCGTCGGTGCGAATGACTGGGTCGGCAGCCTCGTCAAGAACGGCGTTGTTGCGCCCGTTGAGCTCGGCGACAAGGCGGACGGTTTCTCCGATGCGGCCAGGAAGGCCTTCACCAGCGAAGGGACCCTCTACGGCGTTCCCTACGCGGTCGAGAACATCGCCCTGGTGCGCAACAATGCCCTCGCCAAGGACACCCCCACCACCTTCGACGAGCTCATCGCCCAGGGCAAGCAACTCACCCCGGAACATCCCGTACTGATCCAGCAGGGAGACAAGGGTGACGCCTACCACCTGTACCCGGTGCAGAGCTCATTCGGGGCACCGCTGTTCAAACCCGACACCACCGAGATCGGTATGAAGGGTGAGGCTGGCGAGAAGTTCGCCGCGTACATCAAGAAACTTGCCGGAGAGGGCGTGCTGTCCGAGTCCATCGGCGGGGACCAGGCCAAGCAGGCCTTCCTCGACGGAAAATCCCCCTACATCATCACCGGGCCCTGGTGGACCGGCGAGTTCACCAAGGCAGGGCTCGACATCTCGGTGCTTCCCGTGCCCTCCGCGGGTGGCCAGCCATCCGCCCCGTTCATCGGGGTGCAGGGCGTCTACCTGTCGTCGCACTCCAAGAACGCGCTGCTGGCCAACCAGTTCCTCGACTACATGGCCGGTGACGAGGCGCAGAAGATCCTGCAGGAGAAGGGCGGGCGGCTGCCCGCGCTGAAATCCGCCGCGGCAGCCGTCACCGACCCGGTCCTCAAGGGCTTCGAGACCGCAGGTGAGAGTGGTCAGGCCCTGCCCGCCACCATCACCACCATGGATGCCGTCTGGACTCACTGGGGCTCCGCCGAGCTC
>ERZ772977.1507-NODE-1507-length-11646-cov-3.960055_pt1 | contig 11646 bp, 16 predicted proteins | sample MGYA00511131_ERZ772977 | MGnify/ENA primary metagenome ERZ772977 (study PRJEB29015, sample SAMEA2737935) | human oral metagenome | biome: human oral; feature: human-associated habitat; material: dental | place: China | collected 2151 ...
TTGTGGTTTCGAAGGTGTTGTAGGGGCGGCGGTAATCGGTGTGTAGAACACGCCATGTTTTGAGGTTCGCGATGACGCGTTCGATGAGGTAGCGGATACGGTTGATGGTCGTGTTGTTTCTCCTGTCAGTGTTGGTGAGTTCACCATGGGCGGGTTTCTTCACGGGGGTGATCATTCCTAATCCGATGTAGCCTTTGTCTCCGATATGACTTTGACCATTGAGGGTTGTGAGGAATTCGGATTCCTTGATGGCCTTTGCGTCATGCATGCTACCCGGCAGGGGTAAGGTTAGTTGATGTGGAGGATGTCGCCAGGTGTTGAAGTTTGTAGTGATTCATTTGGCGAGGTATCACCTGGCTGAACCTCCCGGGCCACAACTGCTGAAGCTAATGGCTTGAGAGGCTGATCCTGAGGATGCGCACAACTGGGCATGGTGCTCGTTCCTCGGATGTCTGGTGATTACGGTGGAACTGGTAGTCGATGCGCACCATTGAGCTGGCTTCGTAGTGGTAGACATCCGACCAGCCGTCCCTCGCGTATTTGGCCATTCCGCGCAATTTTGTGCACTGGCCTATCCGGGGCGGCTGATCGGGTTGCATCGCCAAGTAATCCCAAGCGCGCTGCGCGCTTGGAAGACCGATCTGATCGATCAGTTCTGTCCAAGCTGGCAGATACTTTCTGTGGACCACGACCCGGAACCGAGGTTCATTCTCTGGTTTCCCGCCAGGTCTGCGCGCGGGAGCAAAGGGCATGTATGCGCTGTTGGCGGTCGGAGACATGGGGTCACGCTTCGGTGTCTTTGGGACGCTGGATCGCGGTGAAGTTTTCCAAGTCCTCCCTGAGCGCAGTCACTGCGGTCTCGTCCGCCATGAACTCGGCAGTGGCTCTCCAGTCGTTCAACAGAGAGCTGACGGTGTCAACCCCGGAACACGCTCGCATCAGGGCGTCACTCACATCGTCGCGGAACTCCAGCAGTTGTTCCTCAGAGAGAGAGAAGACGAAGGCCCAGGCGCCGAAATCAGCGGCGCGGCGTTCGTTGCGAGGGCGACGCAACGCGCTTTCCAACATGACGAAACCACGAGCATAGTCCCGGATGCTCGTCAAACGCTCAAGCTCAGCGTGGGGCAGGAAGGCCAAAGCGTCGCCGCTGGGGGCACGCAGCAACGCTGTGCCGCGCTGAGCGGCTTCCACGATTTCCTTCCGACGAGAGCCCGCCAGATCTGAACTCTGATAGATATGGTCAACGGCAGTCGTCACATGAATCACCCCATCTGGCTGGCAATATCTTGCATAGAATCTTACCAGATCGCTTATGTAGTTGAGCCGGGCTGCTCGTTTCTCGCGGCCTGGCTCAGCCGGCTTTGATGAGAACGCGGGTCGCCTCCTAGCCGCGACCTCCGTGACCCACCAGGTAGCCGAACGCGACGACGGCGCCGGTTCGGGTGAGGCCCAGCCGGGTCAGCCAGTAGTCGTCGATCAGACCTCCCACGACCACTCCCGCCAGGCCGAGGTCCGCTGCCGTCAGGGAGAGTTGCTGCATCACGGCGCCCGCCTCGAGGAGGGCGAAACGACCTCCCCGCTCCCCGTATTTCGCGGTCAGGCGGTCGGGGAACAGCGTCGCGACCTCAGGCACGCCGGTTCTCCGGTGACGGGGGCGTTGATCCGTGACTGAGCCTCGGGCCACGGCGGGGACGGGTCGGGGAGGGTGACCAGGCCGTGGTCTATGGGGTCGTAGTAGAGCATCCGGCCCGTGTGGTTCTCCACTCGCCAGCCGACCACGAACACCTCCGTCGCATACGACGCACTCGCCGATGGAAAGGCGCGATGCTCCGGGCCGCCCCACGCCCGGCAGGAACCGAGCAGCCGCGCCAGGTCCTTGGTTCCGAGGGGTCGCGGCGAGAAATCCCGCTCACTTCTGCGCCGCGCCGCGAGCCTTTCCAGGGGCCGCTCACGGGTGCGCGGCAGCGGGGTGGGTGCGAGCGGATGGTCCAGACGCAGCTGTCTGCTCTCCGGGTCGTAGGAATCCATCATGAGCATGAATTCCCTCAAATTGTGGGGGCTCAATTCGGATGCCTGCCAGAAATCGTCGAAGAAGGGTGTTTCCATCGCCTCACCCCAGCGGATGCGGTTTCAGGTTGGGGAACCGGGATTCCGGTCCCCGGCCCGGATAGCGCGATTCCACCATGCCGTCCACCTTGTGCAGGAACGGCCAGGCGTCGTGGGAATGGATCAACGCCATGTCCGGCGACAGTGCCTTCACCACCCGCACCCCCGCCTGGAGGGCGTCGATGGTGCTCACCTCCCGGTAGTACACGCGGATACCGGCGTCCAGCAGCGCCTTCCGGGCCACCTCCAGCGCACGTCGCGGTTCCTCGGGGGCCGCTCGCCGTGACGGGGCGTGCAGGACGTTCTTTTCCCGCAGAATCGGCAGTTCCGTCCACAATTCTGGATACAGCGTGTAATACATTGCGTGCTCGTCGAAGGAATGCAGTTCGCTGTTTTTCCGGATCCGGGAGACATCGGTCAGTTCTCCGTAGATACCCGCGAACAACACCCCCTGATTCCATTCCAGATAGGCCTTTTCCGCGGCGGATTCCCAGTCGTGTTTGCAGGCCACCCCGAGTGAATACCGCCACACGCCCCGTTTCGGTATCCCACCCATCACCGCCGCGACGGGAAACGGACTGTATGCGGGCGCGCTGATCAGGGGTGAACAGCGCGAACTCCTCGGCGTCGATCCGCTCACCGGGCGGGATGTCGCGGCGAGGTCGCATCGGTAGCTGAACCAGCCCCGAGGTGGTGCGTTCGACGGCTTCCCCGATCGCCGCCAGGCGCGCGTCGCGTTCCCGTCTCGCCACCCCTCCGGAGGCGCTCTCCCAAGGCGAGTCGATCTTCCGCGACACCCCGTAGTGGACGATGTCGGCGTCGGCCATCGACAAAGAAACGCGCTGCGGCGGCAACACCATGCCGTGGCGCTGCCCGACGGCCTGCTGCATCAGATGGGCGCCGAGGGTCATGGGGATGGAGGCTGGGAACCTTCACCGGCCTCCCCCGGTGAAGCGGAGGGGGCGAAGAGATCCTCGGCGACCTTCTCCACGAAACTCCGCCCTCCGCGACGCCATCGGATCAGCAGCGGGACGGGCGCCAGCATCCCGACCACCGCGGCTTTCACACAGTAGAAGGTGATGTCGTCGAGGCCGCTCTTGCCGGGGCGGGGAGTGAAGTCAATCAGGCCGAGGTTGGCCACCATGATGAGTTCGAAAAAGAACAGGAACAGGAGAATGGCGGTTCCGGCGATCGATATCGCAAATGCCTGACGAGACTGCAGTAAATGAAGTATGAACTAAGAGCCGATGAGCAACATCAATGCGGGTAAAATCAGGAGCAGAAACAGGCTTGGCAATCCTGACGGTAACCCGGCTGTACCCATGAATAGAGCCATCAGTAAACCGGACATGGGAAGCAGTAAGGTCAGGAGGGCATAGAACATCACATCTGGTTGATTGACCCGGCCCGTCTTTCGTGTGCCCATGACCACGCCCGCGCCTATGACGCCCGCGGCGGCGCATGTCGCTGCGCAGCAACAGCAGCTACAGCAGCAGCAGGTGGGAGTGGCCACCGTCCTCGGCGCGCCGGTCCCGTCGAACTGGGTTCGCAGTGCCCTCATGGTGTGATGCTACCGGGTAGGTCGATCCCACGGCAGTAGTCGCAGAGGGGGACCGTGAGCAGTTTCTCGCGCAGGATTGAACGGTCGGTGAGGTTCCAGGCGACGGTCCAGCCCACCAGCGAGGTGTCCCCCGCAAGGCAGCGTCGCACTTCCGAGGAGAGCAGCGCCGCGACGAGATCGGGATACCGCCTGGTCACCTCGGGGTCGGCGACGGGTTGTCGTTCGCCCCAGCGTTCCCGCAGCCGGCCCTGCAGGCAGGTGACGCACGGGGTTTCGTGCGGGATCACCAGCGGACCGATGGACACGGTGTGATGAAAGGACATGTCGACAAACAGATGCGGCCGTTCCAGCTCGGACGCCCGCCGGACGATGTCCGGCGCGGTGGCAGTGTGACGCACCAGCACCAGCAGGTCGGCGGTTTCCGCAGATCGCGGCTCGCCGGGCAGTACCACGTCGACGGGAAGAGGATCGCCGACGACCGCCACCGACCGGCGTCGCTCCTCCGGGATCTCGGGGCGGATCATCCCGGCCGACAGCAGCTGCTCGAACTCGATCGCCCCGGTCGGGTCGAGGCCGTCGCGGGTCACCGCATCACCGGCCGCCAACCGGGAAACGAGAGGGCTTGGGTCGAACTGGAAGCGGGCGTCGTCGCCGCCGTAGATCTCGAAACCGTCGTCGCGTTCCACGATCCGCCACGACGGGGACAGCCGGTACATGTCCTGAAGAATAGTCGCTCGCTGAAGCGAGCCGGGGCTGAGAGCCGAACCCGCATGCGGCGATCGAACTTTCCGCGGTCACTCGTCCCGGGGCCCTGACTCCGAGTCAGGGATCCATCGCCGAAAGACGACCTGGGAAACGGCGGCGACGACGACCACTCCGGAGCGCTCCAGAACAGCGGATGCCCGATCATGGGTGCCAGCACGGCCATGCCGATCAGTACGTACACTGTCAGGGCGTATGCCGCCGAGGCGGATTTGTCGGAGTCGGTGTTGAGTTGGTAGAGATTCACGCCGGTCGTGACCAGTAGAAGTGCAGCGAAAATCAGAATTCCTCTCCACAGGGGAATCCATTCGAGGGCTAATGCCAACAGCACTGCAAGCGCGATGACAATCGCCTTCGCGACTGTCACTTTCACGAGGACGCCGAGCCGAGTCGGATTCCTAGCCATTGGTGATGCTGCAGGCCGCCACGCCCGCGATCAGGCCGCCGACTATACCTGCGACACCGCGGAATGCTACGCGCGGAACCGTTCGGAGCAACCAAGAAGCGACCTGCACGTACTTTCCTTTTTTCAGCCAATTGGCGACTGTTCCATCAACGACCGCGATGACACCTGAGCCGACAGACCAGCCAATGACGCATCGTGCCCAATCTCCATCGCCGATTGTTTCGGGGCGATTGCCAGTGGAAGTGGGAGCTGAGGTTTCAACGGAGTTCAGGCTGCGGACGATAGTCTCCAAGTCTTGGAGCCTCACACCTGCGGCAGCGGCGGCCCCGGTGTCGTTCAGCTTCCACTGACCTGTCTTGTCATCGTGCTTCAGGTAGACGTCGAAAACGACGCGAAGCTCCTCCTTCAACGTCTGCTCTGCCGCTTGGTCCGTGGTGGAGGACGTATGAATTTTTGCGCCATCTGATGTTTCATGTGCCGAGGCCGGGCTTGTCATGGTGATCAACGCTGTCAAAGCAAGTGTGAAGGCGAGTTCATTTACTCTTTTCATGGAAGAGTTCTTTCTCTCGGTTCTGTTTGTGTTCGAGTTGTTTCCCGCGAAAAAATCTTCTTCAAGCTTGGCGGCAGTTTAGGTGGCGTGTTCACTCGACGCAAGCATCTGGCGAGAGGAAATTCATAATCCCTTGTCGTCCCGGCGTGTTGCCGAGTTTCGATGGGTCGTGTTGACGGGGATGAGGCGGTCTGTGAACGGGGTTCGGATATCCGTCCATGCCCATGGGTCGGATCGATCGGCTCTCCCGCATGCGGAAACAGGTGGACAATGGGGGCGTGCTGGATGACCTCGGGGCAGATGCCGCGCTGGACCACCCGCCCGAGCGGGTGGTCTCGTTGGTGCCGTCGCTGACGGAGGCGATCGCTCTCACCGTGCCCGGCGTGCTCGTCGGCGCCACGAACTGGTGCACCCATCCCGCCGGCCTGGACATCACGCGGGTGCGGGGCACCAAGAACCCAGACCGCGCCGCCATCGCCGCACTGCGCCCCGACCTGGTGGTGGCCAACCAGGAGGAGAACCGCCGAGTTGACGTCGAACGACTGCGGTCCGTCGGAATCCCGGTGTGGGTGACCCGCATCGACGGTATCGACGACGCCCTGGGCAGCATGGGCCGGTTGTTCCGGGAGGGATTCGGGCTGCGGGAGGTCGGCTGGCTGGAGGAGGCCCGCGAGGTGTGGCGCCACCCACCTCGGCTGTCGGGACGGGTGGCGCTCCCGGTGTGGCGGGACCCCTGGATCTGGGTGGGTGCAGGCACCTATCCCGACGACCTGCTGCGTCGCCTGGGATTGGTCAACATTGTCGATGACATGCGGTATCCGCATGTTAAAATCAACGACGCCCTCGTCGGGAACCCAGATTTCGTCCTGCTTCCCGACGAGCCCTACCCCTTCACCGCCACCGACGGACCGGAGGCGCTGGGCGGGGTGGGATCTCTGAACGTCCGGGGCAGGTCGTTGTTCTGGTACGGCCCCGCCATGGTCGGGGCGCGTGCCGACCTGGAGGACGCCGTTCACGAAGGCAGGGGAGCGTTTCGAAAGGCCCCTGCGAACTGGTAGATGACCAGGGCAAGGGCGAAGGTGGCGGCGGTGTAGATGCTGATGCCCCAGTAGCCCGGGACGGCGGTCAGCAGGGTGCCCCCGATGCCTCCCGTGATGGCGGTGCCCAGGTACATGGCCGAGTTTGACAACGAGGAGACGGTGCCGCGGGCCTGGCCGGCGTTGCTCTGGAGCTGGCCCATCATCACCGGCAGCAGGAAACCCCCGACGAGCATCGTCGCGGCGAAGGCGATGGTCGCGGCCCAGCGGGACGGCATCGCCGAGGCGAGCAGGAAACCGGCGCCGAGGGCGACGATCCCGGACCACAGGGAGGTGCGCTCCCCGATCCTGGCCACCAGCGGCGGCCCGGCGACCGCGCCGATTCCCTGTCCCAGGCCGATGGTCATCATGGAGGTGCCGATCTGGGTCTGTGTGGCGCCGAAGTCCTTGGCCAGCCAGGAACCGATGAACGAGAACGCACCCAAGCAGCCAGCCTGGAAGACGAGATAGGCCACCAGTGACCACGCCAGGGTGCGCGAGGTGAGAACCCTGCGGTACGGAGCGAAAAGGCCGCCCCCACCGGTCGGTGCTGCCGGGGGAACGCTCGGGAACCAGGCGAGAAGCGTCAGCCACAGCAGGACGCTGAGCCCGGCGATGGTGAAGAAGGGTAGACGCCAGTTCTGGGTGGACAGCCAGGAGCCGATGGGAATCCCGGCCACCTGGGCGATGGCCAGACCCGCCATCGCGTGTCCCATGATCTTGATGACGGCCCCGCGTGACACCACCATCGGGATGGCCGCCCAGATTTGCGGGCTGACGAAGGCCGCGGCAATACCTGCCAGGAAGCGAGCGGTGAACATGGACCAGAAGTCCCAGGTCAGCCCGCAGGCGCAGGTCAGCAGCGTGAAGGCCGCCACGCCGGCCAGCAGTACGCCGCGCCGGTCGTGACGGTCCGAGATCGGCCCCGCCACCAGGGCGAATAGTGCATAACCCAGGGCGTAGGCCGACACCAGCCACCCGGACTGCGTGAGTGGAACGCCGAACTCCTCCTGCAACAGGGGCAACAGGGGAGCGACGAGGAAGGTGTCGGTTCCGATGACGAAGAGAGTGAAGAACGACAGCGATCCCATGGCGGATTCGCTGACGGTTCGCTGGTGGGAGGACATGACCACCCCTTTCTTTTCGATATTCACCGAAATAAGAATTGTCCTGTGGGGGGCAGGAGTCAAGTCCTGCGGGTCAGCTTCCGGTGGTGTTGCGAGACCCGTCGGTGGGCGGTACCGTTGTTGGTTGAACGCATGTCGAACCGTACGACTCGAAAGGGCGAGAAGATGGCCAGGGAGGTGTTCCATCCGGCTGTGGCCGACATCGGCCTGGATACGGTGCTCGGCGCCCTGTCGGATCCGACCCGCCGCGACGTGCTGCGCCGCATAGCCGAGGAGGGGCCACTCTACTGTGGTGATCTCACCTACGACGTGGTCAAGTCCACGATGTCGCACCACCTCAGGGTGTTGAGGGAATCCGGGCTCATGCACACCGAGGTCTTGGGCAAGCGACGCCGCGTCACCCGTCGCGACCACGTCATTGAGCAGCGTTTCCCCGGCCTGCTGGAGGCGGTCGGGCTGCCACCGGGGAAGGGCCGCTGGGAGGAGTAGGAGATTGCGCGGCCGGGCGCGGTCCGGTGAGGCGCACGTTGCAGATCTCAGGTTGCGTGGTCTGAATCAGGCTGTGCGGAAGCACTATTGCCGCACCTCTGCGACCGCCTCCGGGGTGATGGAGTAGTCGGCCACGGTTCTCGCGGCCATCCGTCGCACCGCCGCCGGGCGCGCCAGGACCGGGGTCAGCGCGACGACGAACGGGACGAGGCCGGGCGGGTCCTCGAAAACCGGGGTCAGGACTTCCTGCGCCGGTGCCCGAGGGGCGCGCCCGAGCAGGGCGCGGGCAACGGTTTTTGCCACTCCCCGGCGGGTTCCGGCGGTCTCGGCCGCTCCGAGGCCGATGGCCAGCGTCGAGCGGGTCTGCACACCCGCTTGCGCCACCACAGGCTCCCCGGATGGAGGGGCGTCGTCGGCCAGGCCGATCATGAGGGCGGGGAGATCGACGCCGGCCGCTGCTGCGTTCGCAGGCTCGGAGATGCGGGGATTGCACTCGATGAAACACGGTCTGCCGTCCTCGTGGAAGTAGTCGAGGCCGAGGCCACCGTGCCACGACAGGAAAGCACCCAGGCGTTCGAGGGCCGTCACCGCCTCGGGATGATGGACGCTCACCCTCGCGGCCGCGCTTCCCCCGACGCCGGTTGCCAGCAGCTCACTGGCTGCCGCTGCTATCAGCCGGCCGCGACGGAACAGACCCTGCACCTGGGCGTATCGGCCGGGCGCCGGGGCCTGTGCCATGACCCGGCCCCGCGGGGTGAGCGACGCGAGGGCCGCGGCCGCCCCGTCCCGGGAGGGGACGCGGATGACCCCGCGGCCAGCGGTCGAGAACTCGGCCTTGAGCCAGACGGGCAAGCCCAGCCCGGAAAGGTCGCCCTCGTTCTCGACCAGCCTCCACGCGGGCTGCGGCAGCCGGAGGTCGTCGAGGAGACGTGCGAACTCGATCTTCGACTCCACCCGGTCGAATGCGGCGATGTCGGCGACCTCCACCCGGTGTCGCATCAGGTGCCGGCCGGCGGAGAAGAGCCAGGCCTGCTCGTGGGTCGGGAGGAGGGCGTCGTATTCCCCGGAAGTCATCAGCCGGTCCGTCGCCGCCAGGTAACCCAGAGGGTCCTGCGACGGGGCCGGGACGCGACGAATGGCGCGGCAGTACCTGCTGAACCGTGCGATGGGGGTCCGGACGCTGGACATCGCATCGACGATCACACCGTCGCGCCCGAGCACCGTCACGAATTCGCGGGCCGTGAAACTGGACGCCTCGGAGAGCAGCACCCGACGTCCTGCGGCCATCCTCATTCCGACCGGGCTCCCGTGGTGCCCGTGTCCCCCGTGACGTGGTGCTGGATGCCGGGGCCGTTCATGGCGACAGGTTACCGCCGTCCCGGGTGCCGTCACCGTTGGCGAGAACACGGAGCAGACGGACCTCGTGAATGCCCTCCACGGCGCGGGTCGCACAGTGATCCCGACCTCGGAGGGTTCCATCCCGGTCGGCACCGGCCTCAGCTGGTGACCATGAGGGGTCGCTGATCCCGCTGGCACGGACGCGGCAGCAGCCCGGCTCCCGAGCATCACGGTTGTGCGGCACTCAACGCGGAAAGTGGCCCGTGCGGTCCCTGGAAACGATTCGAGTGCTGCGCAACCGCGATCGCCGAACACCCAGATCTCGGCATATGCCTGTTCATGGAATATGCTGTTCGCATGTCCATGTCACGACCGGCGTTCTGGATTCTGGCGGTGCTCGCGGGCGGGCGTCGCCACGGGTACCAGATCATGCGGGAGGCCGTCTTGTCCTCCGAGGGCCTCGTCGCCCTCAAACCGACCACTCTCTACGCTGCCCTGGAGCGGCTTGAACGCGACGGATCGATCCAGCAGGACGGGGAGGAGATCGTCGACGGTCGCGTGCGGCGTTACTACCGCATCACCGAGGATGGGAAGCATCTACTGGGTGCGGAAACCACTGTGCTGGAGCGGTCCGCACGAACGGCGCGCGCCAATCTGGGGCCTGCGTGGGGACAGGTGGCGCCGCGGCTGACCGGGGCGTGACATGGCCGACGAACCAAGGTACCGGAAGCTGCTGCGGTGGTATCCGAAACCGTGGCGGGAACGCAACGGCGATGCACTGCTGGGGGTGATGCTCGACGAGGCCGAGCGATGCGGTCGCACCGGTCCGTCGTGGGGAGAGCGCTGGTCGGCCTTCGCCCATGGGGTCGGGATGCGGCTGGATGCCGCTCTGGCCTGGCGGCTCGCGATCGTTGTGGCCGTCCTGAACTCCGGTGGTCTGCTCTGGTTCTTCTTCGTCCCGGAGGAGCTGAGGCCTTGGAATCTGGCTCTGGCCATGATGTTGCTCACGGCTGCTGCTCCCGTCCTGCTCGTCATCTCGTTCGCAGCGGTGGTCCGGGAACGTGGGCTCCTGCTGGATCCCCATGCCCTGCTGGCAACCTGTGTCGGGGTGTTGGCATCCACGACTGCGGGTTTGGCGTGGGTGTCCTTGAACATCGGCTACTACGCAGCTGAGGCCTACGAGTCCGTTCCCCCGGCTGGGCAGCTCTTCCAGACACTGGTGCTGTGTGCGATACCGTTGAGTGTGGTTGCGGTGTGCATTGCCGCCGATGGAATGTCCCGTCTCCAGAAGCTGCCCCGACCCGTTCGTCTTCTCATCGGAACCGGTGCCGGGGTTCTCGTCTTCCCCTTCATCATGCTCGTTCCCATCGTGCCTCTGTCCCCCCAGGTCACGGTGTTGGCCGGTGTCATGATGGTGCTGCTGGTGGGCCGACAACCAAGGACGCGGTGAACGCCGGTGGACACCGTATAACCCATCCGGGATACGCCTGGCGAGGTTCCTCGGGTTCGTTTCTGTCGTTCTCGGTGTAGTGGGTGTCAGATGTTCCATGGTCGGTTTGGGGGACCTGAGGAGGGGCGGTGAGCTGTTGACGCGGGGTGTTCAGATCCTCTGCGTTGCCGTGTGGCCCTGTGCTGCCGCCATCGGGATGTTGGTGGCAGCACGTGAACCCAGTGGCTCCCGTGCTCCACTGCACGTCTGGGGGCCGGCCGTTCTCATGAGTGCTTCCAGCGCCGTGATCGTCGTCGCTTTCGAAGTGGTGTCACCCGGTTGCGGCTTCCCGGATATCAGCGGGTGAGTGAGTGGCATCGTGGTGGGACTGGGGTATGCGGCGATCGTCGGGATGCTCGCTTGGTTTTTGTTTCTCCTGGTGGCACCGGTACTGGGGTCGGTCGTCGCCTTCCGGCGCTCACCGAGGCTTGCGCCGGACAGAGTGCAACCACGATGAGCGGGGTGCCGATAGAGTGCCTCGACAGTCACCGTGCCCTGTAGAGAAGAGGCCACGGAGATTGCTGCCAGTCAGGTCCTCTTCCTGCTCGACCGCCCAGCGCCAGTTGCGAGCAGGCGACTCGCTCGGTGTGGATGTACTCCTCTACACCTCGGATGTTTCGGGGGTGGGGTCCTGCGCGGTCCCTTGCCGGGGGCGACGGGAGATGATGCGGTCGACGATGGCCGCGATGGCCCCGTCGCCGGTGACGTTGGTGGCGGTGCCGAAGGAGTCCATGGCGATGTA
>ERZ772977.1513-NODE-1513-length-11611-cov-11.021115_pt1 | contig 11611 bp, 8 predicted proteins | sample MGYA00511131_ERZ772977 | MGnify/ENA primary metagenome ERZ772977 (study PRJEB29015, sample SAMEA2737935) | human oral metagenome | biome: human oral; feature: human-associated habitat; material: dental | place: China | collected 2151 ...
TCCTATATCTTATTTAGAAAAAATAGGAGTGTCCGAAATCAAAATCTCTTAGAAATTTCGCTTCAAACAGCTCCTATATTCTTTAATTATAATTCACCTTCTATATTAGTAACTGAACCTTTTGCTTTTAATTCATCTCCAGTAGCTACTACTTCGACTTTACCTGATTTTAGTTCTTCAATAGCACTAGCAACTTTTGTTTTAACTTCATCACTTAAGTTAGGATTTTCTTTTGGAATTCCTACACCATTTTCTTTAATACCAAAGATATGTTCACCTTTTGTAAATTTACCTTCTTTGATTTCATTTAATATTTTAGTGACTGCTACTTCAATATTTTTTACAGCTGATGTTAGGACTGCAGATTTTTGGTATTCTTTTCCGTCTTTATCTTTCCCTTTAAAAATACCTTCTTCATATTGATCTTTATCTACACCAACAACCCAGTGTTTAATCTCTCCGCTCTTAGACATATCGATAATACCACGTTCTTTAGCTTCTGATATTACACCATTACCAGTATTACCTGCAGCAACAAAAATTACATCTGCTCCTGAGTCATACATAGTAGCTGCTAATGTTTTCCCTTTGTTTGTATCTGAAAAAGTTCCACTGTAATTGTACATTACTTTAATATCACTTTTAGCTGCTTTAGCACCTTGTACAAATCCAATACCAAATCTTTCTACTGGTGGAATTTTAGTTCCTCCAATATATCCAACTTTTCCTGTTTTAGATTGTAAAGCTGCAATATATCCAGCTAAATAACCAGCTTCTTGTTCTTTAAAGATTAATGAAGCAATATTAGGCGCATCAACAAAAGTATCAACATACATGAATTTTTTATCTTTATATTGTTCCGCTACTTTTGGAATTTCTTTTTCAAATTCATAACCAGCTAAAGAAATAATATCAGACACTTTTGCCGCATTTTGTAAATTAGAAGTTAAATCTGATTGAGTTTTTGTTTCTAAAACAACTGGCTCTTTTGCACCATTAGCTTTCGTCCATGCTTGAATTGCCTCTACGTTAGCTTGGTTAAAACTCTTATCTTTTGCTCCACCTTCACCAGTTACGACACCAATTTTATATCCACTCTTATCGCCAGATTTAGTGTCGTTCTTAGCATTTTTTGAAGAACAACCAACAACTATTAATGATAATGCAACTAAAATTGCAAATATAGTACGTAATTTTTTCATAATATCCTCCTTAAAAATTTATGTACTAAGACCATAATACTACTTTTTTGAATCGTTTGCAAGATATTTTTTTAAGATTTTAAAAAATATAAATAACATAAAATATACTTCTAAAAAAATACTATGATTCCTAATGATTTAGTACTTTCTATTTTTCAATTAGACTAGAATACTAATTTTATTATATATAATCTATATAATTCATCCTATCAACTATTACTTTGTTTTGAAATTAATCTCTAAAATTGTAAACGTTAATAATAAATAGGTTAGAAATTATATATTTTCTGAATGTTTTATGCTATAATATTTTTGATAAAGCATTTTCAGGAGGATTTGTATTATGACATATTATGAAAATATTGTAGAAACTGCAAACTACATAAAAAAATATTTTGGGGAACCTATTGACTATGCAGTAGTTTTAGGAAGTGGTATTACACTTGAACTTGAAGATCAACAAGAACTTGGTTATGAGGCTATTCCACTTTTCCCAGGAAATAAACACGCTAACCGAGTTAAAGGACATGCTAACAAACTAACTTTTGGTAAAATCTCTGGTAAAAACGTTCTAGTATTAAACGGTCGCCTTCACTTCTATGAAGGATATAGCATGAAAGATGTTGCTTTTATGACATATGTTGTTAAATTTTTAGGAGTAAAAGGATTATTCATCACTAACGCATGTGGTGCTATTAATACTAACTTCAGTGAAGGTGATATTGTATGTCTTGACGACTTTATTTCACTAGTGAGTAAAAACCCTCTAATGGGAGAAAACGATCCCCGTCTAGGTGAAAGATTCGTTGATATGACTACACCATTCGACCCATATCTAGTAGAAAACTTACACAATTCTGCTAAAAAACTAGATATTACTTTACACACAGGTGTTTATGGATTCTTCCAAGGTCCTTACTTTGAAACACGTGCTGAAATTCGTGCATTCAAAACAATGGGATGTGATCTTGTAGGAATGTCTACAGTTCCAGAAGTAATCGCTGCAAACCACGCATCACTTCCGGTTGCTGTTTTAGCTTGTGCTACTAATATGGCAACAGGTATACAAGAGAAAAAACACGACCATGAGCATGTATTAAAAACTGCACAAAAAATTAGTATAAACCTGAAAAATCTTTTAATAGAAACATTAGAAAACTTAAAATAGAAGGAGTAAAATTATGGAGAAAACTATTTTCGAAAAAATTATCGATGGAGAAATCCCAAGTTACAAAGTATATGAAGATGAACATGTATACAGCTTTTTAGATGTATTTCCTATAACAAAAGGACATACATTAGTAATACCTAAAAAACATAGTAGAAATATCTTCGACTGCGATCCAGAAACAGCCGCTAATATCGGACGAGTTCTTCCAAAAATCGCTAATGCTGTGAAAGACGCATATGGGTGCGATGGTGTTAATATCTTCCAAAACAATGAAGAATATGCAGGACAAAGTGTATTCCACCTACACTTCCACATTGTACCAAGATACAAAGACAAAGATACAAACTTCGATAACTTAGAAGTTAAATGGCCACCACAAAAAGTTGAACCAGCAGAATTCGAAGAAATTAGAAAAGCTATAGCTGACAGACTATAATAACAAGAAAAACTAGGTGATTTGTGTGTAACCAAAAAATTAGATCAAAGTGTCTAACTTTTTTAGCGGTGAGCACTGGTGAATTTATCTAGTTTTTTTTATTCTTTACATAAAAAATACGAGACTGAGATAAATTCTCAGTTCTCGTATTTTTATATTATTTTCTTCCTTCTTTTGATGCAAATAAAGAAACGATTGAGTCTAAAGTAGTTTTTGGTTTTTCTTCAACAAATTCTTCTGCCTCTTCTTTTAACTCTTCTGCTTTTTCAATTACAGGAGCTACTGTTTCGTGAATTTGTTCAAATGTAGGTTCTACTTTTTCTTCATAGTGAGTTTCTGCTGTTTCTTTAGCTTCTTCTGCGAACCCTTCTACTTTCGTAAAAGTAGGCTCAGTAACGTGTGAAAAATATTCTTTCACTTCTTCAACCGCATCTTGTGTTTTTTCTACAACAGGTTCTGTTACTTCTTGTGTTGCTTCTACTACTGGTTCTGCTACTTCTTGTGCTTTTTCCACTACTAGTTCTGCTACTTCTTGTGCTTTTTCCACTACAGGCTCTGCTGCTTCTTTTACTTCTTCTACTTTCTCAGTAGTTTCTGCTACTACATCTTCTTTTACTTCTTCTGCTTTAGCACCTAGTTGAACAAAGTTTTCTTCCACTTTTTCATCTTCTTCAGTTACTGTTAGTTCTTCTAATTTTTCTTTAGCAACATCTTTTTCTTCTTGTGCTTGAGCTTCTAATTCTTGAGTTTTTTCGTTAATAATAGCAGTTAATTTCTCAATACCATTTTTAGTATTTTCTTTTAGTAATTCTTTGTGTTTTTCTAACTCTTTCGGATTTTTATAATAATAAGCTCCTAATACACTCACTGCTCCTAATAAAGCACCCTTAAAAATTTTACCCATGTTTGAATTCCTCCTAATTTCTTATCAGTATTGATTTTATCAAAAAAATCAAATAATGTAAAGAATTTAAAGGTTTTTATTTTTATAGATTATTTTTTGTTCTGTTTGTTTTGAAAAATAATAGAAGCAATAATCAATTATTAGAATATTGCTTCTTATTGCTAATTATTTTTATTTTAAGTGTTTAACCCTTGCTACGATTTCTTTATGACGGCCTTTAATCATAGGTCTAGCTTGCGGATTACCTAAATAACCACATGTTCTTTTAACAACATCACAGCTTTTCGGATCTCTATTACCACATTCAGGGCATTTGAATCCTTTTTTAGTTGGTTCAAATTCTCCCTCATACCCGCATTTATAACAACGATCAATAGGTGTATTTGTTCCAAGATATCCCACTTTGTCATATGCAAAATCCCAAACCGCTTCTAGTGCCTTAGGATTTTGTTTTAGCACTGGATATTCACAGTAATGGATAAATCCACCGCTAGCGTAATAAGGATAATCTTTTTCAAAATCTAGTTTCTCAAAAGGCGTTGGATTCTTTCTAACATCGTAGTGATATGAATTAGTATAATATTCTTTATCTGTTATATTCTCTACAATACCGAACTTTTCAGTATCCATACGACAGAATCTATCGGTTAGAGACTCACTAGGTGTTGAATAAATACTATACCAATAATCACCTTCTTCAGTCCACTTATCAACGCATTCTTTCATATAACGCATAATGTCTAATGTAAATTCCTTCGCTTCAGGATTTTTCTCCCAGTCACCACCATAAAATACACTCGCAACCTCATATAATCCAATATAACCTAGTGATAATGTAGAACGTTTATTATCAAAAAGTTGTTTCACCCTATCCTCAGGTTTTAGACGTTTTCCAAATGCTCCGTGCATATAAAGAATTGGTGCATTTTGAGGTTTTGCTTCACCACAACGTTTCGCTCTATAATCTAGTGCATCTTTACAAATAGCTAATCTTTCTTTAAAGATTTCCCAAAATTCTTCTTTACTACCCTTAGATTCTAGTGCTATTCTAGGAAGATTTAAAGTTACTACACCAAGATTCATACGACCACTTTCCACAAGCTCGCCTTGTTCATTTCTCCACGCAGGTAAAAATGATCTACATCCCATAGGAGTTTTACAGCTTCCTGTTATCTTCGTAATTGTATCATACATCAAAACATCTGGATACATTCTTTGAGTTGCACATGATAATGCTAGTTCTTTTACATCGTAGTTCGGATCCGTTGGTTTTAAATTTAATCCATCTTTAATAACAAAAATCAACTTAGGAAAAATTGCAGTTCTTTTTTCTTTTCCTAAACCATCAATTCTAACTTGTAAAATTGCTTTTTGTATTTCTTTTTCAAAATACCCCTCACCTAGACCAAAACCTAAAGAAGTGAATGGTGTTTGCCCTTGAGATGAATATAAAGTGTTTATTTCATATTCTAAAGACTGCATCGCATCAAAAATATCTTTTTTTGTTTTTTTATCTGCAAAAGCTTTTTGTTTTTCCTCATCATCTATCCACTCTTGTGCCATTTTTAAATTCTTCTCATAATTTAACTTAGCAAAAGGAGCAAGCACCTCATCTATTCTATCAGCACTACATCCACCATATTGACTTGATGCAACATTAGCTATTATTTGAGCCATTTGAGCTGTTGCTGTTTGAATACTCTTCGGACTATCTACGTCTGCATTTCCTATTTTGAATCCTTTTGTTAACATTTCTTTGAAATCAATTAAACAGCAGTTTGTTAAAGGTTGATACGGAGAATAATCTAAATCATGATAGTGAATATCTCCTTTTTGATGAGCGTTAGCTACATGTTTCGGTAACATTTTAAGACCTATAGCTTTAGCCACAATACCACTTGTTAGGTCTCTATGAGTATTAAATACTAAACTGTCTTTATTGGCATTCTCATTAACTACATTTTCATCACGATTAACTAGTTTTTCAATAGCTACATTAATATCAAGACTACGTTCACGTTCAATATCCCTCATACTTCTATAGCTAACATACTCTTCATAAATTGCTTCTTCTCCCAAAGTAAGTAGCGTATGTTCAACAATATTTTGAAGTTCATAAATTTTAATATTATCTTTAAATCTGTTCCCTATTTCAATAATGACATTATCAACAATTCCATCAATATTAACGCTATGATTTTTTCCAAATACAGAATGAATCGCTTTTTCTATCGCTTTATAAATTTTTTCAGCATCAAATTTAACTATTCTACCATCTCTTTTTATAACTAATAGATTATTCATTAAACTATCCACCTTCGCTTGTGTGTATGAATATAAATTATTATTACGCATGTTATCCCTCATTCCTATATAATCTTAATTTAATAAAAACGTTATAATACTATCTTATCTCAAAATATTTCCTCTGTCTACGATAAATATTTCCCGGAAATCTAGAAATCCTATAGCGTAGCCTTTGAGGTCAATTGTGAATTTTTATAGCCTTACTGTTTTTAAAAAGATATCTTGAAAATCCTATAGTATCAGCAATTATCATGATTTACATAAGCTTCTGTATTATTTTCTTTTTATTTTTATTTATAATACAGATTCTTTATCCCCAACATAATAATAATTAAAAATGACACTTAAAAAGTTCACCTATAACCAAAAAAATTATTATTTTATTACTTAAACTATGTTTTAATAATGTAATTTATGATAAAATTGTATTAAAGAATAAAGTGAGAAAAGACATATGAAAAAAACACAAATAGAGAAACTAACAGATCAATTATTTTCTATGGAAAATGACAACTCATTATTAATAAACGAACTAGAGCCTTATGTTGAATTATTTATGCACTATGAATGTGCTATGCTTGAGATTGAAACAAAACTTAATGTATTTGATAAAGAATTCTCTCTACATGGAGAAAGTAATCCTATCGAATCAGTCTCTACTAGATTAAAAACACCAATCAGTTTAATGAATAAACTAAAAAGGTTAAATTTGCCCTTTGACATAGACACAATAAAAGACAATATTTATGATGTTGCTGGTGTCCGTGTTATATGTTCATTTAAAAACGATGTATATAAACTTGTAGATGCCTTGAAACAACAGGACGATTTAACTGTAATAGCTGAAAAAGACTATATTAAAAATTATAAAGAAAATGGATATAGAAGCTACCACCTTATTGTAAAAGTACCTATCTTTTTATCAGATAAAGTCGAACATGTTGCTGTCGAAGTTCAATTTAGAACTATAGCTATGGATTTCTGGGCAAGTTTAGAACACAAACTTCGATACAAGAAAAATCTTAGTGAGGAAAAAGAGAAAGAAATTGAACGACGCCTACTACTTTGTGCTGAAATAAGTGCTAAACTAGACAATCAAATGCAAAAGGTTAAAGAAATTATAGAAGATGATTCACAATTTCTATAAGAATAAACCTCTAATATTAGGTAAAAATCCTATATTAGAGGTTTATTTTGTTCATATAACCTATTTTTCTAAACTATGTTTCATAGAATAACTAAAGTAAATCACTAAACCAATTAAAATCCAGCTACCGAATATTAACCATGTAGATAACTGTATACCATATAATAATATTACAAATAGTAGTATTGAGATAATTGGTAAATACGGCATCCCTGGCATAGTAAAACCACGTTTGGCATTAGGATATTGTTTCCTTATTATGATAGTTGAATAACTAACCAACGCAAATGCTATAATCCATGCTACATTAGCAAGGTCAGCTAGTTGACCTAGCGGTAAAAATCCTGTCAACACAGCCATTAAAATACCTGCACCTATTGTCGTTGAACCTGGTACATCATTCTTATTCAATTCACTTAGTTTTTTCGGTAATAATCCATCTCTACTCATAGTATATAATATTCTAATTGAAGCATACATAGTAGCTAATGGTCCTGCTAAAAGTCCTAATACAGCTCCTAAGGAAACTATTCCTGCAATTTTACCTTGCCCAACTACTTCCAATACATACGCAAGTGCATCTCCTTTTCCTAATTGTGAATATGGAACCATACCTGTTAAAATTAGACAAACAACAATATAAAAAGCTGTGCAGATTAGCAACGTTATTATAATAGATCTCGGTAATGATTTTTGTGGATTTATAGCTTCTTCTGCTGAAGTTGAAATAGTATCGAATCCAAGATAAGCGAAGAACACTGTTGTGGCTCCTATCATAACTCCTGATAAACCTTGCGGAGCGAAGCTATCAGTCCAGTTATTAGGCTTCACATAAAAGACTCCCACCAGAACAAATAGAATAATTACTATAATTTTAATAGACACCATAAAATTATTAACTAGCTTACTGCTACTCGTCCCTCTAAATAACACTAACATAATCAGTAAAACAACGACTATAGCCAAGATATTTCCATAGCCACCCTCAGAAGGCAAACTAGTAAATTCTCTAGGTATTTTGACTCCAAAGCCTTCTAATAAATTTTTAAAATAGCTGGACCAACCATTCGCAATTGCTGCCCCTGCGATTATATAACTTCCTCCAAGAAGCCACCCCATCAAGTGTGCTACTACTTCACCTAAGGTCATATAGCTATACGTATAAACGCTACCGCTTGATGGTATTGTCGATGATAGTTCCGCATAACATAAGGCAGTTAGACCACAGGCTAATCCCGCAATTAAAAACGAAAACACTACAGATGGACCAGCTTTAGAAGACGCTTCTCCTGTAAGAACAAGAATTCCTGAACCAATTACAGATCCTACTCCTAATAACACTAAGTCAAAAGTTCTCATAGTAGGCTTCAAAGTTTTTTTATCACTTCCATGAAGTATTGTTTCCAATGTTTTTTTTCTAAAAATCCTCATCAATCTCCCCTCCCATTATTCATTCAAATTACTTTTTCATCTCTTCTTTAAACTCATACTTCAATAAACTAAAAAGTAGGAATAACCTTTCCAATATTAAAGAAACTAGAACATCATAAACTTATAATTGTTCCATCGCTAAATTACTTCACATAACTCTCTAGAGAGTTAGTAATACTCTATTTTAGTATCAATAAACTATCCAAAACTATATTTACTAATATTATAATTATTTAACAACCCTAACCTCTCTAATAAACATCATTTAAAAGTTATTCCCACTTAAATTAATATTTAACTTATATTATCTTCTTATTTCTAATGTTTAATTAATAATAATTTTACCCTTTTTTATATTTTAAGAAATATATCCCGCTTCTTTTAGAATTTCTTTTGCATTTGGTTTTTTAGAAGAATTTACTAGAACTATTGGTCCTGTGCATCCCATTCCACTTTCTGCATAGATACCATGTTTCCATAATAATTTAGTAGCATCTTCAAGATCCAATATGTCTACTCCTGATATTTGTGAAGTTACTACTTCTTTCTCAGGCACTTTCACTTCCTCAGTATTTGACCCTTCTTTTTTAACTTTTAATTTTGAAATTAGTTCCCCTAATTTGGCATTATTTGCTTTTTTGTATTCTAGTTTAGCTATTTCATTAACTTTACCTTTAGCTATCTCATAAGCATATTTCAATGCGTTTGCTACGACTGGTGAACCTGATGCTCTTGACAAGATTAATATTCTTCTGTCATAATCTTCACCAACACCAGGACCATAACCATAGCCACTAGCCTCATAATCTCCACCAGTATTAAATGCTGAAAATACCTTCATAAACAAATTCCCAGTCAATGAATCAACAACCATAACATCTGGTGTAGCCATTAGCAAATCATTCCCTCTCATTACCGATCCACCATCTGCTCTTTGTGATGTTGCAAATTCAAAATTGTACCCATTACCTTTAAGGTCTAATAATATTTTTTCAACTTGTCTTGCACCTTCTACGTTTGCAATTCCTACTGTAGGATTTTCTATTCCTAGTGATTTTGCAGTTGCAATACCGTATAATGTATTTCTCACCATAGCTTCTACTCTATTAGTAGCAGAAGTACCTGTAGTTGTTGCAAGAAGCATTTCACGCCCTCTAGCAGGTGTAATAACCCTACCTACTGTAGAAACTCCAATAGGAAAGTTATAGTGCATTGTAACACAAGATGCTATTTCCCCTTTATCTAATAGGTCTTCCATTATTTTATGAGCTTCTTCTTCATCTTTTGCTTCATATGATTCGAAGTCCTTATGCCCTTCACCTATTAAAACTATATCGAATATAGGATTTTTAGCTAATATCGCACCTTGAACTAAATTTTCAAAGCCATGTTCACTACCTAAAGTTGTTAAACCAACTTTTAATTTTTTGCCAAAGTTTCCTGTTTCTATGGCATTAGCTACTTCTAGCAATACTTCTGATATAATTTTTTTACTCATAGTATCACCCCTATTCTTCTAACATTTCTTGGGAAATTTTTCTCATTGATTCTGCTATAATTTTTCTTATTTCATCTTTAGAAATTTCTGTAGTTTCTCCTTCTACAGCTCCATTATTTCTTTCAATTACAATAGATACCCCATCGAATAAGTTAGTCATTCTTCCTAGGAATAAACTTCCTTTACCTACTATCATAGCACGGTTTTTATCTCCTTTTGTAAGATCATCAATTAAGAATCCTACATATGGCACACCTGAAGGGATATGTCCTTGAGTCGGAGCCCATCCAGGTAATCCTTTAGCTTCGATGAATGATTTTAATTCTTTTTTCTCGATATCTCCTCGCATCGCTGCTAAAGCTGCAATCATTTTGTAGTTAGCTTCAGGAACATTTCCTGCTCCTGCAGACTTAGTAATATCTGGGTTTTGCATTTCTACAGAAAATACATCAACATCTGTAATTTTTAGATTAGCTTTATCTAATGGATTAGCAACTAAGGCTCCCATTACAGCCTGTGGTGAAGATCCTGTTCCTACATTATGTTTTCCTACTAAGTCAGTTCTTATAATTGGATTTACTCCATCATTTTCACCGATAAGAACAGCAAATCCACCTACAACGTCTTCTAATACAGGTAAACCTTTTTTAACGTGATCTTTACCATTCATTCCAAGTTTAGCACTAGCTCCACCTGCTACCACTAAAACATTTTTGTAAACACCAGATTTTACTAACGCTGAAGCATTTATTAAAGCATGAGTTGGTGCTGCACAGAAACCTCTTAGGTCAGAACCAGTAGCATTAACCAATCCTACAACCTCAGCTATAGATTTAGCGAAGTTACCACCACCACGTTGGTTAATATCTCCACACGCTTCTTCAGAACATTCAACTACATAATCAATATCTTCTGGATTTATTTTGTAACTACGCAGTAATTCTAATGCTGAAATAACTCCAGAAGCCTTAACTACTAGATTTTCAAATATAACATGAGCATTCAAGTTCACATCGACATCATGAGCTTTTTTAACATAACCAACTACTTTTCCTTCGTGAACCAATGCTTCAAAATCATCTTCTTTATCGTTTGTATCAGTTCCTTCTAATTTATCGAATAAAGGAGCTAGCTCTTTGAAGTTTTCCTCTATTTTCGGACGAACACTGGCTACAAACTCTTCTGATAGTTTTACTAAATCAAAAGCATCACAGATTTTCATCAAAGCTAAGAACTCATCTTGAGGAACAATTTGTCCAAATTTTCCGTGACGTTGACCTTGCTCGTCTTTAATATCATACCAAGGCATTGGGTAAGCTTTTAACTCATCAGGAGTTTTATTCCCGATATACACTTGGTTAGGTAAGTAGTTAACTACTTCTTCATATGAACGAATATGATTCGATACTTCTTTTAAAAACTCAGAATCTGGATTCGTTACTCTTTCTATTGAGCAAGTAGATCCATTTCTTACTATCATATCTGGTGTGTGAACAAGAATGTATCCTGCTCCCT
>ERZ772977.1514-NODE-1514-length-11610-cov-5.310342_pt1 | contig 11610 bp, 9 predicted proteins | sample MGYA00511131_ERZ772977 | MGnify/ENA primary metagenome ERZ772977 (study PRJEB29015, sample SAMEA2737935) | human oral metagenome | biome: human oral; feature: human-associated habitat; material: dental | place: China | collected 2151 ...
AGTGAATATTATAATCACGATATTTACTTGAAAAGAGAGGATTTGAACCATACTGGAGCTCATAAAATTAATAATGCGCTTGGGCAGGTTTTGCTTGCTAAGAAAATGGGGAAGAAAAAAGTAATTGCTGAAACTGGGGCTGGACAGCATGGAGTTGCGACTGCGACTGCCGCTGCCTTGTTAGGCTTGGAATGTGATGTTTATATGGGAGCTGTTGATATTGAACGGCAAAAACTGAATGTGTTTAGAATGGAACTTTTAGGTGCAAGAGTTATTTCAATTGAAGATGGGCTGAAAACATTAAAAGAAGCGACAACAGCGGCTATTCAGTCTTGGGTTGCTGAAATAGAAACTGTATTTTATGTAATCGGTTCAGTTGTAGGGCCTCATCCATATCCAACAATTGTACGTGATTTTCAGTCAATTATTGGTTATGAAACAAAGGCGCAGCTTGAAGCTCTTGGAAAACATGCTGACCATGTTATTGCATGTGTTGGTGGCGGAAGTAATGCAATTGGGATTTTTAGCGCATTTATAAATGACAATTCAACTAAACTTTATGGAGTGGAAGCTGGAGGTTATGGAATTGACACAGATATGCATGCTGCCACATTGACACTTGGAAAACCTGGAATTATTCACGGAATGAAAACTTATGTGCTGCAAAATAAATATGGGCAAATAAGTCCAGTTCATTCAATTTCCGCTGGACTTGACTATCCAGGAGTAGGTCCTGAACATTCGCATCTGTTTGACACAAAAAGGGCAACTTATGCACCAGTTACCGATGATGAGGCGATGAAAGCATTAATGCTCGTTACGAGAAAAGAAGGAATTATTCCAGCGATTGAAAGTTCACATGCTTTAGCATATCTTGAAAAATTATGTCCTGCACTTTCTAAAGACAAGAGGGAAACTATCGTTGTAAATGTGTCTGGACGTGGAGATAAGGATATGCATACTGTTTTTTCTGTGTTAAAAGATAAGGAAACTGGCGGAAAAAATGGAATTTATGAGTTAAATGGAGGTTTTGAAAATGAATAAAAAAATTATTGATGTTTTTAAGGAAAAAGAAAAAGTAAATATTGGCTACATTGTTGCAGGTTTTCCAAGTATTGATTTTACAAAGCAATTTTTACAAAATTTAGATAACACGGCTCTTGATATGCTAGAAGTTGGTATTCCATATTCAGATCCGTTAGCTGATGGAAAATTAATTTCGCATGCATCATTTCTAGCTTCAGAAGCTGGAGTTACTACTGATACCGTATTTGATTTGCTAACTGAAATAAAAGACGATATTTCAAAGCCTTTGATCTTTCTGATTTATTACAATCTAATATTTGCCTATGGAATTGATGAATTTATTAAAAAGTGTAAAAAAGCCAATATTAAAGGGTTAATTATTCCAGACCTGCCTTATGAGGAAGCCTTTGAAATGTCAGAAAAATTGCGGGAAAATGAAATTGCTCTTATTCCGCTTGTAAGCGTTACTTCTGGAAATAGAATAAAAAAAATCGTTTCCCAAGGAGATGGTTTCATCTATGCAATCGGTTCGTTAGGAGTAACAGGTTCAAAACAGGTTGATTTGCCACGTTTAGAATCGTTTATCAAGGAAATAAGAAAAGTTTCAGATTTACCAGTTTCTTTGGGATTTGGAATAAAAAATAATGACAATGTTAATACAATGAGAAAATATGCGGATGGAGTAATTGTAGGGACAAGTATTGTTGATTTTACTTTTAAAAATGATGTGGATTATACGATTCAGAAAATTAACGAGTTGTTTAAATAATAGGATTGTTATGAATTTTAATAGTATTATTTTTTAGGGAAAAAATTGAAATATACTTTTTTTAATGATATAATAAAAAAGATCATTTACAGGCAATTGTAAAAATAAAATTATTAAAAACTAAGCGATAATAGTATTTACATAATTAAAGAAACTCATTGTCAAAAAGTAATAATTAAAAAGAAATATGAGTAGTTTAAATCAGAAAATACTATTTTAGTTAGATTTTATAGGCTTTTACAAATAGCAAAAAATTTATGGGAAGGGAGAAAAAGCATAATATATGGAATTTTATAATTTTAATTATTTAGAGAACCAAAAATTTGTAACGGATAAATTTTTTTTTGTTGTAATAATTTTAGTGATAGCGTTTATATTGTTTGCATTTTGGAAATGGTTTAAAGGAAGCATTTCGCTTAGAGATAAACAGCTTAGTTTGCTTGGATTGATGTTTATTTTCTTATTTGCATTATATCATTATGATAATTATAGAGCTAGAAATAATGAAGAAAAAGTTTATAAAAATTCGGCAAGTGTTATAAAAAAATTATCTGAAAAATTTAAAGTTAGCGAAAATGATATTTTTATAAACACGCCTGAAATAACAGAGGACACTGTTTATAAAATAAAAGATAAATATTATCAAATTCACTGGGTAGGAACTAATATTTTAGTTGAACAAATGACAGTTCCTTATGTGGATGAAGTAAAAATGCTTAAAGAATAATAGCATGGAAAAAAATATAAAAGAAAGGAAGATGATGTAATTTTGGATTTCATAATTCTTGTAGCAATAAAACTTACAATTGGATTTATTGCGTTAGTTTTATTTATGAATTTAAATGGACGAAGCCAATTGGCACCAACATCAACAGAAGATCAAATAGGTAATTATGTCCTTGGGGGAATTATCGGTGGTGTAATTTATAGTCCAACTATATCAATAATTCAGTTTTTGATAGTTCTTTTAATATGGGGACTTTTAATGACAGTAACTGATTTTCTAAAAAATACAAATAAACGCGTAAAAAAAATGATAGATGGACAAGTTGTGTACTTAATAAGAGATGGAAAAATGCTAACAGAAAATTTTGCACAAGCCACACTTTCAATTCCTGATTTTTATACAAAATTGAGAACAAAAGGTGTTACACAAATATCGGATATAGAAGAAGCTTTTATGGAATCGAACGGACAACTTATTGTTATAAAAAAAGGTGGAGGCGGTTATTCAAATTTATTGGTTTCCGAAGGGAACATACAAGAGGATAACTTGAAACATATCGGAAAAGATGATGATTGGTTGAAGGAAGAATTGGAAAAATATAATATTACTGATTTAAGTGAACTTTTTATTGTTGAATATAGTGGTGATGGAAAATTTTTTATTGTAAAGAAATAGAAAAATTTTAAGAGAGAAAAATACTCAAATGGCGATATGATTTGCTATCTGAGTATTTTTCTATTAATTGTCATTAATTCTACTCGTTGGAAAGTTTATGTGTATTTTCTAATGTTTCAATGTAATTATTAAATTCATCTTCAGATGAAAAATTTCCATAGATAATTATTAACCCGAATTTATTATTTGAAATTTCAAATATTTTTTCAAATCCATATACTTTTTTTCTTCAGGAGTTGCATACCTGAATTTTATTTCCCTTCTCGAATGCGAAATTTTCAGATTAAGTTTATTTTCCAGATACTCATAAATAGATTTCTGAGAAATTTCCTTACTTAAGAAAGGAACGATTCTCCTGTCAAAATACGAAACATCATATTCGAGCTTTTCTCCGTCAAGAGAACGTGTACGGACAACTTTATAAAAATCATTGTCTTTAGTAGCATGAAAAATATCCATCAGCTTTTTATCACCCTGAATTATATAAAGACTGACTAGATTTGTTTTTATATCGAGATTTTCTGCTTTACTCAGCTCCTGTGAAGTCTGGATGGAAGAAAGGGATACATTTTTCAGGTATCCTCTTTCAAGTATAAGGGAATTTTTCCCTTTTAATTTTTGAATATATCCTTCAAGTTCCAAAATAGAAAGAGCTTTTCTTATAGTGTCTTTTGAATAGGAGTATTCATTTGCCAGTTCAGATTCGCTGGCTAGAAATTCTCCCGGTTTTAAGAAACCATCCTTTATTTTATCTTTTATATCGTTGTATACATCTTTGTATTTGCTCATATTATTCTGTTTCCTTATTTATTAAAAGTTATCTTGAGTACACTCTAGTTAATTTTGCAATTCTTTCAGCCAGTTCATCTGTAAGAACTCCATGTCTTAAACGCCATTGCCAATTGCCTGCAGCAACTCCAGGAGTATTTATTCTAGCTTCACTTCCAAGACCTAGGAAATCCTGAACTGGAGATATTGCCATGTTGGCAACTGAACTCCATGCTCCTCTTATTGCATCCCAGTGGATTTCATCATCTGATCTTGAATTCAGATAGTCTCTGGCAAACTGTCTATCTTCTTCTTTTGCCTTCTGGAACCATCCGATTAGTGTGTCGTTATCATGAGTTCCTGTATAGACAACACAGTTTTTTGTATATGTATGTGGCAGATAGTCATTTTCTTCACCTGAATCAAATGCAAATCCTAAAATTTTCATTCCTGGGAATCCAGTAGCTTCTCTTAAATCAATAACTCCTTGAGTCATAAGTCCCAGATCTTCAGCAATAATAGGTAATTCACCTAATTGAGATTTAATAGCATTAAATAAGTCAATTCCTGGACCTGGCTCCCATTGACCATTTATAGCAGTGTCATCACCGTAAGGGACTGCCCAGTATGCTTCAAATCCTCTAAAGTGATCTATTCTTATTATATCGCAAGTTGAAAGGTTTGCTCTTACCCTTTCTACCCACCAGCTGTAGTTAGTTTCTTTAAGTTTTTGCCAGTTATAAAGCGGATTTCCCCATAATTGTCCAGTTGCACTGAAATAATCAGGCGGAACACCAGCCACTTTAACAGGTTTTCTTTCTTCATCAAATAGGAATATTTCCGGATTCGCCCATGCGTCAGAACTATCTGCGGCAACAAATATCGGTATATCTCCTATTATTTTTATACCATTTTCATTTGCGTATCTTTTTACATCTCCCCATTGTTTAAAGAACAGGAACTGTATGAAATTATGATATTCAATATCATCGGCAAGTTCATTTTTGTAATGTTCCATTGCTCCATGTTCTCTATTTTTTATATCGTGTGCCCATTCATTCCAAGGAAGTCCATTAAAATGATTTTTCAATGAAATATAAAGGCTATAGTCATTTAGCCATGAAGCATTTTCTCTTTTAAAATGTTCAAAATTTTCTCTCATTTCGTGATTATCAGAAGATTTAAAGTTTTCATATGCCTTTCTCAATAAAGGATATTTCTGATTATATATTGCCCCGTAATCTATGTATTCTTCGTTATCTCCAAAAAATACATCTCTAAGGTCTTCCTCTGAAAGTAAATGAGCTTCAATAAGTAAATCAAAGTCAATAAGATAAGGATTTCCGGCAAAAGATGAAAATGACTGGTATGGAGAATCTCCATATCCTGTAGGTCCTAAAGGGAATATTTGCCATAATTTCTGTCTAGATTTTTTTAGAAAATCAATAAAAGCATAAGCTTCTTTTCCTAAAGTTCCAATACCGTATTTTCCTGGAAGGGAAGTCGGATGGAATAAAATACCTGAGCTTCTTTCAAACATATACATTTCCTCCTAAATTAGTTTATATTTTAAATATAGCCCATTTTTCCCAAAAAGTCAACAGATGAAAGTAGACATTTTCGGAGAAATTATTATAAAAGTACAAACATTTACGTAAATGTATTGACAAATTAAAAAATAAAGATTATAATAGACACGAAAATATACCATGAAAGGAATTTAAAAATAAGACAATGAAGAGTAATTTTATAGAATTTTTAAAACGTGGGGATAGCAAGGAACTTAAAGAAATGACAAATCAGGAGATTTATTACAAGCTTTTAGAATATGTAAAAGAAGAAGCTGAAAAAAAATCAGAAAATAAATCAAAGAAAAAGATATACTACATATCAGCAGAATTTCTTATAGGGAAGCTATTGTCAAATAATCTTATTAATCTTGGAATATACAAGGAAATAAGGGAAGAACTAAAAAATGCAGGAAAAAAATTAAGTGATATTGAAGAACTGGAGACAGAACCATCATTAGGAAATGGTGGACTTGGAAGACTGGCTTCATGTTTTGTAGATTCAATATCTACTTTGGGAATAAATGGGGAAGGTATAGGATTAAACTACCATTGCGGTCTTTTTAAACAGGTTTTCAAAAAAAATGAGCAGAAAGCTGAGCCAAATTACTGGATAGAAGATGAAAGCTGGTTAAGGGATACAAATATAGGATATAAGATAAAATTTAAAAACTTCACTTTAAATTCAAAACTGAAAAGAATTGATATACTTGGATATGAAAAGGATACAAAAAATTATCTGAATCTATTTGATATTGAAAGTGTTGATTACAATTTAATAGAAGAAGGAATAACTTTTGATGAGGAAGTTATAGACAAAAACCTTACATTATTCCTATATCCTGATGACAGTACTAAAAAAGGAGAACTTTTACGTATTTATCAGCAATATTTTATGGTTTCAAATGCGGCAAGACTTATTATTGCTGAAGCTTTAGAAAAAGGAAGTAATATTCACGACCTTGCTGATTATGCTTTCGTTCAGATAAATGACACTCATCCAAGTATGGTAATTCCTGAATTAATTAGAATTATGACAGAGGAATATAAAATTTCTTTTGAGGAATCTGTAAAAATTGTTACATCAATGACAGGTTATACAAACCACACAATATTAGCAGAAGCACTTGAAAAATGGCCGTTAGAATATCTTGAGGAAGTTGTACCTGATATAGTTGATATAATAAAAAAACTTGATAAAATTGTAAAAATAAAATATAATAATGATAACGTACAAATTATAGACAAAGAAGATAGAGTCCACATGGCAAATATGGACATACATTTTTCATCAAGTGTAAATGGGGTAGCTTATCTACATACTGAAATTTTGAAAAACAGTGAACTTAAGGATTTTTACGAAATTTATCCGGAAAAGTTTAACAATAAGACAAACGGAATTACCTTCAGAAGATGGCTTGAAAGCTGTAATGAAGACCTTGCAGATTATATAAAGGAATTAATAGGAACAGGTTATCTTACAGATGCTGAAAAACTGGAAGAACTTTTGAAATTTTCTGATGATAAGGAAGTATACAGAAAACTGGAAAACATAAAAAAGGAAAACAAACTGAAGCTGAAGGAATATCTACAGCATACACAAGGTATTATAATAGATGAAAACAGCATAATAGACACACAGATAAAAAGATTCCATGAATATAAGCGTCAGCAGATGAATGCTTTATATGTAATAAAAAAATATCTTGATATAAAAAGTGGAAAACTTCCTGAAAGAAAAATAACTGTACTTTTTGGAGGAAAAGCCGCTCCAGCGTATATTATTGCTCAGGATATAATTCATCTGATACTTTGTCTGTCAGAAATTATAAACAATGATCCTGAAGTAAACAAGTATCTGAATGTATATCTGGTTGAAAACTATAATGTAGGACTGGCTGAAAAAATAATTCCTGCAACAGATATTTCAGAACAGATTTCTCTTGCATCAAAGGAAGCAAGTGGAACAGGAAACATGAAATTTATGTTGAATGGTGCATTAACTTTAGGAACAATGGATGGAGCAAATGTTGAAATCTGTGAACTTGTAGGTAATGAAAACATCTATATTTTTGGAAAACATAGTGATGAAATCATAGAATTATACGAAAAAGAAGGATATGCTTCAAAAGACTACTATAAACAGGAAGGAATTAAAGAAGTAGTTGATTTTATTACTTCAGAAGAACTTGTTAAAGTAGGAAACAGTGAAAGACTGGAAAGACTGCATAATGAACTTATAAATAAAGACTGGTTCATGACACTTATTGACTTTAATGAATATTATGAAGTTAAGGAAAAAATGTTGTCTGACTATGAAAATAAGGATCTTTGGTATAAAAAGGTCATAAATAACATAGCTAAGGCAGGATTCTTCTCTTCAGACAGAACAATAAGTCAATATGAAAATGAAATATGGAAAACAAAAGATAAAAAATAATTAAAATTTATGATATTTAGTGCTGTTTCGGAGTTTATCCGGAGCAGTTCTATTACTCTCTAAAATAAAGAGAAAAAAATAACATATTTACAAATAAAGTTATTATAAAATTTAAAAGAAAGGAAAGGTGAAGATATGAAACTGTTGACTATCAATGTTCATGCCTGGATAGAGGAAAATCAGGATGAAAAGATGGAAATACTGGCAAAAGTAATTGCAGAAAATGACTATGATGTAGTAGCTATGCAGGAAGTGAATCAGTCTATGAACAGTCCTGTAATTTTTAGGGCAATCCGTCAGGATAACTATGGTTGGGTACTTCTGGAAAAAATCAGTAAATATACTGATAGAACCTATTACTACCATTGGAGTAATTCGCATATTGGCTATGGTAAATATGATGAAGGACTTGCAATTATAACAAAACATAAGCTTCTGGATGTGGATGAATTTTATTGTACCAGGGCTCAAAGCGTAAATACAATTACATCGAGAAGAATTAACAGTGCAACAATCGAATACAAGGGGCAGATAATAGAATTTTATACTTGCCATATGAATCTTCCTACAAATCAGGAAGAAAAAATGGCAGATAATATTCAGACAATACTGAAAAGAAGTCAAACTGATAATTTAAAAATATTGATGGGAGATTTCAATACTGATGCAATAAATAGTCCTGAAGATTACAAAATGATTCTTTCTCAGGGACTGTATGACACGTATACTGCAGCGGAAGAAAAAGATAGTGGAATTACAGTAGGTGGAAACATTGATGGATGGAGTAAAAGCAAGGAAGAAAAACGTATAGACTATATTTTAAGTAACAAGGAAATAAAAGTTAAAAGCAGCAAAGTAATATTCAATGGTGAAAATCATCCAGTTGTATCAGACCATTACGGGCTGGAAGTTATTCTGGATTTGTAAGAATATAAGGCATTTTAAATTGTAATACGAAAATGAAATAAAAAGTTAAAAAAGATTTACGTAAATGTATTGACAATTTAAAAAAATGTGGTATATTTAAGTTAGGAAAAAAATAAATAAAATAAATGAAAATTTTAGGAGGTATTAAAAATGATGAAAAAAATCCAACGTTTTGGTGGAGCAATGATGGCACCAGTTCTATTATTTGCATTTACGGGGATAGTAGTAGGACTTGCATCAGTATTCACTAATACGCAAGTTGTGGGGAAAATTGCTGAAGAGGGGACACTATGGTACAACTTCTGGTATGTAGTTGCAGAAGGTGGTTGGACAGTATTTAGACAGATGCCATTATTATTTGCAATAGGATTACCTATAAGTTTGGCAACAAAGACAAATGCAAGAGCATGTTTAGAAACATTTGCGTTATATATGACATTTAACTATTTTGTATCAGCAATATTAAAAGTATTCTATGGAATAGATGCAGCTAAACAGATAGCAGACGGTGTAACAGGTTACTCTGCAATAGCTGGGGTTCCAACAATAGATACAAGTTTATTTGGTGGTATTCTAATAGCGGCATTAGTAGTATATTTACATAATAAATACTTTGATAAAAAGTTACCTGATTTCTTAGGAGTATTCCAAGGTTCAGTATTTGTATACATAATAGGGTTCATAGTTATGATTCCTTGTGCATTCTTAACAGTATTAATTTGGCCTAAAGTTCAAATGGGAATTAGTGCAATGCAAGGATTTATGAAGGCTTCAGGAGTATTAGGAGTATGGGTTTATACATTCTTGGAAAGAATATTAATCCCTACAGGATTACACCACTTTGTTTACACACCATTTGTATTTGGTCCGGCAGTAGTTCCTAATGGAATTCAAGTTTACTGGGTTGAACACATAAAAGAATTTGCTCAAAGTACAGAACCATTAAAAACTTTATTCCCAGGTGGAGGGTTTGCATTACATGGAAACTCAAAAATATTCGGTGCACCAGGAATAGCACTTGCTATGTATGCTACTGCAAAATCTGATAAAAAGAAAGCTGTAGCAGCATTATTAATACCAATAGTATTTACAGCAGTAGTTTCTGGAATAACTGAACCGTTAGAATTTACATTCTTATTTATAGCTCCAGTATTGTTTGCAGTTCACGCTTTCTTAGCGGCAACAATGGCAGCAACAATGTATGCTTTCGGAGTAGTTGGAAATATGGGTGGAGGACTTCTTGACTTCCTATTCTTAAACTGGATACCAATGTTTAAAAATCACTCTGGAACAGTAATTACTCAAATAGTAATAGGATTAATATTTACAGCAATATATTTCTTTGTATTTAAATTCTTAATTCAAAAAATGAATCTGAAAACTCCAGGTAGAGAAGATGAAGATGAAGAAATGAAACTTTACACAAAAGCTGATTATAAAGCTAAACATGGTGAAGGTGGAGCAGCAGCTTCAGGTTCTTCAGATGACCAGTATATGGATCAGGCAATAATAATTCTTGAAGCATTAGGTGGAAAAGATAATATCGAAGAATTAAATAACTGTGCAACAAGATTAAGAGTAAGTGTAAAAGATGAATCTAAATTAGCAAAAGACGCTGCATTTAAAGCAGGTGGAGCACACGGAGTAGTTAGAAAAGGTAAAGCAGTTCAAGTAATTATAGGATTGACAGTACCACAAGTAAGAGAAAGAATTGAAAACTTAGTTAAATAGGACATAAAAATAAGAAAGAATTTTCAGAAGTGATTTAGAGCTTATGAAAGTTCTTTCTTTTTATAGTTTTTATAATATATATGGTAGGGCTGTCTCAAAAAAATTGAAATATGGGATTCATATTTTTAAATTTGAGACAGCCCTTTTTCCTATTATTATTTAAAATAAAATTATCTTTTGGCAATCGCTGTAAAAGTGAATTTTTCAGGATGGTGAACAATACTTTCATATTGAAATAATGCACCGTTTGAAAGATAAGCATGAGTTTCAATAACAACAACCATATTAATCTCTTTTAATTTGAAATATTCCTGTTCTTCGGGGGTAATTTTTCTAAATTTTATATCTCTTCGCGAATAGGCAATCTTTAAATTTAAATCATTTTCCAAATATTCATATATAGAGTTTTTGGCGATTTCTTCATTTAGAAAAGGCACAATTTTTCTATCAAAGAAAGAAGTAGAATAATTTAAAACCTCATCATCTAGAGAATTTATACGAACAACCTTATAAAAATCAGCATCTTCAGAAACATTAAATTCTTTCATCAGTTTTTCTATGCCCTGAACAATATACAAGCTTATCAGATTAGTCTTAATATTGATATTCTGCATTTTATTTATTTCCTGTTTAGTCTGAATTGTAGTTAGTGGAAGATTTTCCAGATTTCTTTTTTCCATAACAATAGATTTCTTACCTTTTATTTTCTGGATGTATCCTTCAGCCTCCAGCATGGTTAAAGCCTTCCTCACAGTAAGTTTGGAAAACTTATAGTCTTTTGCCAGATCATCTTCCTTTTTTAGAAATTCACCTGTTTTTATTGTATTGTTCATAATTTTTTCTTTTATATCGTTATAGACTTTTTCATATTTATTCATTTTTATATATACCTTTCATTTAATGATAATATATTATACTATAAAATATATAAAATGACAATATAAATAATAGAAGAATTATATAAAAAATAAAAATTATA
>ERZ772977.1517-NODE-1517-length-11604-cov-4.055589_pt1 | contig 11604 bp, 18 predicted proteins | sample MGYA00511131_ERZ772977 | MGnify/ENA primary metagenome ERZ772977 (study PRJEB29015, sample SAMEA2737935) | human oral metagenome | biome: human oral; feature: human-associated habitat; material: dental | place: China | collected 2151 ...
ACAAAACATCCCGAAAATTTATGAAAAATAATTTTGCCGGTTAAACTTGGGTTAAAATTCATTTCCTGTCATTTTAACAATGTTTGTAAAGGCTTTGAAAATGAATAACTTGTATCTCTGTTGGCAGTGACAGTAGTGACAGTAAATTAAATTATTGTCTATACAAAGTGATAAGTTGATGTTAATTGAAACAGAAAAGTTGCAGAAACCAAAGGAAAAGTCTATATCATTAATATTACGACATCTTTGTGAAATCTCTACAGTTCTACGTCAGTTCAACATAGAAGTACAATTTGTTAAAAGTGTTAATTACACCTTTGAACAATCACTATAATATGTTGACTATCAATGGCTATTGAAGTGTAATAGCTTCGAGAAAAACACAACTGTCAATGCACAAAAAACTGGGTAAAAGAAGAAAATCTTCCCCATTTAACACTTTTAGCATTGACAATGAGCAAGCAATTAGATTTATCCAAACGGCAAGAAATTGCCAGACTTCTTAAAGAAGGCAAGGACTTCGCAGAGATTGCAAAAGTTCTTAAAGTTGATCGTACGACGATATTACGTGAGATAAACCGTAATGTTGGCGATGACGGTATTTATAATCCCGAATTAGCAGAGCAGAAGCGTAAGCATCGAAAACGTTTTCCAAAGCTTACTCCAGCAGTAGTTGCTAGTCTTCCTAGTGAAACTAGGGAAGATCTTAATAAGATATTAGTCTATGAAACTCCGACCGTTCAACGTAGGCAGTTGGTAATAGACAAGTATATCAAAGAGTATGGTTCACTTATATTAAGGAACCTTATTACTCCCAAGGCAGCTATGCGTGCTCTCGCTAATGAATTTTATATGGAACAAAGTACCATCTATAAACTCTTGAAGCGAGAAGGAGTTTACAAGGACAGGTATAATCCAGTATGTATACATCCGACGGAAAAGTAACCTAATTATTAATTCAATTAAAGTGTCTATGTATCATATTGTTAAAGAGGTCCATGTAAAAAAGAAGCCATTATGGCTTATAGATCTTCTTTTTCAGATTACCCCATCTCTCTATAGAGAAATTGGTACGAAAGAAGATATAGAAAAAAGATTTGATAACATCCTCACCCTTATGTTAGGAGCCAAAGTTAGATGGCATCATGGTAAATCCTTGCTATCAAGGATTCAGCATATCAGCCATACAAATAACAGTATTACTGTCCGGGGCAACCGTGGGATAGCTATCCTCTCTTTTAGAATTGAATCAGAACAACCATTATCAAATCAAGAAGCTATATGAAAATCGCCAATAATAGATTACCAATTACATCCTTTGTTTTGGTAGACGAAACAGGAAGAGTCATTGATGATTTCGAGAATCTCAATGAGCATACACAATTGAAGGCTATTGCCATTGACCCTGAAAATAGATAGATTATGGGAGATTACAAATGGATTGGTTTGATGAGACAGTTTTATAACTGTTCTTTCTATGATGACAGCAATGCTGTGCAGATGTTTTTGCACATCTTTCTGAATGCCCAAAGAGAAGATAAGTCCTTCTTCAATCAGCTTACAATGCCAGGACAATTCCGCACTTCTATTCAGAGTATGACAGAGTTCTTGCAGGTTACACGCAAGTCTGCTCGCAAGTCCCTCGACAAGTTAAAGGAAGCAGGTGTCATTCATGTCTCTTCTTTAAGACGTAATGGAGTCCTTATAACAGTAAGAGACTTTAATAAGTTTCTTTCTTTACAGAATGTGAGAGGTGGCTGGGTAAAGCTGTATTATGATTTAGACTTCCAGGATTTCTTTGTAGATGCAAAGACCCTTCATCTCTATCTTCATATCCTCCTCCATTCTTATTCAGAAAATGGTAGATATGAAGATCCCCAGTGGTTTGATATTAAGAAAATCAGCTTACTTACAGGGTTAACACTAAAGGAAATCAAAGAAGGTCTTTTAAGACTTCGTAAATATGGAATTTTAAATGTAGGTTATGATGGGCAAAATAAGCTCTCATCAGTTCGATTGATAGAATTTTCGGATTACATGAAGGATAATCTTCCTGTAATTGGTCCAAAATTGTCCAAAGATAGCACTACTAACGAAGGTTATATTGATGCAGATATTGTTGAATATAGTGAAAATTCAGCCATGGAGTTACCTTGTGAAAAGGTCCAAAAACGGTCCAATAAAGAGTCTATAAGTGGGCCAAAAGTTAACCAAAAGATTTCATCACAAAATCTTCACGAGAAAGTTACCAATGATTTTGTAACTAATGGTAAATCAGAAAGTTATAACACAAGTGGGCTAAAAGTGGGCCAAAAGAAGACCAATAAAAGACCAAAAGAAAACGTTTCTGAAACGTTACCAACTGATTACGAAGGTAACTACGCGCGCGAACATATTATAAAAGAGAATAGAGATAGAGAAAGAGATGATAATTATTATAATAACTCGCTTTCGCAAAATTTTTCGTCCATTGAGGAACTTGTTTCAGATGACGAGTGGGTGTGTTCCATGCAGCAGCTCTATGGCTTTTCGAGCAAAGGAACTCTTTATACCGCACTAACCCTGTTTTTGGCTAACCTGAAATGTCGAAAGGAAGTAGTTCCAAGCAGCTTAGAGGCTTTCTTAGATTATTTCTGTAATTGGTATAAGCGTAATGCCTCTCGATTAAGAGTCCAGCTAAAGGCATCTACTCCTCTAAAGAACTATGGCATAGCTCTATGGGATAAATGTATGTCAGCCTTTGAGAAGATAGTCAGTGAAAGAATTTTTACTTCTATCTTCAAGCAACTTTCCTTTGAGTCATATGACGAGACGAGAAAGACGCTATTGCTCGCCCTTCCTAACAAACAAGTCTATGAGAAGTTAGAAAGTAGTTATATTGAAACATTAAGTCTTGTTTTACAAAAGTTCTTCGGAAGAGGCATACAACTCCTTTATCGGATACAGCAAGCATAAGTAAGTCACAAATTAAAAACTTCACACAGTTATGAATGAAGCACAAAGAATATTACAGCTAACAGGTGGAGGATTAGATGTCTTTGTTCACTACCTCGGTGAGAAATGTCTTAAGAAGATATTTCGTAACCCCTTTCGGGAAGATAGCCGACCATCGTGCCATCTATATGTCAACAGTAGAAGTAGTGGAGATAAGCAATACTATCTTCAAGATTTTGGTGACAGCAGCTTTTGTGGAAACTGTTTTACGATTGTAGGAAAACTTTGCCATATCAATACGAAAACCAATTTTCGTGAAGTTCTTCAGGTCATAGACCGTGATCTTTGTCTTGGAGTATTTGACGCTGCCAACACCAATCATCATATTGCTATCTCACGACAAGTCCCATCAGAGAATAAGAATTCCTGCAGCACCATAGCAAGTTTCAAAGTAGAAACACAGCCTTTTATGCCATGGGAAGAAAGCTATTGGAAAGAATATGGTATTGACCTTGCAACCCTGAAACGTTACAATGTAAGAAGTATTATCAGCTGTACGTTTACGAAGGCTTCAGGTGGGGAGTTTGCCGTTTATGGGTCAAAAGCTATTCCTACTTATGGATATTTCTTTGATGGTAGTAACAGGGTCAAAATCTATCGTCCAAAGGCTAAACTGCGCTTTATGTATGCAGGTCACTTTCCTAAGCCTTATATCTTTGGCTATGAGCAATTACCGGCAAAAGGTGATGTAGTGTTTATTACAGGTGGAGAAAAAGACGTAATGTCCCTTGCTTCGCATGGCTTTTCTGCCCTTACTTTCAATAGTGAGACTGCTAACATACCTGAAGGCATCTTTGAGGACCTCTCTAAGCGTTTCTCTAAGATAATCTTTCTTTATGACACTGACGATACTGGTAGAAAAGAATCAGAATTACGTGTACAACAGTATCGAGAGAAGTACAATGTCTTTAAGTTAGATCTTCCACTTGCAGGAAGTAAATCAGAAAAAGATATAAGTGATTTCTTCCGCTTGGGACATACAGACAAAGATCTTCAAGCTCTAATTAATGGTCAACTATAACTCTTAAAATTGATTTTAAGCTTATGTCTAAATCGTTTATTAGTACATCAGAACAAAGACCTGAACATATTCACGTCAAAGAGTTCACAGATACACATAGTATCTTGAATATGGATATAAAGCAGCTCCCAGCTGTTCATGAAATATCCTATCGGTACTTTTCAAAAGTATATCGAGGAATTGGTATTATAAATCAGAACAAAGGAATAGAGTTCGTTAGTCATGAACTCACAGCGAAACCTATAACTCTGAAAAATGCTGGAATAAGTTTTCTACCAGCAAGGAAAGAACAGAGAAGTAGTAGACTCTGCGCTTTCCATGATGTAACAGACTATTTAGCCTACTTATCTTTGCAAGATAATGGCTTTATCCGTCTTCCTTCAGATTGTGATGTCATCATCATGTCCGATGTTAGAAACTTCCTTCATCTACTCATAGAAGGTGACGATTACAACAGAGTCTATCTATTCTTTCCTAACGATGTCACAGGAAATACTATTACCCAAACATTAATGGATAGATATGGAAGATATGCTGTACCTTGCAATTCACTTTACAAAGGGTATTCAAACCTGTTGCAGTTTGCAAAGGCAGTTGAAATTCCATCAGATGATAGTTAATATATTTTTCAATATATATCCTTAAGATATGACGTATATAATAGTCTTCATTGTTTTGTTTATTGCTTTAGCTGCAGCTTTCTATTATGAAATAAGCCATAGCTATGATGATGACAAATTCAGAAAATAGAAAATGATGTAATTTCATTTTTCAGTATAAATGCTAACAAGTAAAGATATGATTGACAATGTTCTAACCATCAAAACAGGCTTTTCGGATTTATTACCCACGCCTGAATTTTATCAAGTAGTCACTTACTCTCAGAAACGAGAAGAGCTGCTATCATTAATCTATGAGAAGAAGAACTTCAAGCCTTTTGCCAGCATGAAACTCATTAGGGAGATTAATTTTCTAATAAAAAAGACAATTACCCTATGGAAATTGCAATGCCTGGCAGAACGAATAGAAAAGCTATTCGGAATCTCATGCTTTCAGATAAGCATTGACAGAGAGAATAACACTGCACACATGCTTTGCAGCTGGATTGATAAAGAGACTGGAGAGTGCATCGTACTCAACAGAACAGAGCAAAAGCGATTATCGGTATTAGTCTTAGATTTCTTAGACTTACCACGTCCTCGGGGTGCAGATATGTGGCTAAGATACTTCCTATTAAATAAGTATAATAACGATCCATCCGTATATAGCAAGCAGATAGAAAGTCTTGAAAGAGGACAATTTGATAGTCTTAGTTACCCAGTCATAAGAGACAGTCTTAAATATGTGGAAATGTTGTGTAGGGGATTATTAAAATAGTTTGTGATATGAGACCATTAAAGATATATTTAGCCAGTAGTTGGCGTAATAAGCACTATGAAACAGTGCTGCAAGTTTTACGCTTTCAGGGATATGAGACCTATGATTTCAAACATCCTGAAGACCAGTCTCTAAGTGGGTTTAGCTGGGAAAATCTTCATAAGGATGTAAAGAGTTGGACTTGTGAGGATTTCAAACAGAACCTACATCATCCTGAAGCAACAAACGCCTTTGAAAAAGACTTTCGTGCCATGCACGAAGCAGATTACTGTGTACTTCTTCTTCCTTGTGGTCGTTCTGCCCATTCAGAAGCAGGTTGGATGAAGGGGCAAGGCAAGAAAGTTTTCATCCTTGATTTATCCGAACATCCGACACCTGAACTGATGTATCAGATGTATGATATGTATGACACCAGGCTAATAGATTTGGTTAAACACATAGAAGATTCATACAATGAGGATAAAATGTTACTTAAAGAAAAAATAAATACATATGGACAGAATAGTAAAGAGACGGACTAATCTCTTGTATAATCTTAGAAAAAAGGGAATCAGATGTCTTACAAAGGAAAGAGTTATATTCTTCCCATATGGTGACCAAGAACCATTAAAGGTTAAACAGATTGCAGCTTTATGCAATGATTATCATTTTCATGTACAATTAATACTTCAATAAGATGGAAAAATTATTATTAAATGGCGTGAACACTTTTGGAAGTGTAGTTAATACATATACAGTGAAAGAATTTTCTTTAATATTAATTGTCGTTGCATTATTCATCATCACATGTATAATTATTAACTGGTTCATTCGAATAATCAAGGGACTTGATAAGTTAGCGCAAGAGGGCGAAAGAGAAGCAAGGCTTAAAAAAAACAGCTCTTCTATACCTATAGATAATTTACCTGAAATCATAGGACTCAAAGACACAACAATAGTAATAAAGAATAAAAAAGCCCCTACTACAAGTACATTAGGTTACCATTCAGCTGCAGTAAATACTGCTGATAATTCAATAGCTGAATATGAAGGACTTTCTTGTGTTATTTCAAATACAGGAATTGAATCTTTAGCAATAGCTGCTGATAAGAGTTCGCAATGTATTGCTTCAAATACAGGATTTAAATCAGTGTCAGAATGTAAAGGTAATTTCTCTATTGCGGCAAATGTTGGAGAGTATTCTGTAGCAAGAAGCTCTGAACAATATTCAGCTGCAATAAATAATGCAGAGTACTCAATAGCAGTGAGTACTGGAGATTATTCTGTAGCTGTTGCTACTTCTGAAAAATCTTTTGCAAAGGTAGAAGGTAAAGATTCTATTGCGATTGTCTGTGGAACAGATGGAAAGGCAAGTGGTAGGTTGGGCTGTTGGCTTATTCTTACTGAAAGAGGAGAATGGAATGGTAAAGAATATCCTTTAAAGGATATTAGGTCAATAAAGGTAGATGGAAAAAAAATAAAGGAGGACACTTGGTATAAATTAAAGAATGGAGAAATAATAGAAGAAGGGTCATCAGAAGATAAAATAGATCCTTAAAAGAAGAGTATATTTCTATAAAATAGTTAGATAAATAAACCTCATTAATTAATATTGAATATGGAAAAGAACAAAGATATATCAAACCAATTTGATGCAATGGTTATCCAATGTCAAAGAATGAATGCTGCCAAAATTAAAATGTCATTTAGGCGAGAGGATGGTTATACCATTGACGTAACAGCAAGAAAGACAGAAGCTAAATTTGATGATGAATTTAGTGATAAGGAACTAAAGTACATCAAAGAGACAATGATAGAAAAAATAAGCAGCGTTTCTAATAAGGAAGCTGCTGAAAAGGCTTTTGATATAGTCAATGTATGCCAGGAACTCTTAGGGGAACCACTTTTTGACTCTGTAGATGAAATTGTAAATTCTACTCTGTAAAATCAGTAATAATAAAAAAAACAATAATATGCCTATTAAACCAGAAAACAAATCACGCTATCCAAAGAATTGGAAACAAATTAGGAATTCAATCCTTGATCGAGCGAATAATTGTTGTGAGTTCTGTGGAGTTGAGAACCATACATATCGGATGAATGGACTTACTGGAAAATTAGCATATGTTGTTCTGACAATAGCACATCTTGATCATATTCCAGAACATTGCGATCCCGATAATCTGCGTGCCTTGTGCCAACGATGTCACAATCGTTATGATGCAGAACATCGGAAAGAAACGAGATTAAGTAACAGTATTAAAAAGAAGACAAATGAATAATATTAAACTTATATACATAGACTTGTTTTGTGGAGCAGGAGGAACTACTACTGGCGTTGAACAAGCAGAGCTTAATGGGCAAGCATGTGCAAAAGTAATTGCGTGTGTAAACCATGACGTAAATGCAATTGCATCACACCAAGCAAACCACCCAGACACATTACATTTTACGGAAGATATCCGCTCTTTAGACCTTACTAATCTAATTTTACATTTAAGAAGAATGAAGGCAAAGTACCCAGCAGCTTTAGTCGTTTTATGGGCATCACTTGAATGTACAAATTTTAGTAAGGCAAAAGGGGGACTGCCACGTGATGCAGACAGCAGAACACTTGCGGATCATCTATTTCGCTACATAGAAGAGATAGATCCAGATTACATCCAAATAGAGAATGTAGAAGAGTTTATGAGCTGGGGTGATATGGATGAAAAGGGACATCCAATATCAAAGCTAAAAGGTAGAAATTATATCCAATGGACTAATAAGGTTATGTCATATGGATATAATTATGACTGGAGATTATTAAACTCTGCTGATTATGGAGCGTACACATCAAGAAAAAGATTTTTCGGACAATTTGCAAAGAAAGGACTTCCTATAGCATTTCCTATTCCTACATATTCAAAAAATGGAGATAGTGGAATGTTCCAGATATATAAGAAGTGGAAGCCTGTCAGAGAAGTTCTTGACATAAATGATGTGGGACAAAGTATCTTTGCAAGGAAAAAGCCGTTGTGCGAAAAAACTCTGAAAAGAATTTACGCTGGTCTCATTAAGTTTGTGGCAGGGGGCAAAGATGCCTTCTTAGTCAAATACAATTCGATGAGCCAGAGTGGTAAGTATGTAGCTCCAGGACTTGATGAACCATGTCCTACAATCGCTTGCCAAAATCGTTTGGGCATTACCAATGTCAACTTTATGTCTAAGGCTTTCAGTGGAGATCCATACTCCAAAAACCAGTCGATTGATGTACCTGCAGGAACCATTACAACCAAGGATCATCATTGCTTTGTAACAGCTTGCTACGGAAATGGAGGGAATCGCTCCGTTGAGTCCCCATGTCCTACGCTCACGACAATAGACCAGCTGGGTTTAATGTCAAGCAGGTTCTTGACCAATGAGTATTCTGGCGGTGGACAGCTATCAAGTATTGATGCGCCATGTCCTGCCGTCCTAACGACACCCAAACAAAAAGTTGTGGATTGTTTTCTGATGAATCCACAGTTTAAATCAGCCGGTGGTGATGTTGATAAACCGTGCTTTACTCTGATTGCCAGGATGGATAAAATGCCTCCATATATAGTTAACACAGAAAAAGGATTAGGAATAAGAATGTTTGATACTGATAGTGAAATGACCCTTAAAATTAAGGAGTTTATGGCTATGTATGGCATAATAGACATTAAGATGCGAATGCTGAACATAAGCGAGTTAAAACGTATTATGGGATTTCCAAAGGGATATATCCTGGTCGGAACACAAGCTGAACAAAAAAAATATATTGGCAATGCTGTTGAAGTCAATATGAGTAAAGTTCTTTGTGAAGCTCTCTGCGATAAATTAATGCAAAAATCTATAGCAATTTAATTAAGAAAAATGGAAATATTAAGAAAACTTTTACCTGGCATCCCCGTTTGTTTTTTATGCATGTGGGCTCTAATTACCTTGGAGTGTAAAGTTATACCATGGCTGCAAGAGAAATTTCGGGAAGAGTACAGGTATACCGTGTTGGATAAGTCCAAAGAAATTTCATCACACTACAATATTTTAACCAACAAACAGGTAATAAGTACTGATTATATTGTGATATTCAAATCTGAAAAGAATAAAGTTATAGCGTACAAGTGCAACTTGTCGGAGTATTATTCTTACGAAGTAGGGACGACTTATATTTTCTATCATGAAATTGATTAATATGACACATAAAGAACCATTTAATAAATTACAGGCTAAACATATTCCTCATAATGAGGATGTGCTTAGGCTGTAATCCAAATGAGGCTTTCTTAAAAAAAGTGGCAATTATTTTTTAACGTAAAATAAATACGAATTCTTTTGTTATATGAGATATTTTGTATATCTTTGCATACGTATATACAACTATACGTATATATAGCAATAAAACGATACATATATCTGTATATAACAATGAATAGAACGATTAAACCAATAAAGTTAAAAGTATGAAAACAAAAGAATTAAGAAAGGAGTTTTGCAAGAAGCATGATATTCCATATACAGAATTTATAGATGAACTTTTTTATAATCTTAGGAATTATAGTTATGAAGAAATCTGTGAATTAATTGGGGTATGAAGAAAATTAAAGATTTACATGTTACAGTAACTTACACTGTTGGATTGGGCAACGTAGAAGTAAGTGACCTTGTAGATAGAGACGTGTAAGTTGGTACAATCTTCGAGTATTAGTGATATAATCGATAATTTCTAAACAATATATATTGTTATCAATTAGGATTTTAAGAGTTTACCTAAATTGTTTAATCTGCTTTGAATTCCAAATATTTTGGATATCTTTGAAAGCAATAATTTTTCTTTATTATGTTTGAAAAAAATAGTTACGAACGCACCCTACTCATTACTTTTTCAGTTCTATTTTTGGTTCTCCTAGGAATTTATATTATATATCCTAACGAGCCTGAATTTATTAACAGCTATTGTATTCTAACAAGTGAATCTTCCCTTGAAGTATTACCAAAAGAAATTGGTACAATCAATAGTTATCAGAACAACTCACCAAAGTTGTCTAGTGTAGTTGATAAGGTCTCTCCAAAGCAGTCTGTTGCTATGGATAGTGTTCCTAGTACAAATGAAATGGACATTGTTCTTGAAGGTCCTCATTCATCTTATGTCATACCAAAGGATATGAAAACCATTTCTTTAGTTATAAGAGCAAAGGACTATAAAATTGACCCTATGGATCTCTATCGTATAGTTCGTTTTAATAGTTCAAAGAAAGACCGTCGTTTTCAATGGATGGGGTTTTCACCAACTCTTCTTGGTTCTGAGAAAGCTCAGAAGAGTGGTTATGTTAATTTTGTAGCAGATAAATATAGTCTTAATTCATACATCCTTACTTTACCAGAAAAAGAAATGATACCAGGTGAATATGGTATATTCTTGTCCGCTGTTAATGGAAAAACGATTCCGATAGGTACATTCAGTATACCAAAGTAAGGTAACTAAAAATATTTTGTTGTTACAAGAAATATATATATCTTTGCATACGTATATACAACTATACGTATGTATAGTAATAAAACAATACGTAAATCTGTGAATATCAAGGAATAATCTATTAAACTAATAAATTTTAGAGTATGAGCACAAAGGTTAAGTTAGGGGATAGCATTAATATCCCTGAAGGTTGCAAGGCGGTCATTGAAGATGGTAAGGTAATTTTTCAGCCGGAATTTAAAGATTCAGACTATGTCCCCAAAAGAGGAGATATTGTTGTTTGCACATATCATGTACCTTATACCAATTATGGCGAAACTGTAACAGCAATCTGTACAGGACACAGAGACAAATATGATAGGTATGATTGCTTTGTTGTATATGAACATGGTGGTATTATAAAAAGAAATAAAACCATACCTGTTGTAAAAAAACACGATCCTCACCAGTCTAAGATACGTCTTGCTACTGACGAGGAGAAAGAAATCTTGTTCGACAAGATGAAAGAACAACGTCTGTACTGGGATGCTAAAAACTATAATGTCTTCTTAGAAAGATGGAGAGCAGAAAATAATGGTGCCTACTATTTTGTAAATGCAAAATTTGAAGTAGAGATAGCTTATGACACATGTTCTTCCAAAGATGATTACCTTTATGCCATCGGCAACTATTTTTGTGATGAATATGATGCGAAAAGTATAGCCATGAGGTTAGTGGAAACTACCAACAAGCTGCAATATATATTATTACAGTA
>ERZ772977.1520-NODE-1520-length-11580-cov-11.475575_pt1 | contig 11580 bp, 13 predicted proteins | sample MGYA00511131_ERZ772977 | MGnify/ENA primary metagenome ERZ772977 (study PRJEB29015, sample SAMEA2737935) | human oral metagenome | biome: human oral; feature: human-associated habitat; material: dental | place: China | collected 2151 ...
GCCCTTGGCTTGATGACTATTAATGTACGGACCCCACCTGTGGGAACCATTGAACGAACCTGGCAATTTCCTGTGAATCTATCACCGCTCCGGTCCGGCGCGAGCCCGAGCGCTCACATTCGTTGAAATACCAGCGATTCTGACATTTTGTGTGAGGACCACCAGGCAGTCGAGATCGCGCACCTCGCAGGAATGAACGCCCACGCCATTCGCTGCAGCGACGGCGGAGGCCGCCCCGCACGGCCGCTCCCCCACGTCCTCCCAGTCAGCCGTGGCTGACTGCTCGGCCCCGGCCAGAGCCGCCAGGTCGGCGACGGCCTGCAGGCACACCCGCTCGCGGTGAGCGACGCCAACCCCGCCGACGACCACCGCAAGCGCGACGGCCAAAACAATGAGGCCCACGGAATTGATGGTCCCCGACCCTTCCTCGTCGGAACGGTCGCCGGCACGCCCATACACGACAGGCCCACATCGAGATGCAGCTGCGCGTGCAACTGTCGGTTCACGCGTCACGGCAGGTCCCCCTCGTCGATGGTGGTCACCGAGCATCGGGCGATGCCCCCGACCCAGCCGGCTGCCCCTCGGTAGGGGGCGGTGCCGGTGACGCTCACCCACCCGCCGGTGCGTGTCACCTCGTAGGATCCGGGCGGGTAGGAGGCCGAGGCCGCTCCCTGCGGGTCGGTCTGCCCGATGGAGGCGGCCCGCGCGCCCTCGCGCACCGCCTGACACAGGGATGCTCCGGTCATCCCCGCCTGAGCAGCAGCGACGATGACACCGACGACGAGGGTGACGGCGACGAAACCGATGGCGTGTTCGACGGTGACGTATCCGTTCTCGTCGCTGTTCATCGGGTGTTCAGCGCCTCCTGAATGATGGATTCGAGGGCGGCTCGCACCGTGTCCGATTTGAGGATTACGATGAGCAGGCCAGCGAATCCGGCGGCTGCGATGGTGCCGATCGCGTACTCGACGGTGGTCGCGCCCTCCTCGGGGTCGCGCCCCTCGGTGGGTTCGGCCGTGGTCCGGGGCCGCAGGGCCCGAGCTCCCTCCTGCACGGCCGCCATCGCGATGAGCTGAGCGCGCGTGGCTGCGCAGTCGATTCTGTCGATGATCGTCATTGATCTGTCCTTTCTTCCGTTGCGCGCGGTCGCGCGCAGGGCCAGTGTGCGCGGGGCCGGCCCACGTTTCCAGGCGGATTCGCACCCCTGTGGATAACCAACGAGGCCCCGCAACCCCTGTGGATAACCCGCCTACACACCGATTCCTCCCACAAGATGCGCAAGCAGGGGTGCGATACCCAGGGACAGGAAGGCGGGCAGGAAGAAGACGCCGAGCGGACCGACAAGGCGGACGCTCAGCTCCTCGGCCTGCGCCTTCGCGTCGACGAGGCGGGAGCGGCGCTCCCACGCGGCACTTCGGGCGAGCAGCGTTTCCGGGGCGGTTCCGCTGGTCCACGAGGCCTCAAGCGCATCACGCAGGGGATGGCTCCACTCGGGGGTGTCCTCCCATGCGTCCGCCCAGGTTGCCCCGAGCCGCAGCGAGGCGGCGGCCCACGTCAGTGCCTCGGTGGTACTGGCGTCGCCCAATGCGTCGAGAGCGCGGGGAATTGCCGCGCCGCAGGCCAGGGCGGAGGCAACGAGGTCGCAGGCGAGCGCGCCGTCTATCCCCTCCTCGACGCGCCTGCACCGAGCAAGGATCTGTCGACACGAGGCGACGCCCGCCACCCACGCGGCCACACCCACGAAGGCGCACATCCGGCCCACTGTTCCTCCCATGTAGAACTGCCAGGGCGACGCCCCCAACGCGAGCGCGCACGCGATCCCCACGAGGGGAAGGGCCGCGAGGACACGCGCGGACATGAGCGGGCCGGCGGCGGCGACGCGACGCGCCTCCTCGAGCGCCTGCGCGTCGTCTATCGCGCTGCCGATCGCGTCGAGCACGTCGGCGAGGGGAGCGCCGAGGTCGTGGCTGAATCGGCAGGCAAGGGCGACGGATGCGGCGCTCACACGGGATGCGGCCACTCCCGGTGCCCTTTCTGCTCTGCGCAGGGAGCGCCAGCGCGTCGGTGCGCGCGCCCACTCGTCGAGGACGGCAGGGTAGGAATCATCCACGCCGACGCTCCCTCCCGCATCGATGCGCGCCAATGCGAGGTCCCAGGCAAGGGAGGTTGGGGCTCCCGCGCGCAGACGGGTCGCAACCTCAGCGACGAGGAGGGAGAGCTCGCGCGGGGTGGGTGGGCCCTGTGCGCGGCCTCGGTGGCGCGCGGATCTTCCCGGCCCGGGGATTAGCCGACCCCACCGCCCCCGGGCCTCGCGCCCCGGGCTACGGACGCGCGTCGGCCGCGCCCATGCGCGCGCGATGCGCTTCTCACGCGCTCCCCGATACACCGCAACAGAACACTGACAACACAACGCAACCACGCTTATAACGAACACGCTGACCGCCGCCACCTCGCCAAGGCCGAGGCAGTCCGCGAACGCATCCCAGCCCGACCTCATAGCCCGACCCGTCGAGCGAGGGAGGCCCATGCCTCGTGCGTGGTGACGCAGCCATCGGCGGTGGCGCTGAGCGCGAGAGCGCACTCAAGAGACCCGCGAGCGCGCGTGAGGACCCCGACCTCGGACACCCATCGGTGCCCGGAGGGGGCTCGGCGCAGGTGGAGGACGGCGTCGATGGCGCTGGCGGCCTGGGCGGCGACGGCATGCTCGCTCATCCCGGCGAGCGCTCCGAGGGCGGCAAGCCGTGCGGGCACGTCGTGCGCCCCGTTGGCGTGGATCGTCGCCCAACCGCCGTCGTGCCCGGTGTTGAGGGCGGTGAGGACGTCGCGCACTTCGGGGCCTCGGCACTCGCCGAGGACGAGGCGGTCGGGGCGCATGCGCATGGCCGCGCGCACGAGGTCGGCGAGGGTGACCGCGCCCCTCCCCTCGACGTTAGGGGCGCGCTCGATGAGGTGCACGCAGTGCGGATGAGCGGGCGCGATTTCTGTGACCTCTTCGATGCAGACGATCCGCTCACCAGCGGGGACAAGGGCAAGCGCGGCGCTCAGGAGCGTCGTTTTCCCACTTCCGGTTGCCCCGCTGACGAGGACGTTCGCGCGCGAGGCGACAAGGGCCCGCAGGAGCGTCCCCACCGCGCCGGGCAGAGTCCCACAGGCCGCGAGATCCGAGATGCCCAGCCGACGGGTGCCGAGGACGCGCAGGGAGATGAGTGTGCCGGATCCCGACACGGGCGCGAGGACCGCGTGGAGGCGCACGCCCCCGGGCAGGGTGCCGTCCGCGATGGGGCACGCATCGTCGAGGCGCACGCCGCTGGCGCTCGCGAGGCGGATGGCGGCGCGGCGGGCGTCCGCCTCGTCTCTGATACCGGCGTCCACGCGGACGAGGCCGCCTCCTCGGTCGACCCACGCCTGAGTGCCGTTGATGAGGACGTCGGTGACGGCTGGGTCGTCGAGGAGGCTCGCGAGGGGCGGGTCCATGCCGCGTTGCCGGGCGCGTAGGGTCTCCAGGGTGGAGGTGACCGCGGCGGCTCCGCAGCCAGGCGGCGCGGACGCGGCGGCCGCACGAGCGGGGTCCTCACCGCGGGCGAGCAGGCGCAGCGCGTCACGCATGGCGCGCCTCGATCGCGAGGAGCTCGCCCGGTGACGACACGGCCCCGCCTGCACGCGCGGTGGAGGCGGATTCGAGGGCGCGGATGAGGCCGCGCAGGTCCCGCCCGGAGCGCGTTGGGGCGCGCAGGATGGAACCGGGGGCGCACGCGCGCAGACCGGCTCCCCAACGCTCACCAGCACTGACAAGCGTGATCGCGGGACATGGAGGGGGAACCGCCGTGCATGTCGCCGACAGCGCGGCGGCCCCCTCCAGGTCCCCGTGGGTCACGACGATAAGCGCGTCGGCGTGGATCGCGGACACACATCGGGCGGCTCGCTCGTCCCATCGGCCCGCGTCCACGATGAGGGGCGCGTCGAGGGATCGGCACGCGGCGACCACGCGGGGATCGTCGGCGGCGGCACCGCCTCGGGAGTCCCCGACGAGGGCCCGCACGCCCCCGACGACGGGCAGGTGCTCACGCAGCGACGGTAGATAGGAGTCCTCGGATGCGTCGAGATCCGCCCAGCGCACGCCGGGCACATCATGGTCAGCCGCGAGCGCGACACCGGGCACGGACCCGGACGCGTCGACGACGACTGCTTCGCCAGACCTCGCTCGGCGGGCACCGCGCTCCCCGCGCCGCACACCCCCTCGGACACTCCGACGACTCCCGCGCTCGCGTGCCAGCAGCCGCACAATGCCGGTGACCCCAACCCCGCCGGCGATCCCGGCGACCACCCACACCGCACCCGATCGGCGCGTGCGGGAGGATGCCTCGGCGATGAGGGACACGAGAAGCGCGGTGTCCACCGGTAATCTCACCTGACCGCCCTGCCCGACGCGCACGCAGGGTGTTCCCTCGGGCACGGGAGCCGACGCGGAGGCGAGGATTAACGAGGCTTGGCCCGGGTTCGAGCACACGCGCGCCCCTGCGAGCACTACGGCATTGCGCACGCCGTCGAGGTCGGGTGGAACGAGTCCGATGAGGGCGACGGTTCCTCGATGTGGGGCGACATGGGCGTTCATAAGACGACGATGCGCCCGCACCGGTTGTCTGGTCCACCCGCGTGCGCGTCCCTGTGGACAACGCCAACCCGAGGTGCGAGGCTGTGCATAGAGGGGTCCGATGGAGGACCCCTGTGGATTGAGCCAACGCTGGAGTAAACGCAATGGTACGCGCGGCCTTTTTCGACCTGGATAAGACGATTCTGGACACGTCCTCGAACGTGGCTCTGTCCGGCCCGTTCATCGAGGCCGGCCTCATGAATCGGCGCACCGCCCTCACCTCCGTCCTGGTTCAGCTGCCCTACCTGCTCGCGGGCGCGGACGAATCGCGCATGGAGCAGATGGCGCAGGCGCTGGGACGTATGGGGCGAGGCTGGAACGCCGCGTTCCTTGAGGCAACGGTGGAGGACGCGCTCGAGCGCACGATCCAGCCCGTCTGCTACGCGCAGGCGCTCGCGCGCATCGAGCAGCACAAGCGCGCGGGAGACATCATCGTCATCGCCTCGGCATCGGTCGAGCAGGTGGTACGTCCCATCGCGCAGATGCTGGGGGCGGACGAGGTCCTCGCCTCGCGCGCAGCGGTCGACGAGGACGGGTGTTTCACGGGCGAGATCACGCACTTCAACCAGGCGCAGGGCAAGGCGGATGCCTGCGAGGCCCTGGCTCGCGCGCGCGGCTGGGACCTGTCAGACTGCTCGGCCTACTCGGATTCGGTGTCAGACGCGCCGCTCCTGCGCCTCGTCGGCCACCCCTACGCGGTCAACCCGGACCGCGGCCTGCGCGAGATGGCACAGCGCGAAGGCTGGCCCACCCTCACGTTCACGTCCACGGTGCGCGTCCTGCCGCGCGAGGTTCCTACGCCCGCGAAGGTCGCGGTGCCTTTCATCGCCGGCGTCGCCGTTGGCGCGGCGGCCTGCGCGCTCCTGCGCCGCTGAGAAACAGCCCTAGGAGAGGCGGCCTGCCTGCACGTGGCGGGCGACGTCGCGCCCCACCTGGGCGCCGTAGACGACTCCCGCACAGTAGTGGATGATCCACCGGGCCAGGCCGGCCTCGTCGGCGCTCACCCACCCGGCGAGTTCGCGTCCCGCGCGCGCCGGATCGAGCGCGTCGTAGGCGCTGGGCACGCACACACCGGTTGGGTCGACGCCTCGGGTCACGAGGATCCAGCGCGCCAGTCCGCCTCCCACGACGGACGAGGCCGGGTCAAAGACACGCCGGAAACGGAAATGTGCGGTCAGGGCAGCAGCGACGGCGAGGCCGGGCGCATCGCAGCACGTGTAGGCGAGGGCGGGTGCGAGCAGGGACGGGTCGGCGGGCACGGCGACGGACCGCGACTCGACGAGGCCAGCGGCAACGAGACCCGAGCAGGCATCCCTGTGCAGTCCAGCGATCAGCGCGGGCAGGGGCGTGGGGGCGACGCGCGCACCGCCTTGGGAGCGGGTGTTGAGCGCGGGGAAGCGCGAGGCCAGGTTCCACTGCGAGCGCCAGATCCCCAGCGCGAGGGCGGCCCCCGGATCCGAGGCCGCTCCCCCTTCGTCAGCCATGGACAGGGCACGCACGTCGTCGACGCTCGTGCGGGCGCCCTCGATGATGGACAGGGCGGCGGCCTCGCGCACAGCGGCCTCCGCGCGCGCTTCCTCCCAGCCTCGGCGCAGTCCCTCGCTAAAGCGCAGGTCGGCGAGTGCCGTGTGGGCCTCGTTCATGGCGGAGGCGACGTCAGGGCAGGCTGCCGCCGCGCACAACACGGCGGGTGCGGGGTCGACGAGGGCTTCGATACTCACCCCTCTACACTAGGGGCATGACGCTTTTGCAGCATCGAAACCTCTCCGCGCGCCTGCGCTCGGGGTTGTTCGCGTTCGTTTTCGCCCCAATCGCCCTGGTGTTCCTGGGGTCCTCGATGGTTGACGTGCAGGCGTTGGCCTCGGTCGGCCAGCCCTTGGCCTCGGTCGAGGGACTCATCGGCATGGCGCTCGCGTCACTGCTGCTGGCCCTCATCGCCCTCAATTGCGAGGAGTCGAGCGCGGGCATGGTCGTAACCTTCGTGTGGTCGATCGTCGTGGGGGTGGCCCAGTTCTTCGGCGTGGCGCGCCTTCCTTTTCTCATGAAGTCATCCGTGGGCGCCGAGGATGTCATCGCGGGTGTGTCCTGGTGCCTGTACCCGGTGTGCATGTCGCTCATGCTTGGTGCGTGCGCGCTGACGATCAAGTCGGTGCGAGTGCGCGCCGGTAAGAGCACGCGCGTGCCTCTGGCCCGCGTACACCGCCACGGATTCGGCACGACGGTAGCGCTTCCCGCAGCGGTCGCGGCGGGCACGCTGATGGTCGCGGCGGCCCCCTCGGACACGACAAACGTCGCGGCCATGGGCCTGGAGGGGGTCACCGAGGGCTTCGAGCCGATGCACTGGCTCGCGCTCGGAGCGGGCATCGCGTTCGCGGTGCTCGTCGTGAGCGCCCGCTGGTCGATCACGGGCACGCAGATCGCGAGCTGGTTCATTTTAGTGCTCCCCACGTACGTGGTCCTGCCTGTGTGGGCGTCGCTGACGGGCAACGTGATCGTCCCCGGCCCGTCCCTGCTGACGAAGATGGCGCTCGCGAGCCCGCCGCTGGCAGCGCTCGGAATGGCGACCGGCTGCGCTTCGATGGGTGTCCTGTGGGCCCGCGTGCGGGCGCTCAAGAAGCTCGAGACGGATGACGATTCGACGGCAAAAGAAGGGCCTGCCGAGGGCTAATGCACGTAAGCGCTCACGCTGACCGTAATATGTGGGCATATATAAGGAGGAAGCATGTCTGATAACGAGTTTGACGCCCAGCGCGACCGCGCCGAGGAGGCACCTGACAACCTGGTGCTGACCGGTGAGGAAATCGAGCTGCCCGGTGAGGATTCCGACGCGTCGGCGATCGTCGGCGAGTCCAGCGAGCCCATCCACACGGGCGAAATCGAGGCAGTCGCAATCGGCGGCCTGACGGGCCGCGTGCCCGCCGCAGCGCCGCTCAAGCCGACGATCGAGGACAAGATCTCCACGGGCGAGCTGCCCATCGTGTCCGCCCCCGAGGGCGATCTCCCGGTCGTTTCTTCCTCCGACGAGGCCGGCTCCGCCCCCGAGCAAGAGCAGGCTGAGCAGGATTCTCCCGCCGACGCTCCGGCCGCCGACCAGGGCGCCGATGAGTCTGCCGCGGCCGACGCTCCGTCCGCAGAGGCGACCGATGAGCCCAAGACCACCGACGAGGCCCCCGCTGAGGACGTGACCGAGGAGCAGGCTCCCACAGAGGACACCGCTTCCGACGAGCACGCCCACACCTCGTCGAACGAGGAGGGCGAGCAGCCCGAGGCCTCCGCGGACCAGGCGGAAGAAGGCGAGAATTCCTTTGCTTCCCTGCTCTCCTCCGCAGACGAGGACGCCGCAGACGAGGCGACCGAGGACGTGACCGAGGATCCGGAGCCCGCGCTCGCCCCCGTGATGACGCCCGCGCAGGCGTCCGCCGCCCTGAGCGAGGCCAGCGACGCGGCGACCGACGAGGCCGAGGCCCCCTCGAGCGACGAGCAGCCCTCCGAGGAAGAGACCACCGAGGACGAGGTTGCCGTTGTCGGTGGCGCTGCTGCCGAGGCCTCCGCGCACTCGCCGTTCTCGCGCCGCTCCATGATCTTCGGCGACGACGAGACCCTGTCCTCCTCGATTCCCGCAGTCGCGGCCGAAGAGGAGAAAGCTCCCGCCGAAACCTCCGCGGAGGAAGAACCCGAGGCTGAGGATGAGGCCCCCTTCACCGAGCCGACGACCCAGCTGCCGACGCAGGACACCGAGGCCTCGTACTCCTTCGAGGATCAGGATGCCGCCGAGGCCGCACGCCCGCGCCGCCGCTCCCTGCTGGGCCAGGGCGACGAGGACAGCGAGGCGGCGACCCTGGCCGCCATCGCGGCGACCGCCGCGCGCGGCGACAAGTCCGACGCGCCTTCGAGCCTGGACGACGAGCTCTTCTCCGCCGCCCCCGAGATCACGGAGATGCCCTCGCGCACGGGCGCGCACTGGCTGTCCTTCCTGCTCTTCCTGCTGCTCGTACCCGCCGGCTGGTACCTGGCCGCCGACGCGGGTGCCCGCATGACTCTGGCGGACGCCGCCCCCATGTACACGGGCGTCGCCTCGATCGTGGCCCTGGGCGAGGTCCTCGGCGCGATCGTCATCTCCGCGATCCTTTTCGTGACCGCGCGCCGCTCGTCGCTGGGCGCATGGCTGATGGGCATCGTGACCCTCATCGTGGGTCTGCCGTGGCTCATGGCCCCCGGCATCACCGGAGCGTCGGTGCTGTCCGCGCTCACCGCGCTGACCAACACGGGCTCGCTGGGCGCGAACCTCTCGCACCACCTGCAGGCCTCCGGATACTCCGGCCGCTTCGTCCTGCTGGGCATCGTCCTCATGGGCCTGGCGTACGTGTCCCACTCGGCGCGCCGCACCGGCCGCGCCGAGGAGGCACTGCGCACTTCGATTGAAGCCACCAACCCGGCGGGCGCCTTCTACTCCAAGCGCGCCCGCAAGAAGGCAGCGAAGGACGCGGCCCGCAAGTGAAAACTCTGATTCCCGCCAGCGCGATCGAGCTCGAGGGTCCGTGGACCCATCGGCACGTGAGCGCTGGCGGCGCCGCATTCCACGTCGCTGACATGGGCGAGGGCATGGACCATGCGCTCGTCCTCCTGCACGGCTTCCCCGAGCACTGGTGGGCATGGCGTGACGTCCTGCCCGCCCTCGCGGAGTCGACCTCGCGCGTGTTCGCCCTCGATTTGCGAGGCTTCGGCACCTCCGACCTGACGCGCGGAGACTGCGACCTACGGCAGATGGCGAACGATGTGATCGGCGTTGTGCGCGCCCTCGGCGTGGCTTCGTTCTCCGTGGCCGGCATGGGGATTGGCGGCACGGTTGCGTGGATGATCGGTGCCCTGGCGCCCCTCGAACTGCGATCGGTGGCCGTCCTGTCGGCACCCCACCCCCTCGGGGTCCAGCCCGTGATTGGTCACGCACCCTGGGCGGGTGGCCGCCTCCTGCAGGGTCGCCTCGCGCTGCCCACCGGGCGTGAGCGCGCGCTGCGTTCGGGCTCTCTCGTGACGACCGTGTTCCGCGCGTGGGCCTCGCCCGGGAACGTCGACGCCCTCGTCTCCCAGTCAGGTACGTACCGCGCCGCGCTGCGTCGCCCCTTCGCGGCGCATACCGCCCTGCGCGGCCTGAGCGCCGCCCGCAAGATCTCGCGCGAAGAGCGCCGGCTGCTGTCGGAGCCTGTGCGTGTGCCCGTCCTATCCCTGGTGGGGCGCGACGACGGGGCATGGTCGGCGCTGGATCACGCGGCCGACGCCCAGTTCGTGGATGCGCCGCTGACGCAGATCGTCATTCGCGAGGCCGGACACTTCCTCCCCGAAGAAGCACCGCAGGCTGTGGCCGACGCTCTGTCAGAGCACATCAGCGCACACGCCAAGTAGCCTATTTTTCATTAGACAGGTCACACAAAACGCGAAATGAAGCCCATTTCACCTGATAGATAGGGCATAATGGTGTGATGCGCGGTACCTCCTCGTGAGTGGTATTACGTATGGGATCCACTGCGCAATCCAAATCGAAACGCCCGAGCAATCGGGCACGAGCGGAAGGAGCTCCGCACCATGATCGGTGACGGAAACTTCATCAGCCAGGTGCCGCTGTTCGGTGGCCTTGATGATGCACAGCAGGTGTCCCTCCAGCAGAAGATGGGTCATACGACCCTGCGTCGCGGAGAGACTCTCTTCGACGAAGGCGATCTCGGCGATCGCCTGTACATCGTGACCGAGGGCAAGGTGAAGCTCGGCCACACGTCCAGCGACGGCCGCGAGTCTCTGCTCGCAGTCCTGGGCCCCGGAGAGATCATCGGTGAGCTCACGCTCTTCGATCCGGGTCCGCGCTCGACCACCGCAACCGCCGTTTCCCCGGCATCCCTCCTCTACCTCGAGCACGAGGATCTCATGCACGTGCTCGACACCAATCCCACCCTGGCCAAGCACATGCTGCGCGCCCTCGCGCAGCGCCTGCGCCGCACCAACGAGTCCCTCTCGGATCTCGTGTTCTCCGACGTTCCCGGCCGCGTCGCCAAGGCCCTCCTGGACCTTGCAGATCGCTTCGGCACCGCGACCGACAAGGGCGTCCACGTCCCCCACGACCTCACGCAGGAAGAGCTCGCCCAGCTGGTCGGCGCCTCCCGTGAGACCGTGAACAAGTCTCTGGCCGACTTCGTGTCGCGTGGCTGGATCCGTCTGGAAGGTCGCGCCGTGACCCTCCTCGACGTCGATCGCCTGGCGCGTCGCGCTCGCTGACCGCAGCTGACAGAAGGGTTGGGCCCGACACCTCACGGTGTCGGGCCCAACCCTATTTGTCTCGCGACGCACACGAGACCGCGGCCCCATGCGATCAACGCATGTCGGAGCCACGGCCTCGTTGGCGCGCAGAGCTGGCGCGCGTCAGTTCTGAACGGCAGGCGCTTCCTCAATCGGACGCTTGAGGTAGGCCACCAGGTTCTCGGAACCCGTAGGACCGGGGATCACCTGGACGAGTTCCCACCCGTCGGCGCCCCACTGGTCGAGGATTGCTTTCGTCGCATGCGTGAGCAGCGGAATCGTGGAGTATTCCCATTTAGTCATGTCTCTATCCTACCCGCCCGCCAACTGGGGGCGCACGAAAGACAGGACCTTCGGGACGTGGGGGCTGCGGAGCTCTCGGGCGAGCGGCTCATCGGAGGTGCGCAGCCACTCCAGCCAATTGTCCGCCTGCGGATAGTGACGCAGAATCGCTCGACGTTCACGTTCCGTCAGGCCGCCCCACACGCCGTAGTTCGCCTCGGATTCGAGAGCGTCGGCGAGACATTCGAGGCGAACCTCGCATTCGTAGCAGCGCATACGAACCTGACGCTGGGAGGCGCCCTGCACAAACAGCACGTCCGGTTCGATGGACGCGCAGAGCGCGCGGGCGACCCAGCTCTGGT
>ERZ772977.1522-NODE-1522-length-11579-cov-9.887799_pt1 | contig 11579 bp, 11 predicted proteins | sample MGYA00511131_ERZ772977 | MGnify/ENA primary metagenome ERZ772977 (study PRJEB29015, sample SAMEA2737935) | human oral metagenome | biome: human oral; feature: human-associated habitat; material: dental | place: China | collected 2151 ...
GGGCCTGCGAGGCGGTCGCCGAGGTGAGCCCGCGCGTGGCGCTCGTCCTCAAGGCGGATATTCGGCCCGGCCGGACGGGCCAGATGACGGCCAAGGTCGAGCGGGTCGAGGCCCGGCTGTGGCAGGGCGAGGGCGCCGACGGCGGTGCCCGCTGAGGCTCAGCGGGTGCGGCATCAGCCCGTACGGTGCTGCCGTGGCTCGTCGCGCACCTGAGCGGGCCCGGTGCGCGGTGCCGCTGTGCGGGGTCGTCCGCGTCGTTGGGTTGCAGGCAGACAACCGCATGGTTGCAAGGGTCGCTCCGAGGTGTGTGACGGGCGAGAGATCTCATGTCATTCTGACGGACACCCGCCCTCAGGCTCCTCCTTGCACATGACCATGGTCCCGCGGCCCGCACGTGATCGGAGCTGATTGTGCGGGCGCGGGAGCACCCTTTTTCTGAAGGTCGTTGGAGTATCGCAGCCTCCTGCGCAGGCGTCGCCGTCGTCCCGCGCGACTGCGCCCGCCTAGCCTCAGACCGACATGTCTGCGAGCCACCGCTCGACCGGATGCGGGCTGAGCCCCAGGAGCCGCTGGGCGCTGGTGCCCCGGTCAATGACGCACCCGGCCTGCGCTCCGAGGGCCCGATAGAACTCCACCACCGACGCGGCCGCCGCACCGAAGAGCGGTGCGATGAGCTCGCCGAACTCCTCGGGTGCAATAGCCTCGAAGCGGACGTCGCATCCCAGGCGGGTGGAGAAGGCAGCGGCGAGATCCGGGCCCGTCAGTCCCGGCAGGTGCCCGACCGAGACCGTGCCGGCAGTGCCGGCAGTGCCGGTTGTACCGGCCGCACCCGCGCCGCCGATGGCGGAGGCCTCGGTGAGCAGGCGGACAACGACGTCGGCGACGTCCAGATGTGAGCTCCATGAGACCGGGAAGGAGGCGGGCAGCGGATAGCGCAGAACACCCTCCTCACGTGCGGGGCCGACGACGACGGGCAGGAGCAGGTTCTCCAGGTACAGGCGCGGGGCGACGACGGCGGTGGGGACGCCGCTGTCCGCAAGCCCGCGGATGAGCATCATAATGGGGCTGTCCGCAGCCGCCATCAGAGACGAGTCCGGCTGGTCGACGACCTGCCCGCTGGCGGAGACCACCACGCGTCCGGGCCGGGCCCGGGTGACCGCCTCGACGACGGCCCGCGCCTGGGCGCCCGCAGCCTCGGGCGGCCCCATGGGCAGGTGGACGAACACGCCGTCGGCACCCTCATAGGCCGGGATGAGGGAGTCCGCGGAAGCCAGGTCGACCGCCAGCGCGGGGACGCCGTCGGGAACGGCATCGGGATTGCGGACCGCCGCCACGACCGGTGCGCCCGCGGCGGCCAGTGCGGACAGGACGGGAGAGCCTTGGGCGCCTGTTGCGCCGTGAACGATGTACGCCATGACTCCATTAGTGCATAAATAGCATCAGTTACGTCAACTGCACTAATGGGGTAGGATCCTGATTGTGAGTGACACCGATCTTCCGGAGTGCGGGGTGGCCCGGTTCCTGCTGCTGTTCGACGGGCCGTGGGCGACGCTAATCGTGCGCGAGCTCCTGCACGGGCCGCAGCGCTTCGGAGAGCTGCGCGACGCCCTGCCGGGAATCAGCGCCCACACGCTGACCAACCGGCTCCGGCTGTTCGAGTCCCGCGGCATTGTGACCCGAATGGCCTACCCCGAGGTTCCGCCGCGCGTCGTCTACGAGCTCACCGATCTCGGACGGCAGCTGCAGCCGGTCCTCGACGCGATGTGCCGGTGGGGTGAGAGCGCCCCGGTCTCGGCCTTCATGCCTCAGAGTGTCCAAGGATGACAGGGGCTGATGAGTACCGGTCTCATGCCCGGCTGGCCGTTGACCCGCTTTTCTCGGACGACAAGATCGGGCTGGCGCTCATAGACGCCCACGAAGAAGCGCGCTACGACGTCGGTGCCGGATATGGGATCGAGGGCCGCGGAGACGAGACCGCCCCCATCGGTGATCGCGGTGACCCCGGGGTCGAGCAACCCGATGAGCGCAGTGCGCTCGCGGCTCGCCTCCCCGGGCGCGGGTGGTTCGACATGGCCGCTGCGACGATGGTCGGTCATCAGCTCCTCATCCTCTCCGCCTTCTGCCGACCGGGCTCGTGCGGGCCGGCCTAGGGCGGGCGCCTGCCGGGCGCATGCCCCCGAGAGTAGGACGAGGCGAACCGGGGGAGTGTCAGGCCGCCGTCGGTTATTAGCGGTGAGCGGTGGTGACCGACCCGGATGACAGCTCACCGGGCTGCGTCGTCTTCTTCGCGGGGCCGGGCGATGGCCCGCTCATGGGGTCGGATGCCCATGCGGCGCCCGGCCCCGGCCTCTACACCATTGTCTCCGAGCTCGGCGACTGATCCTGGGCGGTCCGGCGGACGGGGCTGCGAGAAGGAGCCGATTGACACCGATTGGTTCCGTCAGGCCAGGAGGTCCTCCCACCAGGCCGCGAAGACGGGACAGCGCTCGAGGATCGCGGAGAGACCGGCGTCGGCGATGAGGCCGGGCCCCGTCATCACCTTGTCGTAGTGACGACTTGCCCGTGCGAGGCGTTTGGACGGGCTGGTGCTCGGCCCGTTGTTGACCTTCTCGGGGCCTCCCGCCCGGGTGATGGCGCGCCGCAGATCCGCCAGAGCGTGATCTGGGATGACTCCGTCCCCCTGCCCGGCGTCGACCGCCGCGAGGACCAGCGACTCGATCTCGTGAAGAACCACGAGCGGACGAAAGCGCGGATCAGGATGGGCCGCGCGCAGGGCCTCAGTGATGGCGCGCTGATGCTCCCCGTGGTTCCGGCACTCGGCATCCCGGCCGGGTGCGCCCTTGGGGTACTGGTAGTAATCGATGAGAAGACCCACGCGGTGCCAGTGGCTGCCGTGCAGAAGTGCATGGAGCTGCTTGTTGTAGTGCCTCCAGTGCCCGCCTCCGCGACGTGCGCCCGCGGGTGTCGCGGAGGTGATGACGATGATCGGGACAAGGCGGACCGTCCGCCTCAAAGCGGCGGGCACCAGTACGTCTCTGACAATCGCTTCTTCCGTCGGCCCCTCGACGAGCACGGCGACCTGCCTCATGAGCCTGTTCCTTCGCGTGCCGGGCGCCCGCCCAGGAGATTCATCTCCCACAGGGTGCCGGTGGAGTAGTCGTCCAGGAAGGCCTCGAGCTCCTTCGCGTCAGGGCGGCTCGCCACCGTGGCTCCGTCCACCCGGTCCAGGACCACGATCTCGCTCAGGTCGAAGTGGGAGACCAGCGGCACGGACTGGGTCGCCAGAATCACCTTGTGCCCGTTCCTCCCGGCGATATGAGCCATTTCCGCGAGCAGGCCGATCGCCGCCGGGTGGAGCCCGAGCTCCGGCTCGTCCAGGACCACAGTGGCAGGAAGATCAGGCCCCAGCAGCAGGGTGGCCAGGCACATGAAGCGCAGGGTTCCATCGCTGGCCTCGTGAGCCAGGAACGTCCGGTCCAGCCCGCGCTGCCTCCAGCGCAGCCGGATCCGCCCCGAGGCATCCGGCACCAGCACGAAGTCGTCGAAGAACGGGATGACATGACGTATGGCTGAGACAATGCGCCGATAGTGCTCGGGGTGCTCCTCGCGGACGCGCAGCAGGTAGGCGGCGATATTCTCCGCGTCCGATCGCAGGGTGATGTCATCGCCCACGGTCGAGCGTCCCTTAACCGGGGCATTGCTCGAGACGTCGTCGAAGTGGAAGACACGGCAGCCCTCCAGGACGGGGCGCACGTAGGCGGCGAATTTATGGAGCTTTCCCGGTTTGTCCGCCTGTGCGATCCGGGGAACGCGGCTGTGGGAGCCGAAACCAAGATTCTCGTCATAAGGCATGTTCCGGTTCCGGCCGGCCTGGAACAGAAGCCACTCGTGGAGCTCGGCCTGCCCCGACTCGTTCCAGTCGTCCGGGTGCAGGTCCACGCGGTAGCCGTTGCGGTGGTCCTTCTCGTTGAACTCCGACATCATCTCGACCAGGACGTGCCCGGCAGCCCCCTCGTCGTCCTCGAACAGGAGGTTGTCCACCCCGCCGCGCCTGCGCAGGTAGTCCTGGAAGGAGTCGTCCCAGATGCGCGAGACCAGCTCCAGGGCGCTGACGAGGTTCGACTTGCCCGACCCGTTGGCGCCGATGAGCACCGTGACGTCGGTGGTCAGGTCCAGCTCGACGCGGCGGATCGACCTGAAACCCTCCACAACGAGGCGTCCGAGCTCAGCAGCCATGCCGCCATCCTAGATGATCGATTCGGGGAGAGGCCGTTCCGCCTGGTCCTCGTGGGCGCACGGCGCAGGCGCGTCGTCCGGCGCCCCTCTGTCTGCCGTCCGGATAGGTTCTGGGTGGTGCCGTGCTCTGCGCCACAGCGAGGGGTCGGGCTGTGTGTTGGGTGCTGCCGGGGCCGGTCTTCAGGGGATCGTGGAGGACCGGTTGGGAGGCCGCCCAGCGGCCGCCCGACCCCGCGAACCGATCTCGAGCCGGAAGTGAACCGATCTCGACGCGGAATACGACCGATCTCGGCGGAGGAGGGGGGCGGAGTCAAGCCCCTGGGCATACGGAAGCTGCTCGGTTAGGCTGAGAAAGGCTCCTTCAGCCCTGTCTCAAGAAGGATCCGCCGTGAGCGACCCGAGCCTTGAAGACCTTAAAGCGGCATCTAATGTCGTGTGGGATTACGGCGTCAGCGGCGACCTCGCCGCCAAGCTCGATGCGGCGGCGACCACAGTGGAGGATCAGGTCGAGCCGCGCAACTACCGCAAGTCCAGGTACGGCACCAAGTTCGAGGGGTACTACGCGGAGCTGTGGGCCGACAACATCCAGACGGCCAACGACGACGCGGATCTGCTGGCCGGCCGTCTGCGGGACGTGGCCACCGGCGTGCGGGACCTGGAGGAGGACGCGCGCCTGGAGCAGGAGCGGATCGATGCGGCCAGGGAGTGGAGGAGCAGGCGCGATAGGCGCTCGGACCTGGAGAAGCTGGGCGAGAACATCGACTTCCTGCACCTGCTCCATGGCGACGAGAACCCGCCCAAGGCCGATCCCGTCGAGCAGATGCACAAGACATACGACTCCTCGCCCGCGGGCGCGCGCCAGGAGCTCATCGGGACGAGCACCACCAGGGTGTCCTCGGCCCTGCCCGACGACCTGCGCAGCTTCACCTCGGAGGAGCGGGGAGCCACCGATGAGATCCGCAACACCCCGGCCACGCTGGGCGGCCTGGTCGAGACCTTCCAGGAGACGTGCAAGTGGGGCACTCTGGACTGCAGCCAGGTCCTGGTGGGGTTCGCCAACTACATCACCGCCAACGACGAGGACTGCACCCGCACCGACATCGTCGCGTCGAACTTCGAGGCCGCCGGCGGCAGCGGCACGATCTCCACGGTGTCCGACGCGGCCATCACCGCGAGCCTGGAGGCCAACGGCATGTCCCTGCACCGCCCGCAGCTGGAGATCCCGGCCGTCGAGGCGACCGGCAACCTCCCGACGTCGGGGTACGCGAACGACCCGGTCAACACCGCGACCGGCAACTTCGTTAAGAACGAGGAGGACCTGCGCTACGAGGGCGGCACGGCGCTGCTGGGCTGGACCCGCTCCTACTCCTCGCTGAGCCAGAAGGTCGGCGGCCACGGCCCCGGCTGGGCCTCCTTCGACGGCTGCGGCCTGCGGTTCGACGACGACGGCGCCTCCTGGACGCTGCTGGACGGGCGCGAGGTCGTCTTCCCGCGCATGGGGGACGGCTTCGATCGCGCCGCGCATGAGAGCTTCTGGCTGTCCGTCGCCGAGGACGGCTGCGTCATCACCAATAGCGCGGGCGCCCGCTGGGAGTTCACCCCGCAGGGGCGGCCGACGTCCTTCACCCTGACCGACGGCGCCACGATCACCTTCGACTACGACGCCGACCGGCTGGTGCGCATCCGTCACGTGCGCGGGCACGAGATCGGCGTGGAGTGGGACGGGGACCGCATTGCCGCCGTGCAGGCCGACGACGGTCGGCGGGTCGTCTACCGCTACGAGGAGGGCCGGCTGGTCGAGGCCGCGGGCCCCCTGGGGTCGCGCCGCTACGAGTGGGACGAGGACGGGCTGGTCAGCGCGGTGATCGACGCCGACGGCGTGGTCGAGGCCCGCAACACCTACGACGATCAGGGGCGGGTGTCCACCCAGACGTCCCCGTTCGGGCGCGTCACGCGCTTCGCCTACCTCTCCGGCCGCGTGACCGCCGTCTCCGACATGGACGGCGGCCGCTCGAACACGTGGGTGGCCGACGCCCGCGGCCGGCTGCTGAGCGTCACCGACTCCGACGGCAACTGCTCCCGCATGGCCTACGACCGGTTGGGGAACCTGGTCGTGTCCATGGACCCGGAGGGACGGCGGACCGTGCGCCAGTTCGACCAGCGCAGTCGCCTGATCACCGAGCTGGCGCCGTCGAGGGCCATGACCCGGCTGGCCTACGACGACCTGGACCGTCTGACCGACATGGTCTCGCTGGAGGACGGCACCGAGGTCGCCCGCACCACCATGTCCTACACCGGCGCGCAGCAGCAGCCCTCGGAGATCATCGACGGCGAGGGCGGGCGGACCCGGATGGTCTGGGACGCGGGCCTCCTGCTGGAGGCCACCGATCCGACCGGCGTGACGGCGCGCTTCGAGTACGACGCGCACGGCGATCTCGTGGCCTGCATCGACGCCGAGGGCAATACGACTCGTATTGTCCGCGACGGGTCGGGCCGGCCGCTGGAGATGATCATGCCCTCCGGCGCCACCACGCGCTTCTCCTACACCCCGGCGGGCCTGCTGGCCTCCCGTACCGACCCGGACGGCGGCCGCTGGAGCTACGAGTACACCGTCGGCGGCCGCATGACCGCGATGGTGAACCCGCTGGGGGCGCGCACGAGCCTGGAGTACGGCGAGCACGGCGAGCTGTGCGCGACGATCGACCCGCTGGGGCGCCGGGTCGAGCAGGAGCTGGACGATCTGGGCAATGTCAGCCGCGTGCGGCTGCCCGACGGCGCGGTGTGGGAGCTCACCCATGACGCCATGTCGCGGCTGAGGCAGACCGTGGACCCGACCGGCGGGGTGTGGACGCGCCACTACGACCAGCTCGGCAGGCTGAACGAGACCGTCGATCCCGCCGGCGTGCGCGCCTTCCAGCGCCACAGCACTGCGCGCCGCGAGATCACCGTGGGCGATGCCGCTTCGTCCGCCACCGTGAAGATGGACAGGTGGGGGCGCGAGAGCGCCACCGTCCTGCCCGACGGCTCGCAGGTCACCACTCGCTACGACCGCGTCGGGCGTCCGGTGGAGCTCGTCGACGCCGTCGGCGGGCGCACCACCATTGAGCGCAACCTGGCGGGCCGCCCGGTGCGGATCCGCCGCCCCGGCGGCTCGAGCGTGCGCTACGACTACGACGCCTGCGGGCGCGTGGCCGGGGTGCGCAACGAGATGGGCTTCCGCACCGAGCTGGGGTACGACGTCGACTCCCGGGTCGTCTCCGAGACCTGGCCCACGGCGGAGCGGGGCTGGACGCGCTATGACACGTGCGGCCGTGTGGTCGCGCGCCACGCGCCGGGATCGGGGACCTTCCGCTGGACCTATGACAAGGCCGGCCGCGTGGTGGAGACCAGGGACCCCTACAACGGGGTGCGCCAGTTCCGCTACGACGAGGCCGACCAGCTCGTGGCGGCCATGGGCGGGGCCGGCGGCACCACCCGCTACGAGTACGACGAGAACGGCCGGGCGGTCCGAATCATCGACCCGATGGGCGGGGTGACCCACCGCACCTGTCGTGCTCGTCAATCTGCGTACAGACCAGCTCCAGCGCAATCCCATACTCGCCATAAGCAATCAGGTCAAGCGCAAAGCCCACGTCTCGCGGAGCCAGCGCCCGGGCCGCAGCCACCCTGTCGATAAGACTGTCTACAGGATCAGCATCTTCCCACACGACATCCACTCTATCACTGCATGCGCACAGCATATTCTGTTTACACCAGTTTTCTCGACAGGCCGAGTTCATGTGCACCACGGAGGTTTAGAGCGCGGCGTCGCCAGTATGGCCAACACCGAACAGAACCGTATTCCAGGACAAAGGTCGCGAGATATCGACCGATTAACCAGCGAGACCTGCGGTTTGACCCAGAAGATCCGGATGCTCAAGTCGGCCCCCATGGCGGCCCGACCGCTACAGCCACCCGGGACGCGGAGATGACCGATCCTCTCACAGCCTGCAACACCGACTCATCCAGTCCCTTCTTGTCGCTGGTCGTGCAGGCCGACCGAGATCTCGCGCCCGGTCTCAGGGGCAGGGCTATCCGTGCCGCCAGCATGAAGCGTCCCGGTGCCTGCGTCCCGGCGGCCGCAAGCAAGCACAGGGCCGAACAGGCGACACACCGAGCAGGTCAGGCCCCGCCTCGCACAGGGCCCAGTCTCATGCCCCGTACACGACCCGGACCGACCAGGAGAAGCACGAGCGACCCAGCCCCCTCCGCCCTTGAAGCTGAAGCGATGGCAAGATAGGGAGATGCTAGCGGCACGGCGACTGGCCCATTCTTCTGCCACAGGCAGGAAACCCGCCCGAACAGCATCGGGCCCACAGAGGAGGAGATGACCTCACCACCAGTATTCCGCCGTCACTACTCGGCCGTTTTCGAGAGCCCTTCACTGTATAACCCCGGCGGCCTGTCATTCCTCGACTATCGGGAGCCCGATCTGGCTGATCCATACTATCTGATCCGCCGGAACGGGGCGGACGACATTGTGATAATCGGAATCGCGCCCGCCGCCTGGGTGTCCCAGAGGCTGGCACTCGGCGGAGTCCGCATTGACCGGAGTCACAATGGCGTACTTCTCGGGGTCGGAGACCCGGACTGGAACCCGAGACCATTCACCATCGACATCCGCATGGGGGAAGTCGAGAGCGACTTCCCCTTTTCGGGCTAACCGTGAAGATGTTGTTCTCGGTGACCCGGCGGCGTCGAGCCGGCGGTCAACGCAGGTGCGCCTGGCGACGGCGCGCCGGACAGGCTCTGGCCACTCATACCGCGGGTCCAGGCGTTGATGATGCGGGAGGCCGGACCAGCGTCCGCGCATGGTCCAGTCCCTCGCGGACGGCTGGGCCCACTCCCAGGTCGGAGGCGATCGCGACAAGCTGCTCAAGACGGGCCTCTGCCCGGCGGATCTGCTCGGGGTCGGAGCGCAGCTCCTCCAGGGCCCGCAGCGCCTCTTGGGACCGAGTCCGGTCTGCGGCGTCGCGGGTGCCGTCATAGGCGACGGCGCCGTCGCGAGCCACAACCGACAGGCGGTGGACGGCGGCGGTGGCCCCGGCGGCCGCCAGGGTGGCCGGAGTCCCGGTGTAACCGGCGTCGTGAGCCTCTTGAGGAGTCCACCTGGCGGCCCCGTCTCGCGCAAGAGACGTCAGGTAGCGGTCCAGGCACCCGATCCAGGAGACGGCCTCTGGCACGCCCAGGACGACCAGGTGGGTGATGGCCCCGGCGGAGTGGAACCGCTCGAGCGTGCTCAGGGTCGTTCCGGGACGGCGCAGAGTGCCCTCGACCAGCACGGAGTGCCCGTGCTCGGCGGCCCAGTCCAGGGCCTGTCCCACCAGCCACCCGGAGAGGTCGGCCGTGGCCGCGGGCATCGCCAGCGGGTCGGGGTCGCGCACGAGACGCGCGTAGTCGGGGTGATAGGCCCGCAGGTCGTCGCCAATGACCGGGGCGAGGTCGTGGTCGGGGTAGAAGGCAGCCCGGACCGCCTCGATCGCACGGGTCTTACCCGCCCCGGGCTGCGCCCCGACCGACAGGAGGACCTGCGGGTCGGACGGATCGTCAGCAAAAAGATCTGCGAGGGCCTCTTCGCAGATCTGGGCCCGCTCAGTTTCGGGCGGCGTGCTCATGCTGCCGTCGGGTAGGAGGCGGCGCGCTGGGCCTGGTCGAGCTGGCGCCGGATGCGCTCCCAGCGGTCCATGTGCTCGACCATGGCGGTGCGGTCGTTGACGCCGACAGCCCGACGCTCACGGTCCAGGTCGCGGATCTGCTTGGTCCAGAATTGCGCGCCTTCCTCGTCGCCAGCGGCTCGTGCCCGGCGGCGCAGAGAGACATACGTACCCGACAGCGCCGTGCCCTGCTCGTAGAAGATGTCGTAGAGAACCGCAATATCCACGTTCTCCCAGTCGACCGGAATCCTTCCCTCGCGGGATGCCTCCTGGTGCGCAGGAGCCTGCTGCGAGACTGCTGTCCGTGTCACGGCGTCTCCTCACCTGCCGGTTTCTGGCTGACCGCCATTATACCGTGCCGCACGCCTGCCGCGGGGCCGCCTGCGGGCCGAGACCCCATCCTGGGGCGCGGTGCTGCCGAGACCGGAGCGGCCGCCCATAACGGCACGCGGCCCGTCCTCGTCGTCGGCCTCTCCCCGCCCTCCGGCTCGCCGAGGAAGCCGCGGATGAGGCGTTGTACATCTGGGGCGACATCGAGATCATCAATGCGACAATCCTCTCATCGCTTACTACGCTTCTTTGTTCCTTACTGTACGAGGAGAAGAAGCGTAGTAAGGAACAAAGGAGCGTAGTAAGCGTCCCAGGCCGCCCCTGGGACCGGCACCCCAACGCCGCCCGGAGCTGCGCGAGGCGTTCGGCAAGTCCCTGGGCGGCGGCCAGGCGACGCGGAACACCGCCGTCCGGCTCCTCACCGAGCTGGACGGGGTCGGCGCCGACATCGCCGGGGTCTGCGAGCAGGCCACCGAGGCGGCCCTGGCGGAGTCGACGCGCACCGGGAGGGTCAGGATGATCACCATGCGTGACCTGCAGAGGGCCCTCGGCCGGGCCCGGCCCAACTGCGACACATGGTTCTCCAGCGCCCGCAACGTCGTCACCTACGCGAACGACGACGGCGAGTACGACAACCTGCGCCGCTACATGGCCGCGCGCAAGCTCCTATGACGGGCCCCGCGCGGCGGCGTGCCGGAGCATCCCGACGACGACGGCGCCGGCTGCGCGGGCCGCCTGCAGCGGATCGCCCTGCTGCACGAGATGGGGCAGTACGAGCGCGTCGTGGAGGAGGCCGGCCGCCTGTGCGCCGACTTCCTCGACCTGTCGCAGGCGCACCTCGAGCTCGCGCTCGGCCTGTTCGACGTCGGACGCATCGACGAGGCGCGCCGCGAGGCTCGTGAGGCGCTGGCCCTCGACCCCGACGACTGGGCGGCGTTCGCGTCCGCCGAGCTGGCGCCGTCCCGGCGTGAGCGCCGGGACCTCATGCGCCGGGCCGTGGAGCTCGATCCCGGTAACGGTGCGGCCCTGGTCCGGCTCGCCCTGTTCGAGCGTCGCCGCGGCGCCCGGCGCAGGCGGTGCCGCAGGCTGGCCGAGAGGGCGCTCAGTGCGGAGCCCTACAACGCGTCCGTGCACGTGGCCGTCGCCGAGCTGGAGCACAGCATGGAGGACTTCAAGCGGGCACGGGCCCGTGTGAACGAGGCGCTGTCGTTGGAGCCCGATCACGCCGGCGCTCTGGCGCTGCAGGCCGAGCCGGCGAGCAGCACGAGGGAGTGATCAGCCCATGCGGCCCTGAGGCGGTCGATGCTCTTGGTAGCGAGA
>ERZ772977.1523-NODE-1523-length-11577-cov-7.337007_pt1 | contig 11577 bp, 10 predicted proteins | sample MGYA00511131_ERZ772977 | MGnify/ENA primary metagenome ERZ772977 (study PRJEB29015, sample SAMEA2737935) | human oral metagenome | biome: human oral; feature: human-associated habitat; material: dental | place: China | collected 2151 ...
GTGCCCTTTTGAGGTCTTACTAACGCCCTTTTGAAGTCCAATTAAGCACCTTTTACTTTACAGTTTTGTAAGTCTTTGATTACTTGTTATTTATAAATAGGGTGCAAGGAGTCGTTTTTATTCCTGCATTTTGTAAAAAATAGACTTATTATTGTAAATATATTTTAGATCCGTGCGTGGCGTGTACTAAATTAGGTTTGCTTGTCTTCGCTTTGTTTGGGTAGTATAAAACAAAGCAGCCGCATTACCAGTGGGGCAATGCGGCTGTGACCTAAGTTTCAATAAAATAATTCAGAGAGTATCTTATAGTTTAACGCTGAGACCTACATACCATGTTGCGCCGTATACTGGAGCATACATGAAGGCTGCGTCGTCTGTGTGTTTCTCGTCCTGAATATAGCTGAAGATGTTCTTAGCACCTGCATAAACCGTACATGTACCGAAACGTTTTGCGGCACGGCAGTTGAAGATCATGAAGGTGTTAGTCTTCTTAATCTTTGATGTTGCACCATTGTCCTCAGAGTTGTAGTCGATGTACATTTTTCCCTGCAATGAGCTCGTGAGAGAGAAAGTCCAAGTGCCAGGGGTATAATCGAGGTCGATATCGCCAGTCATTGCTGGGAAACGAGAGATGTTACGACTGTCTTTAGCATACTGCAGACGCTGTGGAAACTCTTTTACAGTCTCATCGTTAGGGTCTGACCAGTCTGCACGCTCGTGCTTAAACTTACCTTGATTGAAGGTCCAGTTAATACCAGCATTGAAGTTGCGGAAGAGGTTTGCCTTTGCACCTAATTCTACACCCTGTACGTAGGCATCGTCAACATTCTCCCATTGGTAAGAATAACCGAACTTCTTAACCTCATCGTCTGCAGGAGAGAACTGAATCTTATCTTTCAAGTTGGTGCGGAAGATGTTGATGCTGAACTGATATTTCTTAGCATAATAGTCTGCTGAGAGGTTGTAGCTAATAGCACGCTCACCCTTAAGGTTAGATGATTTCCACACACGTGGCGAACCACTACAGAGGTGGAGGTCCTCAGAGAATCCGTAAGGAGCACGGAAACCTGTACCTACATTAGCACGAAGAACGAGTGAAGGAGTCAGTTCATATTTGATAGCAATACGAGGATTGACGGTTGTCTTACTAAATTTAGTAGTTGGGAAGGCGCTATCAGAAACCTTTACGCTGGTAGCATACTCCTCACCAGAGCTATGAGAGTCGACACGGATACCTGGTACAACGGTCAACTTTGGTGTCACGTTCCACTCATCCTGTACGAAGAAGCCAACCTCGTTAGCATGCTTCTTACCAATAGAAGTATAAGGAACGCCATAGTAAGGACTTGTCTTCTCGTCCTCAGCAGAGATGACATAGAGTCCAGTCTCACGCAAACGAGTGAAGTAACCCTGTACACCACCAAGCAATGTGTGGTTGCCAAGGATTGAAGTGAAGGTGAGCGATGGTGTCACCGTATTCTCCTTAGCAATGTATGGGCGCATCATAGAAACGTCAGGTTCTGCACCGTCCTCATCTGGATGTGCTGGATCCTTGTGAGAGTCCATGTAGTCATGGAGGAAGGTATCGTTTGTTGCCTGACGCTTATGATATACATACGCCGTTGTGAGGTTCAATTCTGAGTGCTTACCGATAGGCAAGGTGTAAGCAAGGTCAGCTGAAAGACGGTTGGTACGGATGTCTTCTGTACCGTCAGTGTATGGGTTCATATATTGATCATTCGTCATGACACCACCGAAACGGTGCTCATCAATCGCCTTACCACGCAGTACGAGCTTATCGTTCTTAGTAAAAGGCTGATAGAAGTAAAGGCTGAAACCAAGGTTATTCATCGTCTCATCTACGCGGTCAGAGATACCATCCTTGTTCTTTACTTCCTTACGTGTAAGACCATTCTGTGTGCGGTCGATAGCATCCATCTGTGTACGCTGTGCGAATACACTCAGACCGATGTTGTTATAACGCATAGATCCAGAACCCTTATAGCTCTTGAAGCCAAAGTTTCCAAACTGAATATCACCATTAACAGATGGCTCAAAGGTTGGTTCCTTTGAGATAATGTTGATAGCACCAGCAACGGCACTACTTCCATAGAGGGCTGAACCGGCACCCTTAACTACCTCAAGACGGTCGATGTCATTGGTTCCAATCTGCTGCAAACCGTAAACACCGGCAAGACCAGAGTAGATTGGCTCACCATCAATGAGTACCTGTGTGTGCTCAGCACCCAATCCTTGCATACGAACCTCAGAGAAATTACAGAACTGGCACTGCTGTTCTACGCGGATACCTGGTACACCTTCAAGTGCTTCGTATAAGTTCTGGGCATTCTTCTTGGTGATAGCCTGTGATGTTAGAACCTCTGTACGGATAGGAACATCCTTTACAAAGTGGCTGGTACGAGTACCTGTTACAACGACCTGGCTTAACTCTAATGGGTCTTTTTCCAGTTCAAAGTAGACTTCAGAACCTTTATTGTTAACCATGTCTACCTCTTTTTCCTGCTGCTGATAACCAGCGAGTGTAGCTATGATAACTTGCCTTCCTACAGGAAGATTACTTAATTTAAAGTGACCCGAAGCATCGCATTGAGTTTTAAGGTTCGTACCTTTTACTTGGATTACGGCATGAGAAAGGTGCTTTCCACCTTCTTTTGCCTTCACATCTCCGAAGAGCATTGCGTCGGTGTTTTGTGCCATGGATACAAGAGAGCATAGCATGGCGGTCAAGATTAGTAAATATTTCTTCATTATGTTATTATATGGTTTGTAAATAACTTTGCAAAGTTATGTTATTTTTATAAACGTGTCAATACCTAATAGTTGGTATTGTGGAGGTTCTTTCGTTAAATACATAGGTTGTTAATAGAATGAGATTCATCCACATACATGGTATGATTTCCTCCAATAAGATTGTTTTATAAAGGCTCAACACCCAATAACCATCCCTCAACACCCAACAACCATCACCCAACACCGGTATGATTAGCTCCAATAAAGTGGTTTAATAAAGGGGGATAAACTACATGATAAATGTCATTAGGTACGAAGTCTATCTGTCTTCACAAACAACTTATTCCCTTATTACTTAAAGTTTGTAAACTATTTTCGTGCAGTTCAAAACCAATACATACTCTTTGGGCTTCTAAAAGACGCCCTTTTGGCTTGCAAAAGGTGCCCTTTAAGACCCTTATTAACGCCCTTTTGAAGTCCAATTAAGCACCTTTTCTTACACCGTTTTATAACTAATTGACTTACTGTTGGTTGCAAACCTGCTTCTTATATGTGTTTTTGCCGTTAGTTATAGATGTTTTAATTGAAATTATGTAATGATTTTTCAATTCCTTATCTATATGTTTTCGAAGTCTTAAAATGAAAAAGTTTTCAATGAAAGTGGATGATAATAGGGTGGATAGATTCCTTTGATGTAGGTGAGTCTATAAGCTTTTTGATTGCTGTAAGGCTAATAAGGTTAATCAGACTGATAAGCCTAATAAAAGTCAGAAATGTAGTTTTTCTTGTCAATTTAGGAATAACTCTTGCAGGTTTCAATATTTTCAATTTACTTTGTATGCAAAACAATAAACCTAAACTGTTGAAGACAATTCTCACAATAACAGGTTCAGATAGCACTGGTGGCTCTGGTGTGCAGGCTGATATCAGAACGATAGCAACCTTAGGAGGCTATGCTGTGTCGGCTGTAACGTCTGTCACGGTGCAGAATACCTTGGGTATTCAGGCTTTCTATGACCTTCCTGCGGAGATTGTCAGAGGACAGATTGAGGCGATTATCAATGATATGCAGCCTGACACGGTAAAGGTGGGAATGATTAGAACCATAGAGACCTTGGCTGTCGTGGTGGATGCACTGTTGAAGTATCGTCCTCACCATATTATATATGACCCAATTGTGACGGCAAGTAATGGTGACAGATTGATGACAGATGACGTGATAACACAGATACGTTGTCGTTTGCTGCCACTTTGTTCGCTTGTCATTCTGCGTGAAGGAGAGGCTGAAAGAATCTTTGATTGTTCTTCGTTGAAAGGAGAAGGACGTCGAACTGTACGCTCATTTGTGTTGGACGACCCTTTACAGCATGGTCTTGCCAATAGTTTTTCATCAGCACTTGCAGTCTATCTTAGCCAAGACGAGCCGATGGATGAAGCGTTACAACATGCTCGGGAGTATGTCAGAACGCTTGTAGCAAGGAAGAGTGATATCAGTGGACGGAGTAGTCAGCTGTATAATGAATTCTTAGAAGCTGTTCAGTTGCATTATCATACGAATCGTGATGTTGCCTTTTATGCTGACTGTCTGAATGTTTCTCCACGTTATCTGTCGCAGGTGGCGCATAGAATATCTGGTAAATCTCCCAAATGTATCATTGATCATACACTGGCAGAGGCACTTGCCTGTCAGCTTCGAACGACACAGAAGACCATTCAAGAGATTGCATATGAGCATGGTTTTGCCTCACAAGCTCAGTTCTCTAAGTTCTTTAAGAAGCAGATGGGACAGACTCCGAGTGAGTGGCGAAGGTCGTAGGGGGACCTCCCCCAGCCCCTCCAAAGGAGGGGAGAGCCTAACGGGATAAAGTAGGGGCAACTCTATAAGTCCCCAAAGTTGTAACATCAAGGAGGGGAGTGCCTAATGGGAGGAAGTAGAGGACAACTCTATAAGTCCCCAAGGTTGTAATATCAAGGAGGGGAGAGCCTAATGGGATAAAGTAGGGGACAGCATGTAGGCTTTTAAAGCTCATAAATCTGTGTATTGTTCTTACGCTTTTCTCTTCGTTTTAAAAGGAATTTCTAATATTAACTAACACATATAACATCTTCATGTACACTCATTCGTGAGTGAAACATGGTAGAAATCTAAAAATTAAAGTAATATGGCAAATAGACAAGAACTAAACCGCAACCTCGCTCAGATGTTAAAGGGCGGTGTAATCATGGACGTAACAACACCAGAGCAGGCGCGTATCGCTGAGGCTGCAGGTGCTTGTGCAGTAATGGCATTGGAACGTATCCCAGCTGATATTCGTGCTGCTGGCGGCGTTTCACGTATGAGTGACCCAAAGATGATTAAAGGAATTCAGGAGGCTGTGACGATTCCTGTGATGGCAAAGTGCCGTATTGGTCATATCGCTGAGGCTCAGATTCTGCAGGCGATTGAGATTGATTACATTGATGAAAGCGAAGTTCTATCTCCTGCTGATAATATCTATCATATTGACAAGACACAGTTTGAGGTGCCATTCGTTTGCGGTGCACGTAATTTGAGCGAGGCATTGCGTCGTATTGCAGAGGGTGCAACAATGATTCGTACGAAGGGTGAGCCTGGTACAGGTGATGTTGTACAGGCTGTTAGCCATATGCGTTTGATGCAGAGTCAGATTCGTGAACTCGTTAGTAAGCGTGAGGACGAACTCTTTGAGGCGGCTAAGCAGTTGCAGGCTCCATACGACCTCGTGAAGTATGTACATGAGAATGGTAAGCTTCCTGTAGTGAATTTCGCTGCTGGTGGTGTGGCAACTCCTGCTGATGCTGCATTGATGATGCAGTTAGGTGCTGAGGGTGTGTTTGTTGGTTCTGGTATCTTCAAGAGTGGTGATCCAGCTAAGCGTGCTGCAGCTATCGTTAAGGCAGTTACAAACTATAATAACCCTAAGGAGTTGGCAGCGTTGTCAGAAGACTTGGGTGAGGCTATGGTTGGTATCAACGAGCATGAAATTGAAGTGCTCATGGCTGAGCGTGGACAATGAGAATTGCCATTCTTGCCCTGCAGGGAGCGTTCTTAGAGCATGAAATGATGCTCCGTAAGCTGGGGGTTGATTGCTTTGAGGTGCGTCGATTGGAGGATTGGCAGCAGGAGAAGGATGGTTTGATAATCCCTGGTGGTGAGAGTACCACTCAAGGAAAGCTCCTTCGTGACCTTGGTTTGCTTGATCCTATTCGTGAAGCTATCGAAGCAGGATTGCCGGTCTTTGGTACTTGTGCAGGTTTGATACTCCTTGCTCGTGAGGTAGAGGGGAATAGTCCGTCCGCTCCAGTTCCTCCTCGATTGGGAACAATGCGTATGACAGCTGCTCGTAACGCCTATGGTCGTCAGCTGGGTAGTTTCCATACGGAGGCTTCTTTTAAGGGAATTGATGGCGATATCCCAATGACTTTCATCCGTGCACCTTATATAAAGGAGTCTGCTGATGAGGTAGAAACCCTTTCAGAGGTTGATGGTCATATCGTAGCTGCTCGCCAAGGAAACCAGCTTGTTACTGCCTTTCATCCAGAATTGGATAGTGATATGCGTGTGCATGAATACTTCTTGGGAATGGTGAAAGGTAGATGATACCTTAAAGGAAAGTACAACTAAATAATGAATATAGGCTGTTACAGATGCTCATTGGCGTCTGTAGCAGCCTATAAATGTTTTTGTTATATTCTAAAGAATTAATATCGTAGCTCTTAGCTAACAATAAGTTGCTCTCCACTTGGCTACATCTTGCAATGCGTTAAGTGCTCCGCACCATTGGTGCTTACCCTCCGCACAATAGGTGCTAAGCACCAGCACGAGATGTGTTGGATGTTAAAAGTGTTGTTGGAGATGGTTGAATTGGGTTTTACTGGTCGTTTTTATAATAATAAGACACGGCTAAGTAGCTTGTTGGGAGTATGCTTATCGGTTAGTCTTGATAAGTTCCGTAAGCCAGTATTTACTGATAAAATGTTTGTAATATCAGACTTAAAGACATAAAAAAAGGACTACCGCTGTAGTCCAACCTTTGTTAACCTTAAATCTAATACTATGAAAAACACGTTGCAAAGATAAAGAGTATTTTTTATATTTGCAACTTTTCCAATGTCTTTTTTTAGTATATGATGTATTATTGATTTATATCAAGTGGTTTATATGACAAAATGATAGTTTAAACTCTAATGACCGATTTTGGTTAATGGTTTCGCCAGAGCCGAGATAGTTGACATTACCGGTTCATTACTTGTTTGACAACAGCGGATGTAATGTAAAGAGGATTTATATAAAGAAAGTTGAATATAACCTGAAAGAAAGACTAAAGTCTGAAAGAAAAGTTGAAATATAGCTTATAAAAAAGCATTTTTATCCGTTAAAACTTTGTTATGTCATTTTTTAAGCCTATCTTTGCAAAAAATAAAAGGATTAAGACGTTTAAGGATATGGGATTCCGACATTCAGTGAGATTGATGTTGGAATTCTATCTTTTTTATGTCTATTGAAAAACGATTAATTTTTAAAACAAGATATTATGGCTTATATGTCACAGGAAGGTTACGACAAACTCGTAGCCGATTTGCAGTATTTAGAATCTGTTGAACGTCCCAAGGCATCTGCTGCTATTGCCGAAGCTGCCGATAAGGGTGACTTGAGTGAGAATTCTGAGTATGATGCTGCTAAGGAGGCACAGCGTCATCTTGAAGCACGTATTGCTGAATTGAAGATGACCGTGGCACAAGCAAAGATTGTTGATGTGTCACGTTTGAGCACTGATGCCGTACAGATTATGTCTACTGTTGAGATGACAAACGTAAAGACAAATGCTAAGATGAAGTATACGATTGTTAGTGAGACAGAGGCTAACCTGAAGCAGAATAAGATTTCAATCAAGACTCCTATTGCACAGGGCTTGTTGAATAAGAAAGTGGGCGATGAGGTTGAAATCACTATCCCTCGTGGTACTATCACTCTGCGCATTGACAAGATCTCAATTGATGCATAACTATAAAACAAGGAGGTTTGTATGACAATATTCAGTAAGATTGCAGCGGGTGAGATACCCAGCTACAAGTGTGCAGAGAACGATCAGTTTTATGCTTTTCTCGACATTGACCCAGTAACAAAGGGACATACACTTGTCATTCCTCGTAAGGAGGTTGATTACATCTTTGATATGGAAGATGAGGAACTTGCAGCCTTTGAAGTTTTTGCAAAGAAGGTTGCACGTGCAATAAAGACGGTCTTTCCATGTAAGAAGGTAGCACAAGTCGTCTTGGGATTAGAGGTTAACCATGCACATATCCACCTCTTGCCAATGAACAGCGAGGCAGATGTTAATTTCAAACATCACGTACAGGTTGATGCTGAAGAGCAGAAGGAGATTGCTGCAAAAATCTTCAAGGCTTTTCAGGAATTGGATTAAGTGATATTTGCTGAAACAGAAAACGTACAAAACGGAGATATATCATAAGGTATATATCTCCGTTTTTGCTTATAATGAATCTCTATGAAGGAAACGAAAGATGATAATTGGTCAGATTGGTTGATTAATGACAAGCTCCGATGGGAGAGATTTGGCTTGTTTGGTTGGAAAGAACGTGTAAGCATGTGGACGGGAATAGTATTGGGTTCTCTCTTGTTCACTGCTATCCTTGTAGTAGCTTTCTTGATTCTTAATATGGGTAACAAACTTTATAGCTATACCTTAATGCCTTTCAGTGAATTGCCTATTAATCATACAATGGTTTTTGTTATCTTGGATGCCATCCTAAGTTTTACAATCATTGTCTCAAATAAGCGTTGGAGAAGAGGGAATAATCGTGTGACTATGTTCTTCTTACTCATGTTTTTCAATCCTGTCTTATGTTATTTCCTATTTGGTTTCGTTTCTTTTGCTATTCTGTACCCCAACTCTAATTATGGAAACAAAGAGATAATAACGCAGAGGGCTATATTCACTGGAAAAGTTTTTAGGGTGGCAAAGGGCGAAAGTATTGTCTGTTATAACTTTTATCTTCCACGGATAAAGCGAGAGATAGTATTCACGAATGGTTTTTCTTATGATTGGAAACAAAATAGCCCTTGTACTATCTATTTACATAAAGGTTATTTTGGATTGTATGTAGCAGATAGTGTGGTGTATAAAGAAGGCTCATTCTCATCAACAACACTTGTTGCAGAATGATCCATTTCCTATCAATGAACAGCGTCGCTGATGTTAATATCAAATATCATGTACAATTTGAGGGGTAGAAAGAGATTGCTGTAAAGATTTTCAAAGCTTAGTAAGAGCAGTATTAAATTATAAAAAATATTATTGAATGGAGATATATTATGACGTGTATATCACCGTTTGCCAGTTATACGAATGTTTATGAAGAATATACGGGATGATAGATGGACTGATTGGCTAATTGACGAAGAGCATCGTTGGGAAAATATAGATAGGGTCAAGCCGGCAAGGTGGATTCTTGGTATATTGTTTTTGTTACTGTTTTATCTGATAATAGGCTTAATCTTTGCAGGGCTTTCCATGTTAATTCTGCATGCCGTTGATCTCGAAACGATAGGAAGTAACACAATTCTGCCTTTTTCCTTTTTATATAGTGATGACAAGTATCTGTTTCCGTGTATTGAACTTGTCCTTAGTCTTGCTACAGTGATATATAAGTGTAGGAAGGATAACACAGGGGAGAGAGTTCTTTTTTCTTTATTTTTATGCTTATCTATTCTTTTCTTATACTATCAATGGTAGCTGTGACTACTCCTGTAATCTGCTATGTGAATCGAAATTTTGGTGAAAAAGAGGTAGTGCAAAGGGATGCTGTTGTAAAAGAGTATCTTGGTATATCAATGCGAAAGGGAACGAAATTGTTTTATCGTATAAAGATACTTGGGACAAATGAAGAATTTGTTTTTTGCACATCTGATGATATTGAATCCTCAAAGAATACTCCTGGCTTACTTTATATGCATAAAGGATGGTTCGGAATGTATGCTGTGGATAGTTTAAGAATTAGTTCTGACAATAGGTCAGAAGTCTTTGTTATCGATCAATATAAATATATGAAGTAGTTAGAAGGTAGCAGCAAGATTATATACGGTTGTGATTTTATGAAACAGGGATATACTGTCATTGCATATCCCTGTCTTTATATATGGAAGAATCATTTAACAAAGTAGTTCCCCACTTTATCCAATTTGTGGCTCCCCTCCTTTGGAGGGGTTGGGGGAGGTTTTTATTTATACAAACTCGTCCCCCTTCTTTATCTGTACTTCATTCACATATTTCCTTACCAATGCAGAAGAATCTTCTTTCTTACAGATAAGTAATACATTGTCCTTTTCTGCAATGATATAGCCATCGAGTCCGTTGATGACACCTAATTTCCCTTTGGAGAGCTTTATAATATTATTAGCTGCATCTTCAAGGATAACATCAGAGTCTATGACAACATTATCACCATCTCGCTTGCTTAGTGACTCATAAATGCTATGCCACGTTCCAAGGTCTGCCCATCCAAAGTCGCACCTCATCACATAAACATTCTCCGACTTCTCTAAGATGCCATAATCTAATGAAATGTTTGGATAGCGTGGGAAATTATCATGTATGAAAGCCTCTTCATCCTCTATCGTTGTTATCTTACTGCTCATTTCACCTTCACGCAAAACAGAAGGAAGGAAGCCATAGAGGCTTTGACGAAGGTAATTGACGTTAGAGAGGAAGAGTCCTGTATTCCAACACCACTCCTTACTATCCATGAACATTTGTGCAAATTCTCGGTCCGGCTTTTCAGTAAAGGCTTGTACCTTATATATATCACCATTACCAGTGTAGACGCCCTTTTGTATATATCCGTATCCAGGTTCTGGTCGGGTAGGGCTAACTCCCATAGTCAGTATAGCATCATTCTTCTCAACGAACGATAATCCCTCTTTGATATTACGGAAGAAAGCCTCATCATTAACAATGTTATGATCAGAAGGAGATATTATAATGTTAGCTTTAGGGTCGAACATCATAATACGATGCACTGCCCATGCAACACTTGGTGCAGTGTTTCTGTGGATTGGTTCAGCCATGATATGATCAGCTGCCATTTCAGGCAACTGCTCTCTGACAAGGTCAAGATAATCGCAGCTGGTATTAATATAAATGTTCTCTTTTGGAAGAATATTTGCAAAGCGGTCAAATGTTTGTTGAAGCTGAGTACGACCCACACCAAAGAAGTCTATGAATTGCTTTGGATACTTATCTCTACTGCAGGGCCATAGTCTTCGTCCCTTGCCACCGGCAAGAATTACGCAATAGTTGTTCTGTTTCGTAGTCATTATCTATTTAAGCTAACCGAATTTGTTTCTCCAAAGATACCTTTTATAACTCATACCTCCAAATCTTTTATTGTAAAATACTACAAATATGCATTATTCAAAGTATTGTCATTAAATAATTCCTCAAAAATTTGCCAAATCCAGATTTTCTCTCTACCTTTGCACCCGTTGTTCAAACAACAGCCATGCCCAGATGGCGGAATAGGTAGACGCGCTGGTCTCAAACACCAGTGGGGTAACCCATCCCGGTTCGAGCCCGGGTCTGGGTACAACAAATCCCTTGTGAATCGATGATTTGCAAGGGATTTCTCTTTTTAGGGGTACTTAAAGTGACTTTGTTATTAATGGATAAAATCAGAACTCACTCAAACCTTTATTCAGAACTTACTTTCATCTTTAATCATACTATTAAGTTTAACCCAAGTTTAACACCCACTTTCGCCTAATTGTTGCTGTCACCATACTTTCCT
>ERZ772977.1524-NODE-1524-length-11577-cov-3.469189_pt1 | contig 11577 bp, 8 predicted proteins | sample MGYA00511131_ERZ772977 | MGnify/ENA primary metagenome ERZ772977 (study PRJEB29015, sample SAMEA2737935) | human oral metagenome | biome: human oral; feature: human-associated habitat; material: dental | place: China | collected 2151 ...
ACTGAGATAATAAATAAATTATCAAATGAAATAAAAGACTACGAAACAACAGAAATAGAATTAAATAATTTAATTAAAAATATTAAAGATGAAGAAAATAAAATAAAGAAATATTTAAATATCTTAAAAGAAAATATTATTAAAGCAAAACAAGCAAAAAAATCAAAAATAATTGTTAAAGAAACTGAAAAATCTTATCTTGAATACTTGGAAATTGAAAATAGATTAAAAGATTTAAGAGAAAATCTTGATAATTTATTGGAAGAGCAAAAATTAAATATTCAATATCAAAATAATATTGAAAAATTAGAACTATCTAATAAAAATTTAAAAGTTGATATTAGTAGTTTAGAAGAAAATATTTCTAAAAATTCTGAGAAAAAAGAAAATTTAGAAAATGAAATCTCCAAACTTAAAATTAAAGAAGAAAATTTAGATTTAAAATTAAAAAAATATATAGATTTACTTGATAAATTGGAGAATTTAGAGAAGATTAAAAAAGAAAAGTTAGATGATACATTAAAGAAGAAAGCTGAAATTAACATTTTTCAAAAAAATTTATCTTCTAAAAAAGATTTATTTAAAACAATTAGTATTGAAGAACTTGAAAAAAAATTATCTAATTTTCAAGAACTTGAAAAAGAATTAAAACTTCTAGAAGAACAAAAAATTGCTTTTGAAATTGAGATAAAGACTTTAAAGAATGCTAGTAATGAGCTTTCTTCTAAAATTTGTCCCTATCTAAAAGAAAATTGTGAAAATCTAAAAGATAAAGAAGCTGATGATTATTTCTCTTCTAAAATTTCTATAAAAACAGAAGATTTAGAAAATTTGAAAAAAGATATAGAAGAAAAAACTCAAATTTTAGTTGAAAAAGCAGTTTTTGAAGATAAGAAAAAACAATATTTTGAGCTTGAAAAGTCTATAAAAGATTTAGAACTTTCTTTAAAAAATGAAGAGATTAATTTAAAAGAAATTGAATTAGATATTAAAAACTTGGATATAGATATTCAAAAACTTATTGAAAATCAAGAGTTTCAAAATAGTCAAATGTTAAGAGAAAAGAAAAAAGAATTGGAAGTTGAGCTTAGAAATCTAAACTTAGATGAAAAAAGAGAAAATTTAAAAAATCTTCTTGAAAATTTAGAAATAGAAAAGGAAAAGATTTTAAAAAATCAAAACTCAATAGAAAGTAATTTAAAGGAAATTGATAACTATTCAAAGAAAATCAAAGAGGATACAAATAAAAATATTGAGAACATAAAATCAGAAATAAAAACTTTTGAAAATAAACTTGATGATTTAAAAAATCCTTATAATGAATATCTAAAAAATAATATCTTGGCAGAAGATTTGAAAAATTTACTTCTAGAAGTAAATAAAAATATTAAAGAACTTTATTCTTTAAGAGTTGAAAAAAATTTATTAAAAGAAAAAGTATTTAATTTAGAAGAAAAAATAAAAAATATAAAAATAGATGAACTTAAAGAAAAATATGATACTATTAAAGAAGAATTAAATGGAATCAATAAAAAATTAGGTTCATCACAAGAAAAAATTGAAAACTATAAAAAAATATTAGAAAAAATATCTTCACAAGAAGAAAAACAAAAAAAATTGCTTATTGAATTTAAAAAATTACAAAATAAATTTAATAAGGCTAGTTTAATAAGAAATGAAGTAGGACAAATGGGTAGAGCTATTTCTAAATATATGCTTAGTGGTATTAGCAATATTGCAAGTGTTAATTTTAATAAGATTACAGGTAGAACTGAAAGAATTGAATGGAGCAATGAAGAAAAAGATAAGTATGCTGTATATTTAGTAGGTCAAGAGAGAAAAATTGCCTTTGAGCAACTATCAGGAGGAGAGCAAGTTTCTGTTGCAATAGCAATAAGAGGAACTATGACTGAATATTTTACTAATTCTAAATTTATGATTTTAGATGAACCCACAAATAATCTTGATACTGAAAGAAAAAAACTACTTGCCGAGTATATGGGAGAAATTTTAAATAACTTAGAGCAAAGTATAATAGTTACTCACGATGATACATTTAGAGAAATGGCAGAAAAGATAATAGAATTATGAGAGACTGTGAGACTGTGAAAAAATTTCTGTAAATTCTATCCTTCTATGATTAGAATGATTAAGTGTATTTGATTGGAAAAAGCTGTTGTAAACATTTTTCGCTTTACAACAGCTTCTAATTTATTCAATATTCAGTTCTCTTTTTATTGCTTCTTGCAATAATTGTGAAAAATTTATTTTTTTTTCTTTTCCTAAATCTATAAGCCATTTTGGTAATGTTACCATTTTATTTACAGATTTATTCTTTTTTCTCATTCTTACATAATCTGTATCTGCTGTTATTAATTGTAATACTTGATTATCCGTTAAATTTTTATTCAATTCTTTATAGCTACTTGGTGACTCAATAGGGTCATTATCTTCTTCTGATATTAATAAATAGCCTTCTAATACATCTTTTGACATTTTCAATGCTTCCTCTATATCTTTTGCACAAGTTAAACAACCAGGTAAATCTGGAAATGAAATGCTGTAACCATCTTCATCTTTTTCAAATATTGCATAGTAATGATATTTCATAATTTTATCAACTCCATTCTTTTAAAGAGGAGGAACTGGCTATTTTAAGCCAGCTTGTTTCAAGATACTATTCACAGTCTTAACTGTTAAATCTTTATTAGGATGTGGAACAGTAACTTTCCCCTTTTTGCTAGGATGTTTGAAATGATGATGGCTACCTTCAACTCCTCTAAGTACCCAACCATCAGCTTCTAACAATTTGATGATTTCTTTTGAGCTCATATATCCTTCTAGTGAAAATATACTAACATATATTTTTACATATGTCAATAATTGAAATGTTTTTGATTTTCTAAATATTCCAAAGAGAATTATTAGAATTTGAAGAAAAAATAAAAATTTTAGAAAAATTAATTCTACATAAAGTTTTTAAAAGAGAGCTAAGAACTCAAAATAGTGATGATGAGTTTGAATTGAAATTGTTGAAAGAAACATTAATTATGTTATAATATTAGCTGAAATCCTAAAGAAATATTTTAAAATAGAATGTAGAGGAAAAAATGAAAATAAATTATGATTTAAAAATGGAAGAAATTTTAAAAGAAGTGGTACAGAGTGGTAAGAAAAAAAGATTGCTTATCCACTCTTGTTGTGGACCTTGTAGTTCATCTGTTTTAGAGTATTTAAAAGAATTCTTTAAAATAGATATTTATTTCTATAATCCAAATATAACTTATGATTATGAGTATGTAGCTAGAATGGAAGAACAAAAAGAAATGCTTGAAAAATTAGATTATGATATGAATGTTATAGAGGGTGTCTACAATCCAAAGGAAGATTTTTTTGAAAAAATAAAAGGGCTTGAAAATGAGAAAGAAGGAGGACAGAGATGTTACTCTTGCTATGATATAAGAATAGGAGAAACAGCTAAAAAAGCTAAGGAAGAGGGTTATGATTTTTTTAGTACAGTTTTAAGTATAAGTCCAATGAAAAATGTAAACTATATAAATGAGATAGGTGAAAAATATTCTAAAGAATATGATATTCCATTTTTGTTTGCAGATTTTAAAAAGAAAAATAGATATTTAAGGTCAGTACAAATTTCAAAAGAATTAAACATGTATAGACAGGAATATTGTGGCTGTATATTTTCAAAAGTAGAAAAAGAACAAAGAGATAGAGAAAAGGCTTTAAAAGAAAAACAGGAGGGAGAAGTAAAAAATGACTAGCTTTTCAGAAAAAACAGTAAGAGGAATTTCACTTTTATTTTTAGTAATTTTTAGTTTTTTAACTTATAAAAATTATTATTATAGTCCACTTATAGTGCTAACTATAATGATGTATTTTTCAACAAAGGGTGTTCAAATGTTTGAGAATAGAATTTTCTTATCAACAAGAGCTATATTTTGGTTATTATTCTCAACTTTACTATTTTTAAGAATTTATTTTAATGAAAGTTCTCATCTTGATATGAAGAATACTAAGACTTTATTGACTATATCTTTAATTTCTATTTGTATTGGAACTTGGGTAGGAGATTTTTTTGCAAAATATGTCTATATCAGATTAAAATTTTGTATAAATAGATTTTTCTCAACTTCTAACAAAGGAATTTATAGAATTGTTAAAATGGAAAATACTCAACAAAACTATATGAAGAGTTTAGGTAAAAAAATGGGAATAATGTTTTATCATATCACTTTAGATGTAAATGGAGAAGAAAGAAAATTTTTATTGGAAAAAGAACTATTTGAAAAGCTACAAGGTAAATCTGAAATCAATATAAATATAAAAAAAGGTTGTCTTGGAATTTGCTATGGTATAGGTATGCAAGAATAGGGGGGAAGATGAAAAAAATTCTAATTATTTTAACATTTTTATTTTATTCTATTTTTACCTATTCAGATTCAGCTTTTTCTTATTCAAAGTCTGTAAATATAGATTTTGATATAAGAGTTATGATGGGATTGACTAAGATAGAAGAAAAAGATAATCCAAAATATAAAAAGTTTTTAAATTATATTGATGAAAATTTAGCTAAAAAAGGTGAAGTTAAATATTCACATAAATTAAATATGGATAAGAAAGCAGTAGAATTCTTTTCTGAAAAGGGAGAAATTTTACTTACAGAAAATCTTCCAAAGGAATTTTTAGATATTATAGATAACTCTATAAGAGTTGCTGTAAATAAAGAAGAAATAAAAAAAACTATTAAAAATATTTATGAAGACCCATATACTTATGTAAGTATAAGTAAATATAAGGAAAATTTGATCTTATTTACAGAACAAAATATGGTGAATAGAGGTAAGATTAAAAATACTATGTCAGTTGTTCTAAAAAGAGAATTAACAGATAATGAAAAAAATGAATTAATTTATTTAAAAAACAATGATAGTGATGAGTTTTTTAAGAAATATAGAACTTATTTAGAAAGTGAAACCACAAAGACTTATATAAATGATAAATTAGAACTTTTTCAAGAAATTAAAGGCTTAACTGAAACAACTATTTTATATAAAAATGAGATTTCAAAAGTTGTTATAGAGTACAGTAACAATAGTCGTATAAATTCAGTAGTTAAATCATATAGAAATGATAGATTACTGACTGAAACATTTTTTAAAAATAAAGATATAGTTTTAGAAAAAGAATATTATGCCAGTGGAAAATTAGCAAGAGAAATACCTCAGAAAGATGGTTTAATTAATGGTGAAGCAAAAGATTATTATGAAAATGGGAAAATAAGATCAACCACTAACTTTGTAAATGGTGATATTGATGGTATTGTAAAAGAATATAATCAAGCTGGAAAAGTTATTAAAGAAACCTTATATAAAAATGGAAAGAAAGTTAAATAATTAAAAATAATTGTTAAAAATAGGAAAATTATAAAAAAATATAATCCTCCTATTTTTTTATTTCTCATTATGTATTATAATATAAGAGTAAAAAGAGTGACCGGTTGGTCAATATTTTGGGAGGAATAAAATGAAACTACGAAATAACTTGATTTTTCTTTCATTTATTTTATTTTTATCTTGTTCTAAGGTGAATATTGAAAATGAAAATAAAACTATGATGGAAGGATTAAAAGAAAAAGAAATAAGTACAGAAAATCTAAGAAGAGAAAAAGAGGGGATGTTAAGTTTAGATGAATGTATAGATTTAGCCTTAAAAAATAATTCTCAAATAAAATTAAAAGAAATAGAAGCTAAAATAGCTAAAATTGACAAAAATATTTCTTTTGGTAATTTTTTACCTAGAATTTCTGCTATGTATTCAATATCTGAGTTAGATAGATATGTGAGTGTAACTATTCCAGCACCTGATATAACATTAGGAATTTTAGGTGGAATAACTCTGCCATCACTTCCAGCTACATTGACAAGTAGAATGGTAGATAAAGATTTTAAAAATTATGCATTAACTGCTCAACTTCCAATTTTTGTTCCAGCCACTTGGTTTTTATATTCAGCAAGAGAAAAAGGAGAAAATATCAGTTTATATACAGAAGATTTAACTAAAAAGATGATAAAGTTAAAAGTTATAAGTGAATATTACTATATTTTAGCCTTAGAAAGTGAAAAAAGAGTTTTGGAAAGTGAATATGAATATGCAAAAAAATTAAATAAAAATGCCAAATTAGCACTAGAAGCTGAAAGTATTTTAAAATGGCAAGAAGAACAGACAGAACTTTTAATAAAACAAAAGGAAAATGCTATTAAGAACAATAAAAGAGATTTACAGATTGCTAAAATGAATTTAATGAATGATATAGGTTTAGATTTAAATGGAGATTTTAGATTTGTTATTCCTGAAGATACAGTTTATAAACTTCCTCCACTTGAAGATGTTGTATATGATGCACTTATCAATAGTGAACTTATAAAAATAAGTCATAATGTAGTGGCAATTAGTAAAGATAAAATAAAAATTGCAATGAGCAGATTTTTACCTCAAATTAGTTTAGGTGGAGGAGTAATTGGAACTGGTCTAACTTTATTAAATCCTCAAAACATTTTTTTTGGAGCTGTTATGGGATTTTTATCATTATTTAATGGCTTTAAAGATGTAAATGAGTATGAAAAAGTTAAGCTACAATCGGAAGCTGCTTATATACAAAGAGAAGAAGTTATTATGAATACTATTATATCAGCAGTTAATTCATATAATAATGTTCAAAAAAGTATAGAAGATAAAGAATTAGCTGATATGAATTATAATATAGCTGAACAAAAATTTAAACAAAAAAAATTAGAAAAGGAAGTTGGAAATATTACAGATACTGATTTATTAAATGAAATAACTGAATTAGAAAAAGCGGCTAGTCTTAAAGAAAAAGCTGACTATAAATACAGTGTTTCAGTTGAAGCATTAAAAATGTTAATTGAAAAATAGGAGCTGAGCTTATTATGAAGATAAAATATATATTACTTTTTTTAATAATTTTTATTTTTACAGCTTGTAAAAAAGATGTAGAAGAAGAAATTATAAGACCTGTAAAAATCCAAGAAATAAATTCTATACAGGATGGAAGTTTTAATATTGATTTTCCTGCACAAATTTCTCCTACACAAAAAACTGTATTAGCTTTCAAATATGCTGGTAAAATTAAAAATATAAATTTTGAGAGTGGAGATTTTGTAAAAAAAGGTCAAGTTATTGCTACAATGGACAATAAAGATTATATGGTGAATTTAGAAGCATTTTCTAAAAAATATGAAGCAGCTAAGGCTGTTGCTCAAAATGCAGAAGTACAATTTTCTAGAGCTGAAAAATTATATAAAGGTGGAGCTCTTGCAAAAAAAGATTATGATAATGCTGTTATGCAAAAAAATGTTGCTATTTCAACATTTAAGGAAGCTAGTGCTGGACTTGAAAATGCAAGAAATACTTTAAATGATACAAAAATAATAGCTCCTTATGATGGATATATAGATAAAAAAATAGTTGAAGCAGGTACTGTTATTCCAGAAGGAGGTCCTGTCATTTCTTTTATATCAAATGAAATAACAGATATTTCTGTAAATGCTTCATTAAAAGATCTTGAAAATATTAAAAATGCTAGTAATATAATTTTTAAAGACAATTTATCAGAAAAAGTATATCCTCTTAAAATTAAAAGTATTGCTCAAAATCCTGATTCTATTAATTTAACTTATCCAGTTACATTTACTTTTTTAAATCTTGAAAAAAATGAGAAATTTTTATCTGGACAGACAGGTACTGTGACTATATCTGTTAAAAATAATGGAAATCAAGAAATTTTAATTCCATTAGATGCACTTTTTGAAGACAATGGTTCAAATGTTTATCTATTTAAAAATGGAATAGCTGTAAAAACAGCAGTAGAAATAGGAGAATTAAGAGAAACTGATAAAATAAGTATAGTTAAAGGATTAAAAAGTGGTGATAAAGTAATAGTTGCAGGAGTAAGTAAATTAGCAGATGGAGAAAAAGTAAAGATTTTAGGAGGAACTCAATGAAAATTATAGAATACTCCATAAAAAATAGAATAGTTATTATCTTTGTAACATTAATTTTAACTGTTGCTGGAATATTTGCATACTTTAAACTTGGAAAACTTGAAGATCCTGAATTTAAAGTTAAAGAAGCAATAATTGTTACTTTATATCCAGGTGCTTCTCCTGAAAATGTTGAACAAGAAGTTACAGATAAAATAGAAATTGCACTTAGGAAAATTCCTAATGCTGATGTTGACAGTGTATCAAAAGCTGGTTATTCAGAAGTACATATAAAAATAGATGAAAGCACTCCAAGTGAAGAAGTAGATCAACAATGGGACATAGTTAGAAAAAAAATTAATGATGTAAGAATAAGTTTACCATTAGGAGCATTGCCATCAGTGATTCTTGATGACTATGGAGATGTTTATGGAATATTTTTTGCAATAACAAGTGAAGGATTTTCTAGAGATGAACTTTATGATTATGTAAAAGATATTAGAAAAGAATTAGAAAAAACACCAGGAGTAGCTAAAACAACTTTATTTGGAAATAGAGATGCTGTTATAGAAGTATTAGTGGATAAAAATAAATTAGCTAATCTTGGAATAAATGAAAAAATGATAGCATTAGCATTTACAAGTCAAAATATACCTGCTTATGCTAATTCAGTATTACATGGAGATAGAAATATCAGATTTGATATAGACCAAAGTTTTGAATCCATAGAAGATATAGAGAATTTAGTTATATATTCAACTCCACCAGTATTGAATATTCAAAAGCCAACAACAGTATTGTTGAAAGACATTGCTGAAGTTAGAAGAACAGAAGTTAATCCTTATACTACAAAGATGAGATACAATGGTAAAGAAGCTATTGGACTGATGTTATCACCTGTTACTGGAACAAATGTTGTTGAAACAGGAAAAGAAATAAATAAAAAAATTGAACTTCTTAAACAAGATTTACCTTATGGAATTGAAATAGAAAAGGTTTATTACCAACCTGAACTTGTTTCCACAGCAATAAACCAATTTATAATAAATTTAATTGAATCAGTTGTGGTTGTTGTAGGTGTTCTTTTAATAACTATGGGAATTAAAAGTGGTTTTATAATTGGTAGTGGGCTTATTCTTTCAATATTAGGAACTCTTATTGCAATGCTAGGAATGAAAATTGATTTACAAAGAGTCTCATTAGGAGCTTTTATAATTGCAATGGGAATGTTAGTTGATAACTCAATAGTTGTGGTTGATGGAGTTTTAGATTCATTGGATAGTGGAAATAATAAATATAATTCTCTAACTCAACCAACAGCAAAAACTGCTATTCCTCTTTTAGGAGCAACTTTTATAGCAATAATTGCATTTTTACCAATGTATATGATGCCAACAACTGCTGGGGAATATATAAAAAGTTTGTTTTGGGTTGTTGCTATTTCATTAAGTTTAAGTTGGATAATCTCACTTACACAGACAACTGTATTTTGTGATATATATTTAAATGAAAATAATCTTAAATCTAATAATAGTAGGGGAAAATTATTACATGATAAATTTTCAACCTTACTTGAAAAAATTTTAATTTATAAAAAGCTTTCAGTTTTAATTTTACTTGGAGTATTTTTTCTCTCAATGTTATTATTTATAAAAGTTCCATTTTCATTTTTTCCAGATTCAGATAAAAAAGGTTTTGTAATTAATTTATGGAATCCTGAAGGAACAGATATAGAATATACTAATAAAATTAGTAAAGCAGTTGAAAATGAAGTTTTAAAACAAGATGGAATAATATCAGTAACTTCAGCAGTAGGTGGTTCGCCTTCAAGATATTATATTTCTACTATTCCTGAATTACCTAATACAGCTTTATCTCAATTAATAATTTCAGTAGAAAAACTTGAAGATATTGATAAAATTCGGAAAATAGTTGAAGATTATGTAGATAATAATTTCCCAGATACTCATGTTGAAATTAGAAAATATGCTAATGGCATTCCCACAAAATATCCTATACAACTTAGAATTATTGGAAATGATCCAAATATTTTAAGAGAATATTCAAAAAAATTTGGAAATATTTTAAGAAATATTGATGGAGCAGATAATGTACAAACTGATTGGAAAGAAAAACAATTAGTTATAAAACCAGAACTTGACAAAATTAAGGAAAGAGAGAGTCTTGTAACAAGTTTAGATATTGCAAGCTCATTAAATAGAAGTATCAATGGTATAAAAATTGGTACATTTAAAGATGGAGAAGAAAATATACCTGTTCTTTTTAAAGAAAAAAGCGATAACAGAGAATTTAATATTAACAACTTAGGACAAGTTTCTGTATGGGGCTTAGGGTTTAAGAGCATTCCATTTAGAGAACTTATAAAAAAAGAAAATCTTATCTGGGAAAATCCCATTATAATAAGAAAAGATGGTTTTAGAGCAATTCAAGTACAAGCAGATGTTAAAAGTGGATATAGGGTTGAAGATGTTAGAAAAAGATTTTCTAAAGCAATAAAAGAAAGTAAAATAGAACTTCCAAAAGGTTACAAATTAGAATGGAGTGGAGAATATTATGAGCAAGAAAAAAATACAGAAGAAATTATTTCTTATGTTCCATTACAATTAATAATTATGTTTATGACTTGTGTACTTCTATTTGGAAATTTGATAGACCCAATTATAATTTTTGGAATTTTGCCACTATCTTTTATTGGAATACTTCCTGGTCTCTTTATTACAGGCAGAACATTTGGATTTATGGCTATAATTGGTACAATAAGTTTAAGTGGTATGATGATAAAAAGTGCTATTGTTTTGATAGATGAGATAAGGTATGAGATTTATACTCTAAAAAAAGAACCATTTAAAGCTATTATAGATTCGAGTGCAAGTAGAATAAGAGCTGTTTCTCTTGCAGCTGGAACGACAGTGCTAGGTATGATACCATTGATGTTTGATCCTCTATTTTCAGATATGGCAATAACTATTGTCTTTGGTTTAACTATTTCTACAATGTTAATCCTATTTATTGTACCATTGTTATATAGTATATTTTACAAAATAAATAAACCCAAGGAAAATTAATAAGGAATAAAACAGGGGCTATTGCAAACTTAAGAATGAATTTACAACAGCCCCTGTTTCTTTTCTATTTATTCATCATCTTTATCAGAAAAATTTGCTTTTCTATTTATGAAACCAATAATTAGCATAATAGCTATTCCAATTCCTGGATATGTCCAAAAGCTTCCTGTTGTTAATGCTTCTTTTAATAAATCTGTATTAAACATTAAATCACTCATTGACATATCATAACTTTTTGCTATTTCAGCACAACCATCTAAGAATTCTCCATAAATTATTCCTGCAGCATTTAGTATTGCACCTAATATAAAACCAAAATTTTCAGAACCTTTTACAAAATGATTATACCCCATTACTGAAATTGTAATTCCTATTGCTGAAACCCAGAAACTAAAATATCCTAATCTTGATATACCAAAATATAAAACACAAGTTGCTAATACTCCTGCAATTAAACAAATAAGCCCCATAAA
>ERZ772977.1525-NODE-1525-length-11574-cov-4.695981_pt1 | contig 11574 bp, 18 predicted proteins | sample MGYA00511131_ERZ772977 | MGnify/ENA primary metagenome ERZ772977 (study PRJEB29015, sample SAMEA2737935) | human oral metagenome | biome: human oral; feature: human-associated habitat; material: dental | place: China | collected 2151 ...
CGAGATGACGGTTACACCGGAATAAAAAAAAGTTCGGGTCGAAGATCCAAAAAACCTATTAAGGTTGAGAATCAGGATGCCCGAAATAATTATAAACTTCATAAACAAAAAAATATGGAAACAATTAAATTACAAAGAGTAGGAAGAAATTACAATGGTTACACAGCTTACAAAGATGAGCAAGGTAAGTTTTATCTTGATTTGGCTTTGGCACCTGTCAGTCATCCAACAACGCTATACACCGTATGTCCTGCAAGCGACATAGACGGAGAAGCTGGCTTTGAACTTGATAAGCCCTTTACGATTACAAACCCCTACACTGAAAAAGATATAAGGGAGTATCATTGCAGAGATAAATATATGATGCTTTCAAGGATATACGATGACTTTTCTGCATATCTTGGCAAAACAGGTGATGAGGAGCAAGATAAGTGGGATTGCCGTTACCATAACGATAAGCATGGGCTTTGGGGTGATACAGTTAAGGAGACCTTGGAGGAAATAAAAAGGCGGTGGTCTGCAATACCAGAGGATTTAAAGCCTAAATGGTGCACGGCGGAGGATATAGCAAAGTTGGAGCAAAAAGCAATGGCGATGAACTTATAACAACCAAATAGGAGTGCGCCACTGGCGCATTCTCGTTTTTTTGTGATTAAAGTTGTATTTTTATTTTTTTAATGTTATATTTGCAAGATGAAAAAGGAATTTGGTAAATGGCTGATGGATATAGCTAAGTACATCACCACAGCTGTTATACTAAGCTCTATGATAGGTGACATAAGAGAAAAGGGGTATTTGTATTCTATTGCTTTCATTCTCGTCGCTGTATCGCTTGGATGGGGGTTATACTTGGTTAGGGACAAACAAAAGAAAGGGAAATAGTATGAACGCAGGAATTTTAATGATGCTTTTCGTCATCGCAATAGCTAATATTGGCGGAATGTATTTCTACATTCGGGACAAGAGAAATCTAAAGCATAAATAAATACTTTGAGGGAACATTTAGGAGGGAGTTTCCCTCCTTTTTTTTATACTCTTTTTGTCGGTGGGGCTTATCGCCCCACACCCTATCCGAGGTTATCTACAGTCTCTATTTCTTTTGTTTATACTATTTTTCTTAAATTTATTGGTATCGCTTTTATTTTCAGATCTTGTTTCTGCAGAAAAAAGCGGCCCTAAAAGCGGTGTGGCTGTGACTTGACAGGCACAGCCCATTATTCCATTTGAATATACTTGGCTTTTTACTATATAATTTTGTAACCTTATACTCCTATTGACGTATTTCAATATTGTTGTATAGTCGTATTGTTATATAAACGTCAATACTTATATACGTCTATATATATACAACGCTGCATATTGTCCTATATTCACCTCTATGTTATACCTACGGTACTTTCTCTACTTTACTTTTTCTTTTATCTAAGTTTTCATTTTGTCTCTGTTTTCGACCACTCACTTTTCTTCTTCGTTTGTAGTCATCTATCGACTTTTAGATGCAAAGGTAGTATTGGCAGGAAACACGGCAAACACCAGTCCCCTATTGACAATAAATTTTTCAAGACCCTCCGAAATCAAATAGATTGCGGTTTCCTGAAAAATTTATCGATCAATTATTTGCCTTACTTCCCTTTTAGCCAGTACTCTTACCTTGCACATAAAAGGTTCGAGATGACGGTTACACCGGAATAAAAAAAAGTTCGGGTCGAAGATCCAAAAACCTATTAAGGTTGAGAATCAGGATGCCCGAAATTAATATAAAACATAAACAACAAAAATATGAAAAAAATTGAAGCAGCAAGAGAACTTCTTGGAATATACAATTCCTATGAATGTAGAAAGGTCAAGTTAACTACCATTCTTAGAAAAATGTTCAGAGAGGGTAACGTGTGGAGATTATGTGGTCATGCACACGATTATACAGTTTAATATCTTACTTAGATAATAATTAAAAAGCAAATTGATATGTCAAACAACGAAATGATTTTAGTAGCATTAGGATTTTCTAATTGGGACAGTAAATTAGAGGAGTTCAAAAAGAACTTTGGTTTTGATTGGACAAATGAAGACTTAAACGAAGCAATCGAGGTTGCAGGTGACTGTACCTCAAATGTAAGAAACCGTCTCATGGAGATACTTTGGCTTAAAGTTGTATATTACTTCGTTGACACAAAAAATTGCAATCGTGAAAAGTTCGACTGTTACATCAACGGCTCACTTGATACTCATTTCTATTATAATGGAAGAGAAGTAAAGTCAGAAGAGGAACTGCTGGAACTCATTGAAGCCGCATAAAACAGTACATACTGAAAAAACTCACACCTAATTATAAGTTATAAATTAAATGATTATGAACACTAATTTTATTCAAATGAAAACTATATCTGTTGACAAAAGCAAGGAGACTTCAGTAGCTGAAGTCCTTACTAAATGGTGGAACGCTAAGAACTTGTTATTCTCTTCTTTAACAGAAGAGAGCTTCTCAAACAGGGAAGTTGTACTTGCTCATCTTATTCTTATAGCAATCATAATATGTGCTGCTGCAATAGAGATTTCTCTTCTTGTTTCATTTCTTTCATTATTGGTAGCAGGGGGGCTTGTTGCATACCTTAATAGAGCTAATTATAATGATAATATTAATATAAAGAAAAATATTTTATGAATGAAAAAATTAACATTTGAAGCGTATTAAGAACATCAACTTTGTTTTATTAATAAGTTCTGAATATTTAATATTTGGAACTTATTAAACGTTTTAATTACTAACTTTTCAATGTAAGAATATTGCAGAAGTTTTTGAAAAGGTTAATATAAAAGATTTATTTTTTTTGCTATATGTTTTTGCAACTTCCTTTGTACTTTCGCAGCAATAAAAACATATTTTTATGAAGACAAATTATATATCAATTTTTCTAGCTTTGACGACATGTTTTTTCTATTCATGTACGTCACATCCATCTTTCAAAAACTCTACTGAAGCAGTAGAGGCGTGTAAAAACAAGCTGACAGAAATTCAGGCTATCAAAGATGCTGATATTGAAAAGGTAACAGACCTTACAGCACAATGGCAAGAAATTCAAGATTCAGCTTATAGCGTTTTTTCTAGAGACTCAACCATTAATCTGAAGAGCCCTATTGCTATGGCATATTTTGTTGTCTCTGATTCAATGAGAACAGAGCTTACACGATTAGCTTTTTCAAAACAACGCTCACTCCAGGATGTAATGTATCTGAAACTTAACACAGCTTCAGATCGTGATAAAATAAAAAAGTCCGATACCTATAAAAAGGCTTCAGAATTTTATGCCAAACTAGATGATGAGCCTACTATTAAAGGACTTCCAAAGATATTGTCGGTTTATAACAGTCTGCTTAATAATACGCAACCATTTACGCAGGAGGCACAGCTGCTTGTTTTTATCCAGCAAGAGGATAGGTGTTTTCGTTCACTGATGGAACATCTTAGTAATGTGCCGGTTCATGATATGCAACAACTAACAGAGAAGACTTCTAGGCTCTTCGAACGCCTCTATTCTTCTGTTGGAAGAAAAAGCGATGAAGTGAATGATAGAACAATGTTATACTTAACAATGCGCTTTAATCGACGTATCATGCAAAATGCAATAGCATGCAGGGAGGATATTCTAAATAATAAGAAACTCAACCAGCAGCAAAGGGTAAGTTATCGTTGGATGTTAATTCAACCATACGTATCGATAGACGAGTACTCTACTGCTGCACTTACAGAAAAGCAAAGGGAAGAACTCATGATTATTTCAAAGGAGCTACCTACACTTCTTACTCGTTTGGATAATCAAAAAAAGACAAAAGAACAAGAAGATAAACTGGTTAATACGCTATCTGATTATTTTTTGAAGTCATATATATCATCAACTTTATAACAACAAAATCTATGGAAAAAGTATTGAATAGTAATTCGTTGGAGGAAGGAACAGTGAAACGTTCTATCATTCTTCTATATCAACAAATGATAAAGAAGTTGCCTGAATATTTCTCAGAACAAGAAATTAATGTTATTCAGCACTCTTCTTTTTCGGAGATTGTCGTTCAGTTGAAAGAACAAAATATGTTAGAAAATTTCATAACAAGTATGGAAGAAAAACTACATCTTCATGTTCTTTATGCAACTAGAGAGGAGGATGGTAAAGTGTATAAGGTTGTTGCCTACTCAACTCCTGTAGAAGATGAAATGTTGGTCTTCTATTTCTCTTCCACACAATATGGTCTCATTGATTCGATGACAGTTTTTATCTTTGAAAGTTTAGAGACGATGTATTGTCATCTTCTTAATGAACGTAATCGTATGACAAGGCTTCAGAAGAATATCCTTGAACAAGAATCTTATGCCAAAATGTTGTCTCATTTTAACTAATATAATATGGTAATACTAATATTAAAACTAGTCCTATTTTTCGTATTGACTAGTATTCCTTTTCTATATCATTTTTTTATCAAACCAAGGAGAGAAAGTATAAAGAGATACCGTAATGCATTCACGGCAGTTCAACCCCAAATGTCGAAACTGAAGAAGGCTATTTGGCGAGTGGGTACTTATCTTATCAACTTCTATGATAAGATGAAGCGTAGAGAAAAGCCAAGAAAATTCTTTACATTATTACTCCTGCTATCTCTACTTCTCTTCCAGGGTGTAGATAACTTTGCATCAAGTGAAGTGGCTGCAACTTATAAGACTATGGTTAAAGAAAACAGACTGAATGAACTTAGCATTAGTGGTAAGAAAACGGTTGCTCCTTTCATGCAAAGGAAATTTAGTAACTACCTTTATCCTTTCCTAACTCGTCCAATCGTATATCTTTTATCTTTTGCCTTAACACTAATTTTCTTCTCATATAGAATGGCAAACTGGATACTAACAATAATACATAATAGTAAGAAAACTTTACTTGTCTTATCAGCTATTATGATCTTCTTTTCTATCTTCGATGAAGGACGATACATGCTTTTTTCAGAGGTACTTCTCATTATTACGATGGCAGCTTTATTCTATCCTAATTTCTATGGTAGCTTACCTCCGAAAGGTCGGAAACCTATCCCTATTTATAATAGGAAAAACAGGGTGGCTGCATGAACGGTTTTCTCCAAGATTTTTATATAAAAATGTTGGAGAAATAGTACAAGATTTTTACATATGATTTTTATATAAAAATGTTCTTATGAATAGTAATAAAAAAGAGGGTATAAAAGATGGTATTTCTGTCAACAAAAACTATCATGTTGTAATCCCTTTTGAGCTTCTTGAATTTCTTAGTGTTGATTATTCATATAAAAACAAAAGACGTTTTTCTCGCCTACAAGCGTTCCAAAACCTCATAGAGTACTATTCTGCATCTAAAAGTAAAAAAGAGACGATGGCAGTAAATATAGAGCGTTTATCAAAGGCTTGGGGATGGAGTCGTCCTTCAGTAATGAAATTCGTTATGTTTTTAGAGTCGAAAAACATACTTGAAATTTTCAGTGTCGTCACAAGCAAGATGGTTAGGGTTCGGAATGAAATTATTGTTTTACGTTCTGAAAATGCTGTAGAAAAATGACGCGATCATTTTTTCGCATCTCGAAATCCCAACTTTGACATCTCAATTTTAATGACCAAATGGAAATGATGAAAAAATATATCGTTTGCGCTTGCGCAGAACAAACTGATATAGAAAAGAGTTTAAAACTTTTTACATTGGGAGGTAGCCTAATACCCCCCTCATCCTCGTGAGGGGGTATAGACACCCCTCACGAGGAGGGGGACTACGTGCGGCAAGCCGTGTCTATATTAGACTCTCCGAGGGTTGACAATGTAAAAAACAGGGGGTGGTCCCTGACCCCATAAGACGAGAGACCACCCTATGATGATTTCATTTCAGGGACCACCCCCAGGGACCACCCATTCTAAAATAAATAAATATCACAATTTTAGCAAATTACAAGATCAGGGACCACCCCCAGGGACCACCCCAAAAATATCAAAGATTGGGGGTGGTCCCTGACTCGCAAAAACGAGAGACCACCCTATGATAATTTTTATATAAGGGACCACCCCCAGGGACCACCCCTAAGTTTATCAGAGACCACCCCCTGAAACTACAAAATAATGCAATATGGCAAAACAAGTAATGGATTTGATGGCATCTAAAGGCATCACCACAGCACAAAGTAATGAGCATCTAAGAAACTTCTCCAAGGAAGCGTATAAGCGTAAACTTTCGTATGCTTTTGACCCCACTCGTGAACACCTCAATTTTGAAGTTCGTAATGGTGGAGTGGTTACTCCTGTTGATAAAAAGCTATCCATTCCAAAACGAATAAAAGAGAATTTGGCTGCAAGAAACATCATTGACCCTAATGTCGGTTTGGATGATCCAAAGTACAGAACAATTGCTAATTTCATTCTTGGTGGATCAAGAGAGCAGATGCACCATCTTGCATTTGGTGATCAGCAGGTAAATTTAGATAAAGGGGCTGATAATTCGCATATAACTCGCAGTCCTGAAATTGAAAAATGGGCGGTCGATATGTACGACTTTATGAGTAGAAAGTTTGGAGAGAAAAATATTGCAGCTTTTATAGTACATCTTGATGAAACAAATCCACATATCCATTGCACAATTTTACCAATTACAGAGCAGAATAAATTCTCTTGGAAAGTGGTCATGGCAGGGAAGAGTAAATTTGAATTTAGTCAGCGTATGACGAACCTTCATAATGAGCTTTCTGAAGTTAATAAGAAGTACTCTCTTGACCGTGGTGACAGTATTGCAGAAACTGGGCGTAAGCATAGAACAATGGGTGAATATTATGCACATAAAAGAGAGGAACTGAAGGGAGAAGTGGATAGCTTAAAAGAAGATGTTGCAGAGCAGAAAAAGCAGATCTCAAGAAACAAAGTTAGGCTATCTGAACAAGAAAAAGAAATCAAACATGGAGAGGCGAGGTTGAAGGGTCTTACAACCATGATAGCTAATCTTGAACGACATAAAGCCGACTTGTTGCATGAAATTGAAAAGTTGGAGGAAGATGTCAAAGCTGGTAGAATTACCAAGGAACAGGGGGATATTGAACGAACAAGAATCCTTGATGATCTTGAAAAAACAGAGATAAAAATAATTGACAAACAAGAAAAACTTGCAGAGGCAGAAAAGAAACTCGATTTAATCAAGGGACAGACTGATGTAACACAGGAGAGGTACAAAGAAATCAAGGAAGAAATGCGTACATCTATGCCTAATTTGAGTGCGCAAACTTTACGAGATATGCAGGCAGTGGGATGGAATATGGCTTCTATTGAAGCTCAAAAACAAAATGAGAAACTAAATGCTTACAGAGAGTCTTTGCCACCTGAACAGCGTGCTGCTTTTGACGAAGCAACAAAAGGTTTCTCTAAGGGTTCTATGCTTGAACAGATGGCAGAAAATTCTAGCCAAGTTGCGCTTATTGCTACGGCACTATTCTTGGGTTATCTAGATAAGGCAACTGAAATATCACAGAGTGCTGGGGGAGGTTCTGCACCACAAAGTGGTTGGGGAAAGAAAGATGACGAAGATGATGTAGCTTTCCGTCAGCGTTGTTTCCTTATGGGAATACATATGCTAAAATCGGGCAAGAAACAGAATCTTAAGAGGAAATAAATGTAAATAATTTTCCTTTCTCATTCTTGTTACTGTTTACTGATTACAAGTTCTTGCGAAATGTAGAAGTCCTATGTATTGATGACCTTGGAATAGAACCACGTGAGAGTATGAACTACGGAGATATCATCACTGCTGTTACAGATATCATGATGTATCGATATCAAGAGCAGTTCTGCACAATCTCTACATCAAACCTCTCTGCTAACGAAATCTCAGGTTATTATGATGAACGCTTTGCGGATAGATTAAGAGAAATGGCACATATTATAAATTTTGGAAACGAAAAATCCTTTAGAAACTAAAAACTTATGAACAACGAAATTAAAAATGATTACGCCTACTGTTCTGGTGTAGCTTGTAAACTCCGTAACCAGTGCAAGAGATACTTGCCTGACCCTCCAGACGCTCCGCTGTGGTGGGTACCTGTTGAGTATCGAGAAGAAACTGAAACATGTGTTCACTTTGAAAGTTTAGATTAATGAGTGTTAGTAAAGTCTATAATATCAATTGTGTTGAATATTTAAGATCTATACCAGATAGATTTTTTGATTTGGCAATTGTAGATCCTCCATACGGATTGCCTAAGAATAGTTCCTATGGAAGTGGCAAACTAAAAAGCAGAATCTTTAATAAATGTCGTATAGACAATTGGGATATTGCGCCAGGGAAAGATTACTTTAAAGAGTTATTTAGAGTAAGCAAGAATCAAATAATCTGGGGAGGTAACTATTTTGATCTGCCTCCAACAAGGTGTTTTATATGTTGGGATAAAATTCAACCATGGGGAAACTTTTCGCAAGTTGAATTCGCATGGACGTCTTTTAATTTACCATCAAAACTATTCAGATTCGATAATAGGACTGGTGATAAAATTCATCCAACACAAAAACCAATAGAGTTATACGCTTATTTGCTAAACTCTTTTGCAAAGGCTGGTGACAAAATTCTCGATACTCATGTAGGTAGTGGAAGTAGTAGAATAGCAGCATACAGATTAGATTTTGACTTTTATGGCTGCGAAATAGACAAAGGTTATTTCGATGCTATGGAGGAAAGATTTAAGAAGGAGTGTCTTGGAGAGTATAAAACAAATAACGGTAAAATTGTAAAGCAACTTGATTTATTTACATAATAAAAAGCAAATCAATATGACACAGAAAGATTTAGCAGAAGAATTTCTCACAAAGGCAAGAGAGAATGCTATGAACTTCAAGGATATCAACTTCTTTAATGGGCCTTTCTTTCAAGAAAACGACATCAAGGCAGCTTTCAACGCAGGGCGTGAGAGCGTGATGGATAGTTTGCCTGAAATGGAGTGGAAAGGGATTGAATATTTCCAATATGCAGATACACATTTTGGTAGATATAACATTGATGATTTCGGAATATGTTTGTTACGTTTTAACGGAAAGGAAATTCCACTCCCTCCTGGTAGCTCTTTAGAGGAAACCAAGCAGGCAGCAAACGAACACTATAAGAAACAAATTAAACAAGTGTTGGGGTTATGATTGAAACAAAGCTATCAGTTAAAGAGATAGAACGTATCATTGTTGCATACTTAGGCGGTGTTAGAACAAATATTATAGTTCCAAACCTGTCATGGGGCTTTCTTAACCATGAAGCAGACCTTATAGCTGTAGATAAAAATGGATACCTCACTGAGGTTGAAATTAAGCGTTCTTTTGAGGACTTTAAGGCAGACTTCAAAAAAGACAACTACCACGACACAGATGAGCGTGTTTTCCGCTTTGGCTACTTCGTTCCAAAGTCAATTCTAAAAGAATGTATCGAATATAACAACGAACAGTGTAAAGGTGTAACCTTTAATGGGAAGCCATACTCTGTATTTGGTTTCACGGATGATGGGAAAGTATATAACGAAGAAGGACGAAGCATACATCCTGCTTTTTCTTATTCAAACAACCCCAGAAGTCGTAAACTATTCTTAGAAGAAAGGTTAAAAGTAGCACACCTTGGATGTATGAGGTTGTACCCACTTGGGAAAAAGAATATAAAACGTTAATAGCAGATTTTAAAGGTTTTAATTTATGAACGGAATAACAATAAACGATAAGCAGTACATCTTCATTGCAACAAACGAAGATTATATTATCCATTGTGACAAGTGCGATTTAACCAAAGATGGACACTCTTTATCATGCAATGCTTTGTGTGCGATCTTTCACGAGTTAACACGTGGACATGGCGGGTACGGAGTTTTTAAAGAACTAAAAGAAGAAAAGTAATATGAAGAAGATTCTTTTTAATGATAAGCACCTCCTTACGCAGGCAGTGCTTAGTGGGATAAAGACAATGACAAGGCGACTACTGAAAGACAACGTGCCGCTTGGTAATTGGGAAGAAACTGTAAAGCACCTGCCTTACAAAGTCGGAGATATTGTTGCGATTGCGCAACCTTATAAGGACATTATTGAATGTATGGCGGAGTATAGCGATATTATAATCAATGTAGATGGTTCTATAAATAGAGAATATAAGGCAGGGTGGACTAACAAGATGTTCGTTAGAGCCAACTTGCTACCCCACCACATCAGAATTACAGATGTAAAGGTGGAGCGACTCCATGATATATCAGATGAGGATATTATGCGTGAGGGCATAAGAGAGGAAAGTTATGCTGGTGGTTGTATGTACTTTTACAACAAAACATACATACGTAAAGGAAACAGATACGTTGAGCCTATATACAACACAACACCAATGAGAGCCTTTGCATCGCTCATATATAAAGTGTGTGGCGGAGAAGTATGGAGATTTAATCCTCTTGTGGTAGCATATAGTTTTGAATTAGTAGATTAAAAGTAAATGAATTATGAAAGTAGAATTACAATGCGGTGATTCAATCACCATTCCTGAGGGTTGCAAGGCAATCGTTAAGGACGGAAGTGTGGTTTTTGAGAAAGAAGAAAAAGAGTTCAAGAGAGGAGATGCCATTGTAAGCAAGATAGATGAAATCTTACTCGTAGCCATTTACGACTTTGATAGCAACCTCTTAACGAGTTTTGTTAATATTGACGCGCATGGTAACCTTTTCAATAATCCTTATCAAAAATGGAATGTTTCCAACGATTGGCGTCTTGCCACCGAAGAAGAAAAGCAACTACTATTCGACAAGATGGAAGAGCAAGGGCTAAAATGGAATGCAGAAGAGAAGCGAATTGAGAAGATTAGGTGGAGAGCAAAGAATGGTTATATATACCATCGGTTAAATTGTTACCTTCGTTCCGAAAGTGAATGTGACAACTATAGGACTTGGAATCAAAAGTGTTACGATTCTTATAACTATTTCCATACAGAAGAGCAAACCAAAGAAGCTGCAAAGCGTGTGCGAGAAACGTTGCGAAAGTACCATGAGGAGATAGGAGAGTAATCATGGATATTCGTGATATTAAGATTGGGGATAAAGTCTGCAATAAGCAAGACGGCTTCCCTATGATAGTCGTTGGGCTTTACTCAACTCTTACAGACTTAAAGAATGGCACAGTTTACCTTGACTTCGAGGGGAACGAAGGCGACACGTGGGAGGAAGAAGCAAAAGACTTGCAACCCTACCACAAAGTTTAATTATAAATAAAAATAAGATTATGCAAACAACAGTATTAAAAGAAGTGATTGCGTTCCTATTTGGGCGCAAGTATTATGCTAACATAGTAGCAACAAAAGGAACAGACAAGACTGAAATTTGTTCGTACATATTCACCAGCAAAGAAGAAGCAGATAAACATCGTGACGGATTAGAGACGACACGGTCTTTCATCTTTATTGAAACGATATCGTTCCGCTCCCGCAAAGAGTATTAAAAGATAAACCGCACATAACCTTTATGTGTAATATATTTGCACTATGATGATGATGAATATTCTCAAAAAGATACAGAACTGGTATTGGTCGCTCA
>ERZ772977.1526-NODE-1526-length-11569-cov-54.404812_pt1 | contig 11569 bp, 10 predicted proteins | sample MGYA00511131_ERZ772977 | MGnify/ENA primary metagenome ERZ772977 (study PRJEB29015, sample SAMEA2737935) | human oral metagenome | biome: human oral; feature: human-associated habitat; material: dental | place: China | collected 2151 ...
GGTACGCGATATACGCATACGCCGCACTATGCGATTTATTAAAGCCATAGCCTGCAAAGTATACAAGCAAGTCGAATACTTCGTTCGCCACGGATTCTTCTATACCATTGTTAATGGAGCCTTGAATAAAGGACTCCCGCTGTGCCTTTAGAACAGATTCCTTTTTCTTGCCCATGGCACGGCGCATCAAATCCGCTTGACCAAGGGAGAATCCCCCCATAGCGGAGGCAATTTGCATAACCTGTTCTTGATACAAGATTACACCAAAGGTATCTTTCAATATAGGTTCCAAAATTGGATGTAAGTAGGTAACCTCTTTTTTACCATGACGGCGGTCGATAAAATCCGCCACCATGCCAGAGCCTAATGGCCCTGGACGGTACAAAGCTACCAACGGGATTAAGTCTTCAAAATGCTCAGGCTTAAGATCCATTACAAGCTTCGTAATACCTTCCGATTCGAGCTGGAATACACCAGAGGTGTCGCCCTTTGTGAGGAGGTCGCAAGCCGCCTTATCATCGAGCGGGATAGCATCTAAATCGAGGTCAATGCCACGGTTAGCCTTGATGAGCTTTAAGGCATCCCCCATAACCGTTAAGGTGCGTAGGCCCAAGAAGTCCATCTTTAAGAGGCCTAATTCCTCGATGTTATCCTTATCGTATTGCGTAACAAAGCCTTCATCATTGGCATTTTGTACCGGTACGTGGTCATCTAGAGGGTCTGCAGAAATTACGACGCCCGCCGCATGAGTGGACGAATTACGCGCTATGCCTTCTAGCTTTTTACCAAAATCAAATAACTCTTTTACATTTGAATCCGATTCATACAGAGCCTTTAAGTCCTTGCCTTGTAACGCCTTATCTAAGGTAATACCCAATTCGTTAGGAATCATCTTAGCAATACGGTTTACCTCCGCTAGAGGTAAGTCGAGCACACGACCTACGTCACGGATAACGGCACGAGCAGCCTCTGTACCAAAGGTAATAATCTGAGACACACGAGCTTGGCCGTATTTTCTCGTTACATATTCGATGGCTTGACCACGCTTTTCGTAGCAAAAGTCAATATCGATATCAGGCATGCTTACCCGCTCAGGATTCAAGAACCGTTCAAAGAGCAAATCGTACTTTAATGGATCAAGACCTGTAATGCCTAATAGATAGGCTACTACGGACCCCGCCGCAGAGCCACGACCAGGACCTACCAAGATGTCGTGCTCACGGGCATAACGTACATAGTCCCATACGATGAGGAAGTAATCCTCAAAGCCCATCGTACCGATAACATCTAACTCGTAGTCTAAACGTTTTTGTAATTCTTCAGATGTTTCACCATAAAGGCGTGGAATTTCTCGTTCACAAACCTTACGTAAATAGGTCTTAGACGTTTCCCCTTCTGGCACATCAAAGTGCGGCAAGTGATGTTCGTCAAAATTAAACTCTACATTGCAGCGTTCCGCAATTTTTAAAGTATTTTCGATGGCCCCTGGAATATGTCCAAATAGCTCTGCCATTTCATCCCCAGATTTTAGATAGAACTCATCATTAGGGAACTTTAAGCGGTCTACCTCAGCACGACGCCGGCCTGTAGAAATACAAACCTTAATATCCTGCGCGTCTGCATCCTCTTTTAAGACATAGTGAAAATCGTTAGACGCTACAATGCCAAGACCATATTCCTTGCTGAGCTTAATGAGCTCCTCTTGGGCCTTTGCTTCCTCTGGCAAGCCATGATTTTGAATTTCTAAGAAGAAATTATCCTTGCCGTATGTCTCGATATACCATTCGATGGAGCGTTTAGCACCCTCCATATTATCTTGCAAGATATACTGAGGGATTTCTCCTTGAATACAAGCACTGAGGGCAATTATCCCCTTGCTGTATTGGCGCAATAAATCTCGGTCTGCACGAGGACGATACAACATACCTTCCGTCGATGCTTTAGACACGATTTTAACGAGATTACGATACCCCTCCATGGTCTCAGCTAATAGGATGAGATGTTTTAATCGTTCACGGCTGCGACCTTCGGGACGATCGAATCGGCTATGTTCCGTTACATACACTTCACAACCGATGATAGGCTTAACGCCTTGCGCTATACACTCTTTATAGAAGTAAATAGCTGCATACATATTTCCGTGGTCTGTAATGGCAAGGGCCGGCTGATTTAACTCCTTCGCACGACGTACCATGTCAGGCAAACGACTGATGCCGTCAAGCAAACTAAACTCTGTATGACTATGTAAATGTACAAATGGCTGCATGGTACACCTCCTTTAAGGGCGATGAGCAAAATACACGTTCAATGACTTCTTACGAGCCTTCCAATCTGGCAAAAACTGTGCCACGAGATTGTGAAAGTTCTTGGAATGGTCTAAATATTTAAAATGAGCAAACTCATGAACCATGACGTACTCAATATACGCCTGTGGCCCCTCTAACAAACGGGTATTCATCTTGATGAGCTGCTTTGCTGGGGTACAAGAACCCCAACGGCTCTTCATACGTTGCTGTTTTATAGTTGGCATGGGAACATCGATATGTTGCTTGTGAAAGCGTTGATACACGACCTTCGCCCAATGGACAAAGACCTTCTCCCCTAAATTACGCCAGTAACTTTGCATTAATTTATGTTTAGCTTCAAAGGTCGTACCACGAGGTACAACCATGGTAAGTATGGCTTTTCCATCAAAGCCGATGTGAGGCTTTCCATCCTGCTCAACTAGGCGCAACGTAACGGGAATACCGAGGATTGATAAACTTTCACCATTCACATACTGCAACGCATCGACGCGCTTGGCATTCAATGCATCAATCTTGTAACGAGCCCGCTCAATGGAGGACATATTTTCGATAACAAACTTGTCCACCACATAATCCGGCACATACCCATTCGCCGACACATGGATCACACCATCCATGGTAATGCGCATGTTCATGTTCTTCACACGCTTGATGGTTAACTCATATTCAATTGTGTCGCCATTATAGGTAATAGACCTAGTTGTTGAAGTATTCATACCTTTTATTTTATCATAAAACACTCATAAAATCGTAAAAATCTAGTGATTTTAATAGAACTACTTAGATTTTAATCAATACTGATTTTTATTAATTTGTAATATAAAAATGACACCTATACCAAGCTCTTGTGCATGGTATAGGTGTCATAAGAGTAAATTAAAGATTTAAGTAAGATTATTTTATACAAAATTACTTTTTAAAATTAATAAATAAACTTAACTATAGTTTTATTTTGTTCTTTTGAAACAATAATTTTTACTTTATTTGTCGTATCAAATAAGGTATATGTAGAGCCTTCAGATTTATCAGAATCAATAAGCTTTATGCTATATAATTGCAATTCATTGATTACTTCTTCTACGGAGAGGTTCTGATACTCAATTGTTTTTACAGCAATCTGACTATTCTTCCCCTCATATGAAGTATTCATAGCCACTACATAGCTATTATACCGCTCTAAAGTCGAACTAGAATTATTCACATGATTTAGGAATATAGGATGCATCAAGACTATAATTATTGAATATAGCAAAAATAGACTAATTATTAAAATCCAACCAACTATTATAAATCGAGCTCGAAATGGTAATTCATAAAATTTAGATCTTAACATTGTATACATCCACATAGTTACTCCATAAAAAACCAAAAATCTCTAATCTATTCTTTCCTCTGATGACTCTTCATTATTGTTATTAGGATTTGTAAATAATCCATTTGGTTGATATATATTATAATATTTAAAATCAATTCCTCTTGCTTCATTAACCCCATATCGAAAATCATTGGAATTAGGCATTTGAATAGCAGTCTCAATTCCTACTACTGCCATACCAGTTGTACTAATAGACGAATTTGTTGAAAAAGAATCTTTAGAGATACTAGCTCCTGTTCCTCCCAAAATACCTATATTAGCATATGCACTCACACCAGTAAAACTTCCCCATTTATAGGTTACAGTAGACTTCGTAATATGAACAGGAAAAGTCCCTTCACCAATATCTGCGCCTTGAATTAAATATTTATTTCCCTGATAATCCACACCATAAGCATGGTTAAATGTAACCGGAATACTCCAAGGAGAGATACCTGCAGCTTTTACCACTAACTGATTCTCTTCTTTTGGCCAGTCTCTTGGTGGTAATAAAGTATCTGCTTCACTTTCCATTGATTTTACCATAATGTATCTACCATATTGCTCTGCAATCTGCTTCTGCTCCTCCGTCCCCAATTGATAATCTTCCGCAATAGGGGCATGATATATTCCATACATTGGAACCACATATTCATTCCACTTAGTAGCATAAGATGCAGTTGCAGCACCACTATTACTTGATTCTCCACTTACTTTATTAACTACACCACCTACGGCAGCACTCAACCATTGTGCTAATGCAGGATCATGTTTAGCTACTTTCTTTATTTCTCCAATTAATAGCTCATTAGTCATAGTAGCTTTAAATCCGCTACCCGGTGTATTACCAGCCATACGCGCTGCTACTTCACCTATGATACCATGTGCAATAGATTTAGCGATTTTGCCATCTTTGGTTGTTGGTTGCCAGTTATGTAGTTGTTCAAATGCGTTTTTAGAGAAAAGACGTGCTAATTCTTGACGCTCTTCAATTTTCTTTTTATCGAAAATCTTATCTAATTGATGCAACGTATTTTCGGTATTCGTATTGATGGTTTTAGTATCAATTTCTTTGCCATCTACAGTTAGTATACCATCAGAGATAGCAGATTGAGTAGTAGAGCTTGCTTTACCTTTAGATCCTATGCCTAAATTTGGAACTAGACCGATATTGTTATAAATCTTATCATAGCCTTTTTTATCATTGGTTTTCATCTCTTCAAGTTTTCTTTTACTACCATAGTAGTTATAGCCGATACCATTGTTGCTATATGTATACTCAGCTTCGTTTTTGATGTCCTTCATCTCTAGAGATTTGGTAGTCAATTTATTCTTAGCTTTCGGAGCATCACTTTTAATTACAGCACCCTCTAATGTAGTGTTATTACCTACATTAATATTGTAGCCCTCTTCTCCAGCATAAATACCTGCTTGTTCTGTTACGCTTTTCCATTTGCTATCAATTCTTCCTACACTAGCATTTATACTACCAGTTGGATCCTTAAATGTTGGTTTGGAGGAAACAGAGAACCCAGCAGATTTACTATGTTCTTTAAAGTTATCTACATCTTGTAAACTTTGAATATGTAAATTGCGACCTGTATCTACTACTACTTTTCTTCCAGATACAGTAGAACCAATAATATTAGTATCTCGTTTTGCTTTAAGCTGTGCTAATTCAGCAGCTTTAATCTTAGTTGGTACATAACTTTCTTGATGGGTATCTCCATTTTGTCGTGCCATATGAGCATTCGCATTAATATCGATAAGGCCACCACCAGTTAAACTAATACTCGCGCCTGCACTCCAGCCAGAACTCTTATAGTCATTTTTCACATCTACGGTATTCTTGCCAGCCTCTACATTAATATCGCTAGCGCTAGCCAGACTAATGGATTCAGCAGATACGCTTTCACCAGTAAGAGTAATACCATTTTTCTTAGCATCACGAGCCGTTAGATGAACATCACCGTCACTAATAATAGTACCACCTTTATAAGTTGCAGTATCTACTGTTTGACCTTGTTTCTGTGATGTACTACCAATTGATACAGATAAATTAACAGCATCATCAATATTTTTAGGACCTCGTTTAGCTTTACCATTTACTTTTTCAACTTTACCAGTCACTGCATCTCGTATTTTAACTCCATGTAAAGCACTATCTACAGCTTCATATCCGTCTTGTAACTGTTTACGAGCTTCATTAAGTTCAAGTGCTGTCAAACGTTTATCATCACGGCCTCCAGCTTGTTTAATAGTTCGCGTTGCATTCGTTACACTATCAGCTATAGCACCACCTAATGCCACCGTTAAGCCGGACTTTTTATAGCGATCATCATGTGTCATATGTTGCGTATCAGTATTACCATCAAGGGTCACTGCAGCGCCCTCAATTGTAGTAACGGTTTTACTTACTACATCGGCACTAGTAAGATGTACCGTATCATTTGCCGTAATGTTTACATTGCCCTTCGTACTAGCAATAGTATTACGTACGGTTTCCTCTTCACGATTGGTATCATCTATATTTCGTTTTTCTGTACCAATAGTAAATCCGATACCACTTCCCATTAAACCTGAAGTTTTATGACGATATGTACTCGTTTCTTTCGTTACATTCTTATCTGCACCGAGTTCAACCTTGCCAGCTGCTGACACTTGAACGCCTTGTTCCCCCATCAGTTTAACGGATTGTCCCGTCACATCATGACCAGATTTAATCGTAACGTCTTTACCACTCACAACAGAACCTGTTACAGCAGTCACTTGTGCCACACTGGTTGCATCTGTACGTTCCCGTTTAACTAAACTTTTCTTCTTGTCCTTATACACATGGTCAACAGTACTTGTAGCCGCTGCAGTATCAAGTTTTACATTCTTACCTTTCACCTGTGCCTTATCAACAGCCAGAATTTCACTACCACTAAGTGCTACATCAGCATTAGCATCCACAGTTACATTGTTACCTTCCACACTGCTGCCTACAGAGGTTGCTTCATTCACTAAATCATGTGTTTCTGTAGTCTGAGAATGACCGCCACCGGATTTACCTTTGTCATATCGATGTTCCTCTAACTCATGATTCTCTGTCATGGCCTTCATCGTGACCTGGCGTCCAGCTGCCACGGTAGCATCCTTACCCGACGTCACCGTACCGGCCTGCATAGCGACATCACGACCGGCCGTCACCATAGCATCGCCTTTCGCCGCAATTTGACCTCGATCTACAGCGGTTATCGTTTCACGGCGGCTATTGGCACTATTCCATACAACCTTACTATTGCTGGCTTCATACTTGACGCCGTTATTGATAACATCACGATCTGCCGCTACGACAAGTTTTCCTTTTTCAATAGAATAGGCATTTTCTCTAAAGTAAGTGAAGAGTCAGACTTAACGGCCAAAATTCTCAACCACAATTCTAATACCCAACTCAATATGCCTATAACAGCTAAAAGATGAATTAAATTAGCACCATCATAAGGAATATTAATGAGTATAAAAACCAGACAACCTATTCCTATTTCCGTATATAACATGGATTTAGAACGTTTAACTTGTTTCTTTTCTAATACAAAATAAGGGTTCTTAATAAAATATAGACAATATATACATAATAAAAATAATGAAAGACCAATCTTCATATATAGCTCCATTTAAAATAAAATTATAAATGCAATCTTTCTAACCAATTATTACGGGCTAACACTACAATATATCCATCATTTACCGGATCCTTTGTTACATATACTCTATATGATTGATTTTCATATACATAACGAGACTCAGTTTGGTCAACTAAGGTCCAATTCCCACTCAAGGGCTTTATTGATTTTATATTTCTATGTAGTAAATCTTTCTTTATGTTTATTGATACTCCTATAGATAATAGATTTCTTCTATTCGAATCATATACATCTCCATCAATTATATAGTGTTCTCGCGGAAAAGCTGCATTTAAAGCTTGTGTCAGTTCCATTCTAGACTGCTCAACAGTATCATTAAACAAAAACTTATAGCCTAATCCACAAATTAACCATAAGCTAAAACAGCCTATAAATATATACCAAACAACAGAATAAATTGTTTTAAAATTCATCCCTAATTTTCCCTCTTACCTCATCAATACCACTAATATCAGAGTCAGTTCTATTAGCTGACTCTTTGTAGTATAATATGCCACCCATCGATTCCGAACACCTAATGAACAGATGCGTAAAAGCTTATCTAATCAATTCCATCAACGAACTTAAAATCATTTATCTCCATAAGTTAGCTCTAAAGATACCTCACCATTAGATGTTAATGTATATACTAAACCAGAGAATGGGTTTTGATTATAGAATTTAAAAGTCTCAATCATCTCCAAAATTTCATTTTTTAAATCATACATAACTTCCGAAATAATAGCCGGCTCTTTATCATTATTTTCTACATACTTTGTAATACATGAATCATCCTCAGTTTTATAAACTAGAAGCTCTACAGAGGGATTATCAATATTCATACCAAAGTGTAATTTAGCACGATGCCAATTTAAAGGCGTTAATTTGTATATACTTTTGGCCACTTTATTATAATGTTTCTCAAGTTCTGATTCTAAGCTTTTATGCTTTAACTTAAACACCTTATCAATGGCAGTATAATTTTTTGCCAATATACGAGATTCCATATCCTCCAATAATAAAACCCCTCTCGGGCCTTTCAGCATTTCTTTATATACATCCGGCTCAAATTCATCTTCTCTAGCCAGAACACCAAAATTCTGATATCTCCACTTATGTATATTTTGAAGCCAATACTCATCAGTTACGCGATCATTATGAAATTCACAATGGGGTTCATAGTCATCTCGTGAAATATACATCGTTCCCCATGTCCATGGCTCAACAGATACATTATGTAATAAACGCACATTTACTAAAATCTCATCCATATTATTATTAATAGAATTTACTTTTTCAGTACTACAATTGTATAATAAATCACCATAATTAATTATTGACCCTGCTGGAGTCTTTACATAATAATATGCTGAAGTCATTGTGCCGGTTTCCGTACTATCAAAATATAAATAAGCCTTATACCAATGTTCAGGCATACAATCAATAAGTAAATCTCTTATTTTATTAATATATCTATCCATATATCCTCACATTAATTATTAGGAATTTCGTCGGAAAATCTACTATTCCTCTTACATCATCATTAGTAATGATTCGATGTTTATCTAAATCAAGAAACGTTAGTTCATAACCTAAATAATACCAACGATTATTGTTAGTATTTAGCACCATGGTCTGAGTTCATTAGCATTTTTCTAACGTTATATAAAGCCTCTTTTGAAAAGTCATCTAGCTTAGTTTTCTTAAATAATAATCATAAGTATATATACAACTTAAAAACTTCTAGAATCTATAATCCTAAGTCTATATACTCCCCTGAAACTTTAATCTGCCAAAACATCCCTTTAGTGGCTTTTAAATCAATGCCTGTTTTTAACTTGTCAAAACTCACATCATAAAATGGTAATAATACCTGTAATGATGCTAGTTTTGCTTTCATATTAATTAAATCTTTACTTAATTGCCCGGATATATTAGTATCGGCTATCTCCTGTAAATTGGAAATACATGCCTGAAAGTCTTCATTCTGAATACGTTCACACGTATATATTTCAGACAAATAGGTCTGTTTAATACAACTTAAGATTGATTCAGAAATGAATTCAGGTTTTTGTAAGACTTCATACAATCCTAACAAAAACAACGCCCAAAATATCTCCTCTACATAATCGGTAAAGAAATAGATACCGAACTTCTTTTCATCATGTGTAGAAATCTTTAACGCTTCAGATAAAGTATTACCCTCTAACTCCCGTTCTATTAAAGCAATCCAACTACTGCATTCAATATCATCTAACGTATCATTTAATGCTGGTATAGGGATTCTACGAGCCATCCACTCATCAACATCCTCTAAACTCATCCCATCTCCAATTATATTTAACAGTTTAGCGGACAGATGTGCTTTTCTACACATTAAACGAATTGACATACTAAATATGTAATATTCTAGAATGGTCAAATCAATATAATTACGTCTATATGCCTTAACAGCTCCCAATATAAAGACCATTAAGAATGTATCTAAGCTTTTTTTACTTTTAAAATAGATCATATTTATACCTCTATCCACTAATTTATTCTAGCTTAAAATCTATACGTTCATCATTAACCCGTTTTACTTAGTGAATTATAATAGTCCATTATCCATCAGCAACCCCAACAAAGTAAATATTGCAAAAAGTAAGAAGATACTCAAAATAATCCTTACTACACGTCTCACTATAGGCTTAGCTGAAGTAAAAGATTCTATACTATCATGATTACCAATCAACTCAGGAATACAAATAAATGCAATTAAAAATCCTATAGCCTGAATTGTACCTTTAACCTCATAATTGATATTATATAAATTCACTAAAGAATCAAAAAACTCCATTTATCTACTAAATCTCCATATAATTAAGATAATACATACTAAATACAATATTTACATTATCTATCTTTTTCAAAACTAACAACTCCATCAAATCAACTCGTTAAAGTACTCTCAATTTTTACTACACAATATTATGAATATAAATATAATGTATTACTACTTTTTATTAACATAATTATCTCTTAATTGTAACAAGATGGTCCGTTCGTCTTTCCCAATTTCATCAAGACTATTTAATATGGTTAGATAATCGCCATAGTTATATTTCAACATAGTAATGAAAGAGTCTCTAACCTTTTTACCAGCAATACTTTCATCAAAATATACTTGTATATTATTTGTTTCTTTATCAATGATAATAAAACCACTAACATTAAATATTAAGATTTTAGTAGGAGTCTCTTTTATTCCTCTTACGTCATTTGTAATAATTAGATGCTTATCTAAGTCGAGAAATGTGGCTTCATAGCCTGAATGATACCATCGTTTATTATAATATTTAGCACCACGTTCTGAGTTCATCAGCATTTTTCCAAAGTTATCTAAAGTTTCTTTTGAAAAATCTTCTAACTTAGATTTCTTATTAACAATCATCTTAGATCTTGAATAGTTAATTTTATGCTTACCAGTCTCATCACCGTAAATTTCAAATTCTAGAACATCTAACATGTGATTTCTAATATCATATCGACCGATTCCATCATAGCCTAAATAATAATAGTAAGGCTCATCAAGATATACGGCTAAAATACGACTAGAGACGGTTTCTTTAATTGATGTATCTACTAATTCATGGGACTCATCCAGAATAACTATATCATTAGGAGAACCATCGTGATAATAATACTGATAAATAGCGGTACTAATAATTACTATAACGATCAGTATTAAAGAACAAATTTTTTTCATACCAAACTACCTAAGATATATAATCAAATACCTTTATACAAAACACCAACATCTTTCAATAATATCAAATATCATATCTAATTAATAAATATTTATTCCTCTTCTATAATTCAATTATATGTTAAACTAGCATATACCACCAACGAATATTTTGTTATATACGGCAAAAAAAGCACCATCTATCGAGGGACGACTTATGTGTCGGTTAGCTCCCTAAATAGATGGTGCTTTTGTTTTAAATTGTGCGAGTTAAAGAATGCCCTCAATCTACAAAGTAGTATATTAAACTACTTTATATTCCGTCGTGCCGCTAAACTACCCGCACTGCTAGCTAGGCCAGCCCGATTGATATGAGGGTTTCCATGTTTGTACGTTTTTGGCTTGCTGTCTTTATCTTCTACTTTTGATTTCTCAAATTTAGTAAACAGATTGTCGAGTTCACGCAAGAGCGCACGTTTTTGTGAGTCTTTCAACTCGAATACTTCACCTTTAT
>ERZ772977.1527-NODE-1527-length-11569-cov-6.625413_pt1 | contig 11569 bp, 8 predicted proteins | sample MGYA00511131_ERZ772977 | MGnify/ENA primary metagenome ERZ772977 (study PRJEB29015, sample SAMEA2737935) | human oral metagenome | biome: human oral; feature: human-associated habitat; material: dental | place: China | collected 2151 ...
GTCGATCATGCCGGTGCGCGGCGGCGGATCCGCCAGCGCCACGACGATGCACATCGTGTCCGCGTTCGCAACGATCGCTTTCTCGCCTCGCTGATCCGGCGCGTCCTCCAAGGAGCGGCGCAGCACGGAGGAACGCTCCTCGACGGCGACGATGCGCGCGAGCGTGTCGGGGCGGCCCGACAGGTCGCCAGTGAGGCGCACACGGTCGCCCATGATGACGGAGCCGCGCCCCAGCTCGCGGGCGCGCACGGCGACCACGCGGGTCCCGTCCGCTTCCAGGCACACCTGGTAGCGGCCGCGGTCAATGCCGATGACGCGGCCCAGTGGCTTCGAGGACCAGTCGGGCCGGTCCTTCGTGCGCGGGCGCGAGCCCTTCCCGGCGCGCACGCGCACGCGCGGGTCGTCGGTTCCGGTGTCGCGGCGGGCCATCACTTCTCCTCCTGCGCGGACGAGACCCGGGCTTGCGGGGCGAAGGCCTGGCCGTCAGCGCTCACGAGGGAGGCCCACATGGCCTCGAAGTCGGGAAGCGTCTTGGAGGTGCAGGCGATGTCGTCGACCGTGATACCGGGCGTTACGAGACCAAGAATCGCGCCAAACGTCGCCATCCGGTGGTCCGCGTAGGAACGAATCTGGGCCTCGTGCAGGGGCAGCGGCGTGATGACGAGGCCGTCCTCCGTTTCTTCGGCTTGCCCTCCCGCGCGGTTGATCTCTGCGGCCAGGGCCGCCAGGCGATCCGTCTCGTGTCCGCGCAGGTGCGCGATGCCACTCAGGTGCGAGGGCGTGGAGGCGTAGGCGCAGATCGCGGCCAGGGTGGGGGTGAGCTCTCCGACCTCGGCCATCGTGGCTTTGATGCCCGGATAGTTGCCTGCGCCCGGACCCGTCAGGGTCAGGCCCTGTTCATCCAGGATGATGTCCGCGCCCATGTGACCCAGCAGCGCGCGCCAGGCGTCGCCCGCCTGCGTCGTCGCCGCCGGCCACGCCGGGATCCGCACGCGCCCGCCCGTCACCATCGCGGCAGCCAGGAAGGGGCCGGCGTTGGACAGGTCTGGCTCGACCGTGATGTCGCCGCCGCGGGGCCGCGACGGGAAGATGTGCCAGGTCGCGAGGTCGGCGCGGCCCTCGTCCACGACCTCCAGGTCGATGCCGACGCCCGCCAGGGACGCCAGCGTCATCTCGACGTGCGGCATCGAGGGGACGACTCCCGGAGCCGACACGAAGAGGGGATCGCCGACGAGGGGCGAGACGAGCAGCAACGCGGACAGAAACTGTGAGGAGGAGGAAGAATCAACCCAGGCCTGCGCGCCTAGCGGCGTGTGGATCGGGCCCTGGATCGTAAACGGCAGGTGCCCGCGCTCACCGTGGTAGGTGACGGTGGCACCCATGCGCACCAGCGCGTCCAGGAGCGGGCCAAGCGGGCGCGCGTATGCCTGCTCGTCCCCGTCAAAGAGTGTCTCCTCGGGGGACAGGGCCGCCAGGGGAGGCAGGAAACGCATGACGGTGCCCGCCAGGCCGCACTCGATGCGTCCGCCGCGGGGCGGGAGTGTCATCGGCGTGACCCGCAGGGTGCCCGCGCCCTCGTCCTCGACGCGCGCGCCCATCACCTCCAGGGCGTCCGCGAATAGGCGCGTGTCGCGCGCGTCCAGCGCACCATGGATGACGGAAGAGGAATCGGCGACGGCGGCCAGGTAGAGGGCACGCGCCGTGATCGACTTTGAACCCGGCACCTCGACCGTGGCATCCACGGGGGAGGCGGCCAGGGGAGCGAGCCAGGGGGCGCTCACGAAGCGGTGCCGGTCAGGCGTTCCACGACGGCGGCCTCGGCCGCGGCGATCGCGCGGCGCTGATCGCGGCGCATCGCGTGTGCCACGAGCGCCGAGGGCTGGCCGACACGGTCCGTCGAAGCGATCAGGACGCCGCCAACGAGGCCCAGCTTGCCCAGTGCGCATGAGCGCAGGTGCTTGCCGTGGCCCGTGGGCAGATCGCGCGTAGCCCCGGGCATTGGAGCATGAACGAGTGCCATGGGTGCGCCGATCGCGGCCAACGTCAGGGCCGCCACGCGGGGCTTGCGGCCCAGCGCGAAACGCAGGCCAGCGACGACCGTCAAAGCGCCCGTCACGCGGGTTGCCACGGCCAGCTGTTGATCAGTCAGCGGCTCCAGGCCGACCGCATCGGTCGCCTTATCGATGAGGGGGCGCACCCCCGAGGCCTGATCCACATGAACGTACGGATGCATCAGGGCATCAACCCCATCGGCGATGAAGGGGGCAGCGAGCAGGGGACGGGCAACAATGCGCAGCAGATTCATAACCCTATTCTTCGACACCTTTGCTCCCGGGGGAAGCCGAATGGCCAAGCCTCTCCCAAACAACGGGATGAAAGTGGCGTAATGCACAATTATGTGGGCTTGGGGAAGATTGGCCGCAGAGAGGCGTTGCCCTCAGTATGCCCTTCCAGACGACGCCCACAATCGCGCCCCCGACTGCGCGACTAAACTGGGAGTCGATGGATACGACAACCCCCTCACCGACGCAGCTCATGCCCGATCCTGCCCCGGCCTCGTCCATTCCGGACGACGCGGTACTCCAGGCGCGCTTCATGGACGAAGCAATGCCCCTCATGGATCAACTTTTCGGAGCGGCGCTGGGCATGACCCGCAATCGAGCCGACGCGGAGGACCTGGTCCAGGAGACCTATCTCAAGGCCTACCAGAAGTTTCACCAGTACAAGCCCGGCACCAATATCAAGGCCTGGCTGTACCGGATCCTCACCAACACCTATATCACCGGCTACCGCAAGGCGCAGCGCGCCCCCAAGCGGGCCTCCAGTGACACCGTCGAGGACTGGCAGCTGGCCGAGGCCGCCTCGCACTCTGAGGTCGGTCTCAAGTCCGCCGAGGTCCAAGCCCTCGAAGCGCTGCCGTCGATCCAGCTGCGCGATGCCCTCGATTCGCTTTCGGAGGAACATCGGATGGTTGTCCTCATGGCTGACGTTGAGGGAATGAGCTACAAGGAAATCGCCGAAGAACTAGGAGTACCCATGGGGACAGTCATGAGCCGTCTGAACCGGGCGCGCAAGAACCTGCGCTCCTTGCTGGCCGACGTCGCCGCGGAATACGGGATCGGAGGAGCCAAGTGAACACCCACGTGACCTGCCAGGACGTTCTCGACGCCCTGTACGCCCTCGTTGACTGCGAGGAGTGCGACCGCCGATCCAGCCTGATCGACGACGGCTCCGTGCCTGGACCCGACGCCCGCGCCCGTGCCCTCATGATCCAGCACGTTGCCTCCTGCCCGCACTGCGCCGACACCCTGGACGCCGAACGCCACGTGCGCGCCCTCATGCGCGGCTGCTACGAGTCCGAACAGGCCCCTCCCGCGTTGCGAGCCCGCATCGTCGCCTCCATTTCGAGTGTTTCCGTTACCTGGTGCTGATCGCGGTGCGGCAACGCGCGACCGCGTGGCGTTGTGCGGGCTGACGAGGCCGGGGCTGCCGCCTATTTTTCGGTGACCTTCGTCGCCGCGAACGGCCTGCGCCTTGGTGGTTTGGGTCAATGTGTGCAAAAATGCTTCAGTCTAGACAACAAACCCAAGGAGAATGACATGTCGAAGCGGGGTCGTAAGCGTCGCGATCGTCGTAAGAACGGCGCGAACCACGGCAAGCGTCCTAACGCCTGAGCCGAATACGTTGCGCGCCCGGACCGGTTGGTCCGGGCGCGTTTTTGTGTGCCCGCCCTCGTGTGCGTGCCTGTGCGCCCCTGGCGTGCTGCTGGCGGCAGAAACTCGCCGAGCTCGCTCTATGCCCGACTACTGGGAGCGTGTGTCACGGAGTTGCTGATGTGGTGACGGGGTGACGTGATGGTGGGCCGACGTGATGATAGGGGCGAGAAGTTGGCATAGGAACCCCCGGCCCGTAGTTAATTGCGGACAATTCCCTCTCACGCGGATAGGTTGGGCGTGTACGGATAGGCTATTCGCCTGCGGATAGGTTAATAAGCTATCCGCATCGTCATAACCTATCCGCGTGCTCATAACCTATCCGCGTGGATTATGGCTCGTGTGCCCGACGCCCGGTCCGGCGAATATGGGAACTACTGCGGGCATCAAGGAGGCTTCGACTGCGACGCGCGCACTGTCGACCGCGTGCCCAAAGGGTGTTGCTGAGCCAGCGGGACAGGTGGGAATACTCCCTCGCAGCGTATCCTGGTACCCGTTGGCGCGCGGGTGCGTCCCGGTGCGGCCAGACTGATTTGCCGATACGAAAGAGGCTCCATGTCCCTCCAGATGCGTCTTGTTCACGCCCGAAAGGGCCTCACGCCTCCCGCGCTGCACACCGAGGAAGCCGCGCGTGAGATGGCGGCGGGTGCCCCGCAGCAGCATCCGATGCCTCAACGCATGCGAGCCCGTTTCACCGCGACGTGCGAAAAAGGCGTGACCCGCGTGTTCCCGAAGCAGGGACTGCGCTCGGGCGGAGCCCTCATGTTCCTGCACGGCGGCGCCTACCTGTTCCCGCTTGTCGACGGCCAGTGGGGCATCGTTGAGGGCCTCATTGACCGCACGGGCCTGCCCGTGATCATTCCGGACTACCCGCTTGCCCCCGAGCACACCGCGACCGACGCGTTCGACTTCGTCCAGCCCATCATCGACGAGGTCCAGGCTGAGTTCGGCCGCGTCGTCATCTTTGGCGACTCGGCGGGTGGCGGCCTGGCGCTGTCCCTCGCCATGCAGCGACGCGACGCGGGAAGGCGTCAGGTGGATGGCCTTGTCCTGTACGCGCCGTGGGTGGACGTGACCATGACGAACCCCGAGATCGACGATGTACAGCCCCGCGACAAGATTCTGCGCGCGCCCGGACTGGAGTGGGCGGGACGCGCGTGGGCGGGCGACCTGGACCCGGCCGACTGGCGAGTCAGCCCCCTGTACGCCGATCCTGCCGGACTGCCGCCGATGCGCATCTTCCAGGGCGACGCGGACATCCTGGGGCCCGACGCGATCGAGTTCGCCTGCAAGGCGGCGCGCGTGGGCGTCGACGTGCGCCTGCGCGTGGAGCCGGACGGCTTCCACGTCTACGTGCTCTCAGTCCCCGTTATTCCCGAGGCCGAGGCCGCCCTCGACCACAGCGCGCGCTTCATCTCGGGGATCCTCACCCAGGCGTGAGGCGACCCGTTTCACGCCCCGTTTCACGGCCTCGCAGATGGGGAGAATCAGGTCGCGGGGGATGCGTGTGGCTGGGGAACGGGCAGGACTCGTTAATCCAGCCGCGCTGCGTCGATGGTCCAGGAACAGTGGTAGACATGGAGAGTCAGTGGGGTCGTCTCAGGATTCTCGATACAGGCCTCCTCCAGGGGCGCTCGATCTTACCGGCATGCCCAAACGTGCGGATGCGAAGACTGTCTGGCAAGTCGTCCGTCGGGAAGGGGCATCGTCAAGTAGAGGAAGAACGTGGGGGCACCTCGATGATTTCCCACATGATCGACAGCGGGGTCGAGGTCTCGAGCGGAAGAACGTGGGGTTGCCTCGATAGTCTCTCACTGTCAACCTGCGCGTGCGCGCCTCGTGGCTGCAGGAGGACACAGTGAGGGTTCTCGGCCCGGTGGCGAGGTCCGTGGCCGCGGCTGTGCTGGGGCCTAGCGTGGCCGGGCGTAGGGGCTGATGGGTGGAGAAGGTGGCTTCGTTGGGCGCAGGAACCCTCGTCAGCCGGGGTGCATGGTGGGGAGGCTGGGGCTAGGCGGGTGCGCCTGCCGCGGCGGGTATGTCTGCGGTGAGCGTCCAGGTACTGATCTCCTCGTCGGTCTCTACGGTACCGTTCAGGGCGTCGACGAGGGCCCGGATCTCGCCCATGCGTCGCTCTGCCAGGACGCGGGATTTAGCCGTGAGCGCGCTGATGGTGAGCGTGAGAGCCCCGTCGATCGCGGATCCGGAGACGGTGATAGAAGCGTTCTTGTCGATCTCGGCGATGTGGGAGAGGACGAGGTAGATGATCTCCGCGCCCACGGCGTCGCGGTACTCGCTCAGCGGCGTGTGTTCGGTGAACAGGTTGATGATGGAGAAACCGGATTGCTGCGCGTAGCTAATGGCCCCGTCGATGCTGGCGAAGTCGGTTGGCGGCTTAGGAGCGGATGGGCGCTCGGGGACGCCGGCCTGCCCGTCCGCGTGCGTCGTGGAAGGGGTGGCGAGGCCCGCCTGCAAGACGACAGAGGAGTCGCCGACTCGGTGACGAGGAGGGGTCTTCCAGTCCCTGTAGAGGACTCGAATGCCGGCACCAGCAGCGACCACGATGGAGACAACCAGATATGAGGCCGCTGCGGTGGCGATGGCCGGCGACCATGAGCCAGGCGAGAGGAAGTATCCCAAGACGATAGTGAGGGACATGAATGCGCCGGTCATCCCGAAGACGAGGAGCTTGTCGTGCGTGGTGGTTTCCTGCTGAACCACGTGACCCTCATTCCACCCGAGCGTCGACGATGATCCAGCTGTGACTATAGACGTCGACGGTTAGGGACGTCGCGCCTGAACGGGCCCTGCACGTCTCGTAGATGGTTGCGGAGACGCCGCCGCGCTTGCCGAGGTCGTCGGAGTCGCTGGTCCGGAGCGTTATCGTTCGCGTCGTCCCGTCCTCCAGGGTCATGGTGACGCGGTTGTCGTAGTAATCGATGGTGGTGCCGTAATCGTCCGACGGCTTGTAGTGCGCCGTCTGGGCGAGCTGACAGGAGGTGACTGTCGTTGTGTGCGGCCCCTCCGCGAAGTCCCGGGCTACGGCAATCCCGTAGACGCCCGACACAGCGGCGATCACAGTTCCAGCAACGCCCGCCGCAATCGAGGCGATGGTGAAGAGTGTGATGGACGACGTTCTCCCCTCGGCCTCGGCCCTGTTCTTGCGCCCGCGCAGCACAACAACAAGGACAGCGCACGCGATCGCGGCTACGAGGCCGATGACGCAATAGGCACCAACCCATACGAGCCGCCAGTACCCGAAGTGCACGTACCTGCCGAGCGACGTGAAAGCGTAGGCGATGGTGCCGAAGACGGCGATGACGACAATCGCGAGCAGATTTGCGCGCGTTGAGAGTCCCTGTAGTGCGCGCCCGACAAGCGACGATTCCTGGCTGCCGCCCGGGGAACCGCTCGGGGGGAAGGTGGGGTGCTGGTTACTCATGGTCTCCCTGATGTGCTCGGAATTCACGAGGCCGGGGCGCGTTCCCGTCACGTCTGGCGGCTGGCCGTCATGATCCGCCTGTGCGGCTAGCAATCGATGACGATAGAGGATGTGACAGGGTGACTACCTCGGTCTGATAGAGGGCCTAGGAGGGGATTGTTCGCTTCACGAAGGTGTTGTGCGCGTCGCGATGCCGAAGCGATACGGTTTTTCGACGTCACAATCAACAGAGAGTACGCTGCGGTAACATCTGCTGGCGCGTTGCTCTCGCTCGGTCTCAGACGTCCGCCGGTGTCGCTCCCGTCCACTCGTACCAGCCCTGGTGCTGGACGATCCAGGCGATGAGCGCGTACCCCATCTGCCCCGGCAGCGTCATCCCCGCCTCGTTGCGGGCCATCGACCCCGCCATGTCCTCGAACCACTGGTCGTGCGACACCAGCGGGGTGAAGGTGTCCACGAAGGGGATCTGCCGCCGCGCGCACACCTCCGCGCAGGATCGGCTGAGGGCCCGCAGCGCCTGCTGGTCGACGCCCGCCAGGGGCGGGGGCCCCACGACGAAGCAGGGGATCCCCAGCACTGCCGCCCTGTCCGTGATGTTCGCCAGGTTGAGGCGCGAGCGCGCAGTCGACACGCCCGCGGGCACGTCGGCGGGCCCCACCCCGATCACCAGGCCGCGCGGCTGGTCGTCCGCCAGGCGGGGGGAGACCTCGGCCTCCCAGCGCATCCCCATCTCCTTCGTGGTCTCCCCGGGCATCGCCAGCGCCATCACCGTCGCGGGGACCTTGAAACGGGAGCGGGCGCACACGCGGCCGATCCAGCCCAGGCTCCGGGAATCGCCCGTGCCCGCCACCAGCTCGTCGCCGATCACGCACAGCCGCATCGTCCACTCCCTTCGACTCGCACCGCTATGCGTCCAGGATACGGAGCGCGGGGCCCTAATCGCCGAACGCCGCGCGCAGAAGGCGCGAGGCCTGCTCCTTGTGCAGCGACGGGCGGCCGGCCGCGGTGGTGGCGGACTCGGGCCTCGACACCAGGCGCACGGGCCTGGGCCACTGCGCGAACAGGTTGAGCGCCAGGTGCGGCCACGCGCCCTGGTTCCTCGGCTCGTCCTGCACCCAGACCACCTCTGCGCCCGGGTACTTGGCCAGCTCCTCGGCGAGGGCCTGGGCGGGCAGCGGGTAGAGCTGCTCGAGGCGGACGACGGCGGTCGACGGGTCGCGCCTGGCCGCGCGCTCGCGGACCAGGTCGTAGTAGACGCGCCCCGTGCACACCAGGACCCGTTCCACGGACGCGGGGTCGATGCCGGCCCGCGCCTCGCCGATGACGGGGCGGAAGGAGCCGCTGGTGAACTCCTCCACGGACGAGGCCGCCGCCGCCAGGCGCAGCAGCTGCTTGGGGGTGAATGCGATGAGGGGCTTGCGGGGGCGCTTGTACGCCTGGGTGCGCAGCATGTGGAAGTGGTTCGCCGGGGTGGAGGGCTGCACGATCCACATGTTGTCCTGGGCGGCCAGCTGCAGGTAGCGCTCGATGCGCGCGCTGGAGTGGTCCGGCCCCTGCCCCTCGTAGCCGTGGGGCAGCAGCATGACCAGGGCGCTGCGCTGGCCCCATTTCTGCTCGGCCGAGCAGATGAACTCGTCGATCACGGTCTGGGCGCCGTTCGCGAAGTCGCCGAACTGCGCCTCCCAGATCGTCAGGGTCTCCGGGCTCTCCAGCGAGTACCCGTAGTCGAAGGCGAGCACCCCGTACTCGGACAGGGGGGAGTTCCACACGCTGAAGTCGGCCTGGTCGGGGCGCAGGAACCGAAGGGGCGTGAACTCCCTGCCGTCCGTGTGGTCGTGGAGCACCGCGTGCCGCTGGACGAAGGTGGCGCGCGCCACGTCCTCGCCGGACAGGCGCACATTCGTCCCCTCCATGAGCAGGGTGCCCATCGCGAGGATCTCGGCGAAGCCCCAGTCGATGGGGCGCTCGCCCATCGCCATCTCGCGGCGCCGCTCGCACAGCCGCCGGATCTTGGGGTGGGGGGTGAAACCCTGTGGGAAGCGCGTGTGCGCCTTGCCGATGCGGCGGATCCGGGGGGCCGAGGTGGCCGACGTCCACCCGATCATCATGCCCTGGCCGGGCAGCTGGGACTCGGGCATCGTCCACCCCGAGTCCTCCGCCTCGCCCGCGCCGCCCACGCCCGCCGTCAGCGACGGGTCGGGGGCGGGCCGCCCCTCGTGCCCGCCCGAACGCGTCTCGTCGAGGATGCGCGACAGCTCCGCCTCGTACTTGGCGATCGAGGCCCGCGCCTGCTCCTCGGTGAGGCGCCCACGCCCCACCAGGTTGCGCACGTAGACGGAACGGGTGGAGGGGATGCGGTTGATGAGGGAGTACATGACGGGCTGCGTCATCGAGGGGTCGTCGCCCTCGTTGTGCCCGCGCCTGCGGTAGCACACCATGTCGATGATGACGTCCTTGTGGAAGCGGCAGCGGTACTGGAAGGCGAGGCGGGCGCAGCGCACCACCGCCTCGGGGTCGTCGGCGTTGACGTGCAGGATGGGGATCTGCAGGCCCTTGGCCAGGTCCGTGGCGTAGCGGGTGGAGCGCCCGGAGGCCGGGCCGGTGGTGAAACCGATCTGGTTGTCGACGATCACGTGGATCGTTCCGCCCGTCTTGTAGCCCTCCACCTGGCTCATGTTGAGGGTCTCCTGGACGACGCCCTGCCCGACGAACGCCGCGTCCCCGTGGATGAGGACGGGGATGATCGGCAGGTCCGGGTCGCCCAGGGCGTCCTGCTTGGCGCGGACGATGCCCTCGAGGACGCCGTCGGCGGCCTCCAGGTGCGAGGGGTTGGCGGCCATGTACACCTTCGTCGCCATGCCGTCGTCCACGGAGTACACGCCCCACGTGCCCAGGTGGTACTTCACGTCGCCGCTGCCCTGGGCGGGGTTGGCCACGTAGTTGCCCTCGAACTCGCCGAAGATCTGCGAGTAGGACTTGCCGGCGATGTTGGCCAGGACGTTGAGGCGCCCGCGGTGGGCCATGCCGATGGCCACCTCGTGGATCCCCGCCAGGGCCGCCGAGGAGAGGAGCTCGTCGAGCAGGGGGATCAGGGACTCCCCGCCCTCCAGGGAGAAGCGCTTCTGGCCCGTGAACTTGGTCTGGAGGAACTCCTCGAACGCCTCCGCGCGGATCAGGGTGTCCAGGATGCGCGCCTGCTCGGCGTCGTCGGGGGCCGAGTAGGGCTTCTCGATGCGGGACTGCACCCACTGGCGCTGGACGGGGTCCTGGATGTGCATGTACTCGATGCCGACCGTGCGCGTGTAGGTGTCGCGCAGCTGGGCGAGGATCTCGCGCAGGGGGAGGGTCTGGCCGCCCCCGAGGCCGCCGCCGGGGAAGGGGCGGTCGAGGTCCCACACGGACAGGCCGTAGGAGGAGAGCTCCAGGTCGGGGTGGTGGCGCACGCGGTAGGACAGGGGGTCGGTGTCGGCGGCGAGGTGCCCGCGGGAGCGGTAGGCGTGGATGAGCTCGGCGATGCGCGCCGCCTTGCCCTTCTCCCGCGCGGGGTCGTACTCGTAGTCCGCCTCCCACTTGTAGGGGCGGGTGGGCACGTGCATGGAGGTGAAAACGCGCTCGTAGAAGCCGTCGCGCCCCGACAGCTTCTGGTCGATGAGCGCCAGGAGGCGGCCCGAGTCGGCGCCCTGGATGACGCGGTGGTCGTAGGTGGACGAGAAGAACATCGTCTTCCCGATGCCCATCGCGGCCAGGCGCTTGGGGGACACGCCCCGGAACTCGGCGGGGTAGTCGGTGGCGCCCACGCCGATGATGATGCCCTGGCCCGCCATGAGGCGCGGCACCGAGGTCGTGGTCCCCAGCGTCCCGGGGTTGGTCAGGGTGACGGTGGCGCCCGCGAAGTCCGCCGGGGCGAGCGCGCCGCGCCGCGCCCGGGACACCAGGTCCTGGTAGGCGGCGACGAACTCCGCGAAGGTCAGGGTGTCGGCGTCGCGGACCACGGGCACCTTCAGCGAGTGGTTGCCCTCGGCGTCGGCCACGTCGATGGCGAGCCCGAAGCCGATGTGGGCCATGTGCTCGACGGCGGGTTTGCCGCCCTCCAGGGCGTAGCGCACGTTGAGGCCGGGCATCTCGCACAGGGCCTCGACCAGGGCGTAGCCGATGAGGTGGGTGAAGGACACCTTGCCGCCCACGCTCCGCGCCAGGTGGGAGTTGATGAGCGCGCGGTTCTCGATGAGCAGCTTCGCCGGGATCTGGCGCTGCGAGGTGGCGGTCGGGACGGACAGGGACGCCTCCATGTGCTTGGCCGTGGCCCGTGCCGCGGATTTGAGGACGGAGGTCTCGTCGCTGGTGGCCGCGCCCGTGCCCCGGGTGAAGGCGGCGCGCCCGTGCTGCTGCCGGGTGTAGGGGCTGGTTGCCTCGGCGA
>ERZ772977.1530-NODE-1530-length-11541-cov-23.141564_pt1 | contig 11541 bp, 10 predicted proteins | sample MGYA00511131_ERZ772977 | MGnify/ENA primary metagenome ERZ772977 (study PRJEB29015, sample SAMEA2737935) | human oral metagenome | biome: human oral; feature: human-associated habitat; material: dental | place: China | collected 2151 ...
AGGTAGCGCACCGGGTCGATGGGTTCGCGTGTGCCCCCGGCGGTCACGACGATCGTACGGCCCGCCAGGGTGTGCGCCTGGGCCGAATGCCCGCCCGCCTTGAGCAGGGCCAACGCCTGCCGTGCGATCGACACCGGATCGGCCAGGCGCCCGATTCCGCTGTCTCCTGAACCCAGCGCGCCCGTCTCGGGGTCGATCACGTGCACGCCGCGGCGACGCAATGTTGCCACATTGGCCTGCGTGGCGCTCGCCAGCCACATGTTCGAGTGCATGGCGGGCGCGACGACGACCGGAGCGGCACTGGCGAGAACCGTGAGCGACACCATGTCGTCGGCGAAGCCAGCTGCGAGCTTGGCGAGCGTGTTGGCCGTTGCCGGGACGACGATGATCAGGTCCGCGACGCGAGCGAGCTCCACGTGCTCAGCGCGCCCCTCCCCCGCGATGTCGACGGCGACAGGACGGGAGGTGATGCCCTCCCAGGTCGAACGGCCAACGAAGTCCAGAGAGGACAAGGTCGCAGCCACACGCACGTCGTGGCCCGCGCGTTGACACTCGCGGACCACGATGGGGGCTTTGAATGCCGCGACGCCGCCGGTCACACCGACGACAACGCTCGCCATGGTCAGGCCTCAGGGTTGGACTCGAGCGAGAGCATCCCCTCGTTGATTTCGCGCAGCGACACGGCCAGGGGCTTCTCGTCGGGCTGAACATCAACGACCGGGCCCACGAACTGAATCATGTTCTGCTGGAGCTGCAGGTTGTAGGAATTGATCTGGCGGGCGCGCTTTGCCGCGAAAATGACCAGCGCGTATTTGGAATCGACGTGCTCCAGCAGATCATCAATGGGTGGAGACGTAATACCCACGGGCTGGGCAACAATTCCGGACATGCGTGTCTTCCTCTCAGTGGCTGATTCAGGTAGATACTACTCCAGGCCAATGAGTCCAGCCAGCTCATCCACCGTGCGCTCGATGTCGTCGTTGATCACAACGTGATCGAACTCGGAGGCGGCCTCCATCTCGATCCTGGCCGTGCGTAGGCGCCGCTCGCGTTCTTCGGGTCCCTCGGTTCCGCGTCCGATCAGCCGACGCTCAAGTTCCTCCCACGAGGGTGGCGCAAGAAAAATGAAGCAAGCGTCGGGCCTGGTGGCCCGCACCTGGCGAGCGCCGTCCAGATCGATCTCGAGAAGCACAGGCACGCCCGCGTTCAGGGACTCGTCAACCGGGCCGCGGGGCGTGCCGTACTTGTTGGTCCCGTGAACGAGTGCCCACTCAAGCATGTCTCCGCGTTCGATCATGTCGTCGAACTCTTGCGGGGAGACGAAAAAGTAGTGAACGCCTTCCTTCTCACCTGGGCGAGGAGCGCGCGTCGTGGCAGACACCGATACCCGTAGCTGCGGATAGCGCCTGGTGAGGGCTGCGACGACGGTACCCTTTCCGACGGCTGTCGGTCCGGCGAGAACGGTCAATTGAGCCTGAGTCATGACACAAGTGTGCCACGCCCAGCGGGCTCAGCCGAAACGCTCAACGAGAGCCTTGCGTTGGACCGGACCGAGGCCGCGCACGCGCCGACTCTGAGCGATCTTGTACTCGTCCATCAGGACTGCGGCGGTGTTCGTACCGACGCGAGGCAGGGACTCAAGAAGCGAAACGACTTTCATCTTCGCCACGGCCTCGTCGGAGTCGGCGAGTTCAAGAACCTCGGATAGGTTCATCGAGCGCGCCTTGAGCGCGTTCTTCACCTCGGCGCGACGCCGACGTGCCTGAGTTGCCTTCTCGAGAGCCTGTGCCCTCTGTTCCGGCGTGAGATCAGGTAGTGCCATTCTGATCATCTCCTCCGTTGGTATCTTCGGTAAATAAACTATGTCACCAATCAGAGCATGATTGCCAGATCAAACGGGTCACTCTTAGCTATTGGGACAGACTATTGCAACGAACCGGCTGTCGCCAGGTATGCCTGACGCAAGGCGCTCATGCTAGGGCCAGCAGACAGGATCGCGCGTGAGGAAGAGGCGAGAACGGCGTCCTCAACCCCGGCGAAAACCTGCCTGACCTGCGCCGCTCCCGCTCCCTGCGCACCCACTCCTGGAGCCAAAAACGCCCCGCGCAGAGCCGAAAGATCAAGGCCGAGTCGCTTGATCGCGTCCCCGACTGTCGCGCCGACGACGATCCCGGCGGGGCCAAGGTGCGATTTGTCACAGCTTGCGTTAAATTCCGCCAATTGGGACACAACGTCCCCCGCGACGCTCGCGCCACTGGCTCCGCGAGCGTGCTGCACGGACGCCCCCTCGGGGTTCGACGTCAGCGCGAGGACGAAGACGCCCCGACCGGTGCGCCGTGCCAGTTCGAGTGCGGGCGCGAGTGAGCCGACCCCAAGGTAGGGTGACAGCGTGACCGCGTCGCCTGCCAACGGAGACGAATCGGCGAGGTAGGCCTGGGCGTAGCCATCCATCGTTGAGCCGATATCTCCGCGCTTAGCGTCCACGATGCTCAGCGATCCAACCTCGCGACAGGCGGCGATCACCTCCTCAAGGACTGCCACGCCTCGTGAGCCGTGCCTCTCAAAGAACGCCGACTGAGGCTTGAAAGCCGCCACCCGCCCCCCGAGCGCATCGATGACGCGCAGCGAGAACTCGCGCACCCCATTGGCGTCGTCAGTGAGCCCCCAGGATGTCAGAAGCGAGGCGTGTGGATCGATACCGACGCACACTGGGCCGTGCTCGCGCATAGCGGCATAGAGGCGGTCGCCGAAGCCGGGCGACGCGGATGTTGTCGTGTGCGTCATCGTGTCTCCTCCGTTCGACGAGCGTCCCACTCCTGAAGGGAACGAACGGCGTACGCGCCGCGCTTGCGGACCTCAATGGCCTGAACCATCGCGTTGAAGGCCTGCAGCGTCGTCACCGCCGGGCAATCCTGTGCCACCGCCGCCGCGCGAATCTGGTAGCCGTCATTTCGGGGAGCGGATCGCTGCGGTGTGTTGACGACCATGTTAATGGAGCCATCGTTGATCAGGTCGACGATCGTGGGCTCCCCATCCTTGCCCCGCCCCTCCGAGGACTTGCGCACCGCGCACGCCTCGATCCCGTTTCGCCGCAGGACGGAAGCAGTGCCTGAGGTCGCCAGGATCGTGAAGCCCAGCTCGGCCATCCGCGCAGCGGGGAGCACGATCGCGCGCTTATCCGTATCCGCGATCGAGATGAAGATCGTGCCCGAGGTCGGCATGTCGGTGGAGGCGCCGAGCTGCGACTTGGCGAAGGCGGTCGGGAAGTCACGGTCGATGCCCATCACCTCACCGGTGGAACGCATCTCCGGACCGAGCACCGTGTCGACGGTTTCGCCTCGGCGCGTGCGGAATCGCTTGAAGGGCAAGACCGCCGCTTTGACCGCGATGGAGCCCCCGTCGTGAATCGTGCGCGCGTCCCGGGTGGGAAGGACCCCGCACGCGCGCAGCGACGCGATCGAGGCACCTACCTGAATGAGCGCGGCGGCCTTGGCAAGTTGCACGCCCGTTGCCTTCGATGCGAAAGGAACCGTACGCGAGGCGCGCGGATTTGCTTCGATCACGTAGAGAGTGTCGGAGAGCAGGGCGAATTGGATGTTGATGAGTCCGCGCACGCCCACCCCGCGAGCGATCGCCTCGGTTGAGTCGGTGATGCGCTCCAGCTCCCGTGCGGACAGGGTCATCGGGGGAAGAACGCACGAAGAGTCGCCGGAGTGAATCCCGGCTTCCTCAATGTGCTCCATGATCGCGCCCATGAATAGTTCTTGACCGTCGTACAGTGCGTCGACGTCGATCTCAATGGCTGCGTCCAGGAAGCGATCGATGAGCAATGGGCCCCTCGAGAAGAGAAGGTCCGCGTCATGGTTCTCCAGGTAGTCGCGCATTCCAGCCTCGTCATTGACGATCGCCATGCCGCGTCCTCCCAGAACAAAGGACGGGCGAACGAGCACGGGGTAACCCACCTGACGCGCGATCGACAGAACCTGCTCGGGCGTGTGGGCGGTGTCGTGCGCGGGCGCCGGGCAGCCCGCGGCCTCCAGGACCTTGCCGAACTCCTCCCGGTCTTCGGCCATGTCAATCGCGTGCGGGCTCGTTCCCAGGATCGGCACACCCGCGCGCTCCAGGTCGGCGGCCAACGACAGCGGGGTCTGGCCTCCGAGCTGAACGATCATTCCCTTGACGGGGCCGGCCGCGCACTCCGCCCGGTAGACCTCCAGCACGTCCTCCAGCGTGAGAGGCTCAAAGTACAGCCTGTCCGAGATGTCGTAGTCGGTCGAAACCGTCTCCGGATTGCAGTTGACCATGATCGTGTCGTAGTGCTCGCGTAGCGCCATGGCCGCGTGCACGCACGAGTAGTCGAACTCGATTCCCTGGCCGATCCGGTTCGGACCCGCTCCGAGAATGATCACCGCTTCGCGGCTTCGCGGGCGAACCTCGTTCTCCTGATCGTAGGTCGAGTAGTGGTAGGGCGTGCGGGCGGCAAACTCCGCGGCGCAGGTGTCGACCGTCTTAAAGACGGGATGGATGGCGAAGGCCCCTCGCACCTCGCGCACGGTCTCCTCCGACAGGCCGCGGATCGCTGCGATCTGGCGGTCCGAAAAGCCGTGACGCTTCGCTTGCGCCAACACGGCGCCGGTGAGTGCCTCGGCCTGGCGGATCCGCTGCGCGACCTCGTCGAGAAGGAACATCTGGTCGAGGAACCACGGATCGATCTTCGTGGACTCGAAGAGCTCGGACAGGTTCGCTCCCCCACGGATCGCCTGCTGAACCTGCACGAGCCTGCCCTCGGTGGCCGTAGCGGCGGCCGCGACGAGCGACCTCGTCTGCTCGGGAGTCGGAGCCTGCCCGTCCCAGTGGAACTGCACACCCCCCTTGTCGATCGAGCGCAGCGCCTTTTGCAACGCCTCGGTGAAGCAGCGCCCAATGGCCATGGCCTCGCCGACCGCCTTCATCGACGTCGTCAGGGTCGGATCCGCCGCCGGGAACTTCTCGAAGGTGAAGCGAGGCACCTTGACGACCACGTAGTCGAGCGTGGGCTCGAAGGACGCCGGGGTGGATCCCGTGATGTCGTTGGGGATCTCATCGAGGGTGTAACCGGTTGCCAGGCGCGCCGCGATCTTCGCGATCGGGAAGCCCGTCGCCTTCGATGCCAACGCGGAGGAACGCGAGACGCGCGGGTTCATCTCGATGACGATGACGCGGCCGGTTTCGGGGTGGACCGCGAACTGGATGTTACAGCCTCCCGTGTCAACGCCCACCGCGCGGATCACCGCAATACCGATGTCGCGCAGGCGCTGCATCTCGCGATCCGTGAGCGTCAGCGCGGGCGCAACCGTGATCGAATCGCCCGTGTGCACTCCGACGGGGTCAACGTTCTCGATCGAACACACGACCACGACGTTGTCCGCCTTGTCGCGCATCAACTCGAGTTCGTACTCCTTCCAACCGAGGATTGACTCCTCGAGCAACACTTCGGTGGTGATCGAGTCGGCCAACCCCTGCCCCGCTATGCGATCCAGGTCCTCGGGCGTGTAGGCGAACCCCGAGCCCAAACCACCCATGGTGAAGGAGGGGCGAACGACAAGCGGATAGCCGAGCTCGGCCGCCGCCGCGTGGCATTCCTCCAGCGTATGAGCGATGAACGAGCGTGCGACCTCGGCGCCCGAGCGCTCTACGATCGCCTTGAACTCTTCACGATCCTCGCCGGCGCGAATCGCGTCGATAGACGCACCGATCAGCTCGACGTCGAAGCGCTCCAGCACGCCCATCTCCGAGAGCGCAACCGCCGTGTTGAGGGCCGTCTGTCCACCCAGGGTGGGCAGCAGAGCGTCGGGGCGTTCCTTCTCGATGATCGAGGCGACCACCTCGGGCGTGATCGGCTCGACGTAGGTCGCGTCCGCAATGCCGGGGTCCGTCATGATGGTGGCCGGGTTGGAGTTGACGAGGATGACGCGCAGTCCCTCTTCCTTCAACACGCGGCACGCCTGGGTGCCCGAATAGTCGAACTCGCAGGCCTGGCCGATCACGATGGGACCGGACCCAATAACGAGAACGGAAGAAAGATCGTTCCTGCGGGGCATCAGCGGTTCTCCTTAGCGGCGATCATGAGCGACATAAAGCGGTCGAAGAGCAGCTCCCCGTCGTGGGGGCCGGCCGCCGCCTCGGGGTGGAATTGGACAGAAAAGGCGGGAATGTCGAGGGCTCGAAGGCCCTCCACGACACCGTCGTTGAGCCCGACGTGTGAGACCGTGATACGCCCGTAGCGGCCGGCGTCAAAAGGCGCCACAGAATCCGAACCCACGGGGGCGTCCACGGCGAAGCCGTGATTGTGCGCGGTGATCTCCACGCGCCCGGTCTCCAGGTCCTTGACGGGCTGGTTGATACCGCGATGACCATAGTTCAACTTGTAGGTACCGTAGCCGAGGGCTCGTCCAAAGAGCTGGTGACCAAAACAGATGCCGAAGTAGGGGATGCCCGCATCCAACACGGCGCGTAGAACGCCCACTTCCCGGTCGGCCGTGGAGGGATCACCGGGACCGTTGGAAAAGAACACGCCGTCGGGGTTCAGCGACTCAATGTCGGCAAAGGAGACCGTGGAGGGGACGACATAGACGCGCGCTCCTCGCGCAGCCAGGTGGTACGGGGTACGCGACTTGATACCCAGGTCGACGGCCACGACACGAGCAAGGGGGTCAGCACCCTCGAACTCGCCGAGCGGCTCAACGACGTACGTTTCCTCGGTCGACACCTGCGCGGCCAGGGCCTGGCCGCTCATCGCCGGAGACTCGGCCACGATGCGTACCAGGGAGGTGATGGCCTCCTCCGCCAGGTAGAGCGCGCCGGCGGGGAGCGCGTCACCGGAGAATATGCCCGCCCGCATGGCTCCGCGCTCGCGGATGTGTCGGGTGACGGCGCGAGTGTCAACGTCCGCGATGCCAACAATTCCCTGCGCGAGGAGTTCGTCCTCAAGTTCGCGCCGAGAACGCCAGTTGGATGCGCGCCTGGCGCCGTCGCGTACCACGAAGCCGGCGACCCAGATCCGTGAGGACTCGGGGTCCTCGTCGTTGACCCCCGTGTTGCCGATGTGCGGAGCCGTCATGACGACGATCTGGCGGTGGTACGACGGGTCGGTGAGGGTCTCCTGGTATCCCGTCATGCCGGTCGAGAAGACGATTTCGCCGAGGGTGCGGGCGCGAGAGCCCCACGCTCGTCCCCGAAAGACGGTTCCGTCCTCCAGCACGAGCAGAGCGGTATTGCTCGACGTCATCGGTCCTCCTTGGCGATCGGGGCGGCGTCAACGACCGTCGGCACACCGCCGTAGATGGTGTAGCGCACCTGACCCGGAAGTTCCATGCCGCGATACGGGCAGTTGGTCGACCTCGTCCACTGTGCGGCGGGATCGACCGTCGTACGAACCGAGGCGTCAACCAGGGTGACGTGCGCGGGTGCGCCCTCGACGAGGCCTCGCCCCTGGGTGTCGACCCCTCCGATGCGCGCCGGAGCGGTGGACATGACGCGGGCGACGTCCTCCCACGTCATGCGACCGGAGTCGACCATCGTCTCGATGATGATCGGAAGCGCCGTCTCCAGTCCGGTCATTCCGAAGGCGCCGGCCTGCCACTCGCAGTCCTTCATCTCGAGAGGGTGGGGGGCGTGGTCGGTCCCGACGCAGTCGATCGTGCCGTCGGCCAAGCCCTCGCGCACGGCTTCGACGTCTTCGGAGCGTCGCAACGGCGGGTTGACCTTGAAGAGCGGGTCGTAGGTGGAGGCGAGCTGCTCGGTGAGTAGCAGGTGGTGGGGCGTCACCTCGGCGGTGATGTTGACGCCCTGCGCTTTGCCCCAGCGAACAATGTCGACGGATCCAGCCGTGGACAGGTGGCACACGTGCAGGCGCGAGCCGACGTGCTTGGCCAGCAGGATATCGCGAGCGATGATGGCTTCCTCGGCGACGGCCGGCCATCCCGCCAGGCCCAGCTGGCCCGACAGTGGCGACTCGTTCATCTGCGAGCCCTCGGTCAGCTCGGGATCCTGACTGTGCTGAGCGATGACGCCGCCGAAGCTCTTGACGTACTCGAGCGCGCGGCGCATCAGGACGGGGTCGGAGACGCACTTTCCGTCGTCGGAGAAGACCCTCACGCGCGAGCGTGAGCGAGCCATGGATCCCAGGGCCGCGAGTTGCTTGCCAGCCAGGCCCTTCGTCACCGCGCCAACTGGGCGCACCTCCACCCAGTCGGCCGCCTCCCCCAGACGCAGCACCTGATCAACGACGGCCGCCGTGTCCTGAGTCGGGGTGGTGTTCGCCATGGCGTGAACGGCCGTGTAGCCTCCGACGGCCGCCGCGCGCGTCCCGGTGAAAACCGTTTCGGCATCCTCTCCGCCCGGCTGACGCAGGTGCGTGTGCATGTCGACGAGGCCGGGCAGGGCGATGAGACCTGCTGCGTCAATGACGCGCGGATCGGTCAGAGCGCCTGACGCGTCGGGGCCGATGCCAACGATCACGCCCCGGGAGAGCGCAATGTCCGTCGCGCCCTTTCCGAGCAATGAGGCCCCCGTGATGAGAATGTCGCGGGTCTGTTCAGTCATTGCGTTGTCCTTCCGATGCGAGGAGCAGATAGAGCGCGGCCATGCGGATGCACACGCCGTTGCCCACCTGTTCGACGACTACTGATTGGTCCGAATCGGCTGCTTCGGCGCAGATCTCGAGGCCGCGATTCATCGGGCCCGGGTGCATCACCACGGCGTGAGGGTCGAGGCGTGCGAAGCGTTCGGGAGTGAGCCCGTACTCAGAGTGATAGGCGCCCGGAGAGGGAAAAAACCCGCCTCCCGCTCCGGACATCCGCTCGCGTTGGACCCGCAGCATCATGACCGCGTCGGGCCGAGACGCGATCGCATCATCAAAGTCGTAGGATGTTCCGCACTTCCAGGCCTCCACGCCGATGGGCAGGAGCGTGGGGGGTGCAACGAGGGTGACGCGGGCACCGAGCATCGTGAGAAGATCGACGTTGGAGCGCGCGACCCGCGAGTGGAGAATGTCGCCGACGATAACCACGTGCGCTCCATCGAGTCCCGTGCCCGCGTGCGGGGACCCTCCCCCGGTCGCGTAGTGGCGCCTGAGCGTCATCGCGTCGAGCAGTGCCTGGGTGGGATGCTGGTGGGTGCCGTCTCCCGCGTTGAGAACGGGAAGGTTCATCCAGCCGGCGTGCGCGAGTCGGTGGGCGGCTCCCGACGAGGAGTGGCGTACCACAACAGCGTCCGCTCCCATTGCCTGCAGGGTCAGGGCGGTGTCCTTGAGAGATTCCCCCTTGGAGACCGAGGAACCTCGGGCCTGGAAGTTGATGACGTCGGCGCTCAAACGCTTGGCGGCGGTCTCGAAGGAGATGCGCGTGCGCGTCGAATCCTCGAAAAAGAGGTTGACGACGGTCTTACCCTGAAGCGTGGGGAGCTTCTTGATGCCCCGGTTCTGTGTGGCGGCCATCTGCTCCGCCGTGTCGAGGATCAGAACCGCCTCCTCGCGCGTCAGATCGCGGATCGAAATGAGATGGCTCAGGCTCATCGCTTATCGGCCTTTCCCGAGAAGGACGCCGTCGCGCCCGTCCGTTTCGTCAAGCAAGATGGTGACGGTCTCCTCGCGCGACGTCGGCAGGTTCTTGCCAACGTAGTCGGGCCGGATCGGCAGTTCCCTGTGCCCGCGATCCACCAGGACCGCCAGCTGGACCGCCGACGGTCGGCCGATCCTGGTCAGCGCATCGAGGGCGGCCTTGATGGTGCGCCCCGTGTAGAGCACATCGTCGACGAGAATAATGGTCTTTCCGTCGATCCCAGCGGCCGGTATCAGCGTTTCCTTCGGAGAACGAAGCGGCTGGCTGGCGAGGTCGTCTCGGAACAGCGTGGTGTCGATGATCGCCAGATCCGCGTAGGTGCCCGACACCTCGCGAATCCTGTTAACGAGGCGACGAGCAAGCGTCGCTCCTCGAGTCGGAATGCCCGCGATGACGAGGCCCTCGCCGCCTCTGTTGCGTTCGACGATCTCGTATGCGATACGCGTCAGGGAGCGCGCGACGTCGCCGACTCCCAGTACTTCTTTGCCGCGCTGAGCGCGATCGGCATGCAGTGCTGCCACTGCTAGCTCCTTCCCCGCCTCACGGGACGGTCATTAAAGGATTGATGTCGCCATCATGGTACGCGCCCGGCGCGCATTCGTCACGGCGAGGCGGGCGGCGGCGTGCGCGCCAGCGACGCATCGTGGCCGTGATCGAGGGCGTAAGCATCCCGGAACGATCGTCGTGACCTCATTCAGCCTCCCGACGACAGTGCCCACGTCGAACGAGTGCGAGAGGATATACCCGGTAGGGGTATCCTATGATACCCCTACCGGGTATAACTCACGGGCCGCTCGCGTCGCCCCATCCCACTGGGTATCGAAGGGGAAAAACCGGTAAAATTACGCGTGTGCACGACTCGCGTGCGCCAATCACAGCGTCACCACAGAAAGGTCACCAATGACCATCGAAGAACTTCCCCTGACCGAGGTACGTAGCGACGGTTGCGGCTGCGGCGCACACGAGGGTGCGGAGCCGATGATCGACGCATCGGCGATCCCTCACCGGATTCGCCACGCCGCCGTACTCGGCGCCGCCCAGTCGATGAATGCGGGCGAAGCCTTCATTATCCGCGCGCCGCACCTGCCCAGGCCCCTCCTGGCCCAAATCGCCCAGCTACCCGGCGAGTGGACCTTCGAGGTGCTCACGGACGGCCCCGAGTACTGGGACGTGCGGGCCACCCGACTCGCGCTCTAGTTTGTCACCGAAGCACACAAACAACGAAGAGGTGGCCGGTTCCCGCGAAGGGACCGGCCACCTCTCATCAGCGGATGAAACTAGTACTCCTGCAGGAGCTCGTCCAGCTCATCGTCCACGGACGCCCCGTCGAGCGGCGTCGCGCCGTCGGGAAGGGAACGCGACGGCGCAGTCTGCTCCGCCAGGGCAGTGTGCTCACCGCGGACGGATTCCGAGGCCTCCCCCGCCGAGGTTGCCTCGTCTGCGTCGGTGCGCCGAGACCATGCAGGGGACTCTAAGTCCTTGCGGATCGCGTCAAGCACTGCGTTGACGAAAGCGGGAGACGTGTCGGTTGAAATCGAGCGGACAATTGAGACCGCCTCGTCGATCACGATGATCGGCGACACCTCGTCGTTTTCCAGCATCTCCCACACGGCAACGCGCATGACGGCCAGATCGACCGCAGCAATCCGATCCAGGCCGGGAACGCGGGCGTGGGCGGAAATCAGCGAGTCGATGCGGCGCAGGTTGTCCGCCACTCCCCCGATGATACGAAGAGAAAACTCCGGCAAGGGGGTCTGAGCCGCGGTGATGACGCGGCGTTCGCGCAGCAGGTCGCGCAGCGCGTCGGGATTGGAACCCATCCCGCGCTGATCGGCCTCGTAGACCACGTCGGCCGCGCGCTTGCGGGCCTTCGTGCGCGACGTGAAGCGGTGCTGCTTCGACATTACTCGGTCACGCGACCCGAGTACGAGCCGTCGCGGGT
>ERZ772977.1533-NODE-1533-length-11528-cov-7.522531_pt1 | contig 11528 bp, 5 predicted proteins | sample MGYA00511131_ERZ772977 | MGnify/ENA primary metagenome ERZ772977 (study PRJEB29015, sample SAMEA2737935) | human oral metagenome | biome: human oral; feature: human-associated habitat; material: dental | place: China | collected 2151 ...
TGCGCGGCGAGCTGCTCATGTTGATAAGCGGGTTCGTCTGATTCGTCTGAAGGGCGACAATGGCCATCACAAGAATAGATTCGATCGGCGTAATCATGCAATGGATGCGCTCGTCATTGCGCTGATGACTCCAGCAATTGCTCGTACCATTGCGGTTCGTGAAGATCGCCGAGAAGCACAGCAGTTGACACATGCTTTCGAGTCGTGGAAGAGCTTTCTTGGCTCGGAGGAGAGAATGCAGGAGCGTTGGGAATCTTGGATTGGTGACGTCGAGTATGCATGTGATCGATTGAATGAACTCATCGATGCCAACAGGATCCCGGTCACTGAGAACCTTCGACTCCGGAACTCAGGGAAGCTGCATGCCGATCAGCCAGAAAGCCTGAAGAAAGCGAGAAAGGGATCAAAACGTTCTCGCCCACAACGCTATATTCTTGGTGATGCGCTTCCGGTCGAGATTATTAACCGCGTCACTGATCCTGGCTTATGGACTGCTCTTGTATGTGCGCCGGAGTTTGATGACCAACTAGGTTTACCAGCAGATCCAGCCAGGAGCCTAAGCCTTCGCGGATCACGAATCTCTGCTGATTTCCCGATCAACTACTTCCCAACCGATTCACCTGCTCTCGCTGTTCAAGGAGGATATGTCGGTCTGGAGTTCCATCATGCTCGCCTGTACCGGATCATGGGGCCGAAGGAGAAAGTAACGTATGCGTTGCTTCGGGTCTGTGCTATTGATCTGTGCGGCATTGACCGTTCGAATCTATTTTCGGTCGAACTGAAGGAATCGAGCATAAGTATGCGGACTGCAGATCCCAAACTGAAGGAAGCTATGAAGGAAGGAAACGCTATTCAGATTGGTTGGCTCGTCTTGGGAGACGAGATTCAGATCGATCCTTCGAAATTTCCTAAGCAATCTATCGGGAAGTTCCTCGATGAATGTGGTCCTATCTCGAGCTGGAGAGTTTCGGCATTAAATACTCCATCAAAGATCACCCTCAAGCCACGGCTGCTTTCGAATGAGCCGCTGCTCAAAGATAGGCATGGGGGGCGTAAGAATGATCTTGTAGCTTCTGAGTGCGTCGAGAAGATTATGAAGAAGACGGGCTGGGTTGTGGAAATTAATGCCTTGCTCAAGTCGGGTTCGATTCGTGTTATCCGGCGCAATGCTCTTGGTGAGATTCGCACATCGCCAAAGTCCGGTCTTCCCATTAGTCTGGACTTGCGGTAGTGACATGAACTCGCAGTGGCGCGTGATTGACCTGTGTGGTTTCGAAGGCGAGCTTCGATCGACGCGAGGCGGAGTGGAGGTGTGCCCTGAGGAGGGTACGTCGACGATCATTCCCGTCGCTGAGGTTGCAGTCATCCTCGTGGGCATGAAGGTTGCTCTTAGTGCCGCTGTTCTGCATCGGTTGGCCGAGGCTGATGTTGCCGTCCTCTTCTGCGATTGGAGGGGTATACCGGAGGGCGGCTGCTACTCATGGTCGGATCATGGTCGAGTGGCGGCCCGCCACCGAGCTCAGGCGGAGGTATCGCTGCCTCGGAAGAAGAATGCCTGGGCTCGTCTGGTGCGGGCGAAGATCGAGGGGCAGGCTGCGGTGCTTGAGAATCTTAAGCTTCGCGGGGGAGGTGAGCTCCTCGCGCTTGCGGATCAAGTGCGTTCTGGGGATCCTGGAAACGTTGAGGCCCAGGCGGCTCGCCTGTACTGGTCGCGCGCTCTTGGTAGGGGTGTGGGGCGGCAGCCTGCAGCGGGGCAACTCATCGGAGCCAATGCGTGCCTGGATTACGGGTACTCGGTGCTGCGCGGGCATCTGATGCGCGCCGTCTTGGCGGCGGGACTGGCTCCAGCGCTAGGTGTCTTCCACCGAGGCCGAGGCAACGCCTTCGCGCTTGCCGATGATCTGATTGAGCCGTTTAGGCCGGCGATCGATGAGGTTGCTTTGCACCTTCCCCCTACGGCGTCTCCTTCGGATCGTTCGGTCAAGCAGCTTCTCGTGGCGGCAGCATCCCAGCGTTTTGACGGAGATGGGCACGGGATCCCTGCTGTGGCTGAAGCTCTTGCGCAGTCTTTTGGGCGTTATGTCGAGGGTGACGTCGACCGACTGCGCGTGTTGTCGTGGCAGGGGCCGTCCTCCGTGGGCGTGAGGGATTGAGATGGCGGACGATGCGATGTGGTGTCTGGTTATGTTCGATCTCCCGGTGGAGACGAAGAAGCAGCGTCGTGAGGCAACGCGCTTCCGTAATGACCTGTTGGACTGGGGCTTCTGCATGGTCCAGTTCAGCGTCTATGTGAAGTACTGGCCGACCGGCGGTCAGGATCATGCGACGTTGAGGGCGATCAAGACTCATCTGCCGGAGGGAGGGCAGGTTCGGGTGTTGGCGTTGACGGATCGGCAGTGGGCGACGGGGCTTCGTTTTGAGAACGCGAAGGCTCGGAAGGAAGCTGGGAACCCCGAACAGCTCATGATTTTCTAACGTCGAACCCCGAGTTTTTGGCTGTTTGCTGCCGAAAACTCGGGGTTCTCAGTATATCAAAGGGGATTGGTGATTGATTCCCAGCTCAGCGTCGGTGGCCCAGGCGGCGGCCCCAGTATATCAAAGGGGATTGGTGATTGATTCCCAGCACCGATCCGATCACCCTCTCACGCTCGACAGTATATCAAAGGGGATTGGTGATTGATTCCCAGCCCCGTAGCCACCTTGCCAGCCACCATAGCAGTATATCAAAGGGGATTGGTGATTGATTCCCAGCAGGCATCGCTTATCGTCCCATTCCGTTGCAGTATATCAAAGGGGATTGGTGATTGATTCCCAGCCAGAGGCCGATGAATAGCAGCCTGTCCTCAGTATATCAAAGGGGATTGGTGATTGATTCCCAGCCGAGAGATCGAGGACGCCCTGACCGCAACAGTATATCAAAGGGGATTGGTGATTGATTCCCAGCAGTGGCACCGGGGCGGCATCCGCATGGGCAGTATATCAAAGGGGATTGGTGATTGATTCCCAGCCCAGTCACCGAGGCCAACATCATCAAGGCAGTATATCAAAGGGGATTGGTGATTGATTCCCAGCGGAGACTTCCTGCGTAGCATCGTCCAGCCAGTATATCAAAGGGGATTGGTGATTGATTCCCAGCAGCGCGTCGTCGGCGCTGAACCGGACGCAGTATATCAAAGGGGATTGGTGATTGATTCCCAGCGTGATTCTCGCCATTGTCGCGCTCCTCGCAGTATATCAAAGGGGATTGGTGATTGATTCCCAGCGGTCGCTGATAAGGCTCATACGTCGGTGCAGTATATCAAAGGGGATTGGTGATTGATTCCCAGCGGGTGCTTGGCCCGGCTGCGGAATCGCTCAGTATATCAAAGGGGATTGGTGATTGATTCCCAGCGCGGCTTTCTCAGAGGCGATCCGCTGGACAGTATATCAAAGGGGATTGGTGATTGATTCCCAGCCATCGTCGCAGCAGCGACATCCGCCGCGCAGTATATCAAAGGGGATTGGTGATTGATTCCCAGCGGCTTGATATTGACAATACGTTCTCATTCAGTATATCAAAGGGGATTGGTGATTGATTCCCAGCCCTGTGGGGTACTTATACACCCATTCGTCAGTATATCAAAGGGGATTGGTGATTGATTCCCAGCTTGGTCGGCTGGCATGCACGTGTCTGAGCAGTATATCAAAGGGGATTGGTGATTGATTCCCAGCCCGACGATGTTCCTCCACGTCCAGCCAACAGTATATCAAAGGGGATTGGTGATTGATTCCCAGCGCGACCGGTTGGGTTGCGTGGCGTCGCGCAGTATATCAAAGGGGATTGGTGATTGATTCCCAGCGGAACCGTGCCCGCTCTCCGCTCGGGTTCAGTATATCAAAGGGGATTGGTGATTGATTCCCAGCAAGCGGTGAATCTTCGACCTGTCGGCCTCAGTATATCAAAGGGGATTGGTGATTGATTCCCAGCTGTGCCACGCCGCAGAGTCGGGGGCCTGCAGTATATCAAAGGGGATTGGTGATTGATTCCCAGCTCGCGCAATGTCTGGTACATCTCCTCATCAGTATATCAAAGGGGATTGGTGATTGATTCCCAGCACTGCCATGGGCGTGCACGACATGCAACCAGTATATCAAAGGGGATTGGTGATTGATTCCCAGCGCATGGCGTGTCCTTTCGTGGGTGTGCCCAGTATATCAAAGGGGATTGGTGATTGATTCCCAGCTTCTTGTAGTCGTCCTGAGAGAGGAACGCAGTATATCAAAGGGGATTGGTGATTGATTCCCAGCGCCGTTCGACGACCCCGCCGCGTGCCGTCAGTATATCAAAGGGGATTGGTGATTGATTCCCAGCCCTCCGGGATACGGTTCGACAGACGCATCAGTATATCAAAGGGGATTGGTGATTGATTCCCAGCCGTCGTTCCTGCCACAGCCATTCAGGCTCAGTATATCAAAGGGGATTGGTGATTGATTCCCAGCTGGATCGGATGCGATCCCGCCGGGCCGACAGTATATCAAAGGGGATTGGTGATTGATTCCCAGCCATCCGTCGGCACTCTCACGGCTCGCGTCAGTATATCAAAGGGGATTGGTGATTGATTCCCAGCCGTGTCGGCCTCGATCAGCCGATCGAGACAGTATATCAAAGGGGATTGGTGATTGATTCCCAGCCACGGCCTGATGACTTCGAGCGGGCGATCAGTATATCAAAGGGGATTGGTGATTGATTCCCAGCCAGCCATTACTTGCTCTCTTTCTTCTCGCAGTATATCAAAGGGGATTGGTGATTGATTCCCAGCAACTCGATGGGCGTAACAACGTCGGCCGCAGTATATCAAAGGGGATTGGTGATTGATTCCCAGCCTCATCACCGACTGTGCCGGAGCCTACGCAGTATATCAAAGGGGATTGGTGATTGATTCCCAGCCGACAGATCAGCCACTCATCGGCGGCAGCAGTATATCAAAGGGGATTGGTGATTGATTCCCAGCGAAGCGGTCCGATCTGACCTGACCGGCGCAGTATATCAAAGGGGATTGGTGATTGATTCCCAGCACAGGCCGCGACCCGCGCCCCTAAGGCGCAGTATATCAAAGGGGATTGGTGATTGATTCCCAGCCCCTTCTCATTGCATACGGTGCCCTCGACAGTATATCAAAGGGGATTGGTGATTGATTCCCAGCAGGTCTTTGAGGTCCGTGACGGCCACGCCAGTATATCAAAGGGGATTGGTGATTGATTCCCAGCTGTGACCCTTCGGGGGCGGGGACGCCCTCAGTATATCAAAGGGGATTGGTGATTGATTCCCAGCTCAGTAGGTTCGAGGTAGCGGCGTCCGTCAGTATATCAAAGGGGATTGGTGATTGATTCCCAGCATCTCAGGTAGTGCGAGCAGAATATGCACAGTATATCAAAGGGGATTGGTGATTGATTCCCAGCCGGAGCGCGTGCGTGACGTCGCGTCCGGCAGTATATCAAAGGGGATTGGTGATTGATTCCCAGCCGTGCTCCTCATGGAAGTTGTTAAATTCCAGTATATCAAAGGGGATTGGTGATTGATTCCCAGCCCTGTTGCGCAACTTGAAGGCTCAGAACCAGTATATCAAAGGGGATTGGTGATTGATTCCCAGCACATTCCGGCATTGAGCTTGCCGCCCCGCAGTATATCAAAGGGGATTGGTGATTGATTCCCAGCTCGGCCAGCTTCCCCATGGCCTCCGTGCCAGTATATCAAAGGGGATTGGTGATTGATTCCCAGCTTCCGCGTCTGGTCCTCCGCGAAAGCCACAGTATATCAAAGGGGATTGGTGATTGATTCCCAGCCCCGCCTTCGGGACCGTCACAGTCTGCCCAGTATATCAAAGGGGATTGGTGATTGATTCCCAGCCCGTCCCCGCAACACAGAAAGACTCAGACAGTATATCAAAGGGGATTGGTGATTGATTCCCAGCTATGAACCCACTTCTGACTCCTTTCACACAGTATATCAAAGGGGATTGGTGATTGATTCCCAGCCCGAGAAGGATCATTAGGCGGTCGCGCTCAGTATATCAAAGGGGATTGGTGATTGATTCCCAGCGCAAGGGCCGGTGGCGATCGCGCGCATTCAGTATATCAAAGGGGATTGGTGATTGATTCCCAGCGCGACCGCCTCTAGCGACCCCACGCCCTCAGTATATCAAAGGGGATTGGTGATTGATTCCCAGCCCGCCTGTGTAGATCAGAGTTCGATCTTCAGTATATCAAAGGGGATTGGTGATTGATTCCCAGCGCTACCCCATCGTGGGATTGCCCGTCTTCAGTATATCAAAGGGGATTGGTGATTGATTCCCAGCAGATGGGGGCGGGGACTGCCCGGCGGGCCAGTATATCAAAGGGGATTGGTGATTGATTCCCAGCGCGAGTCGGGCGGACAGGTCGGCTCCCACAGTATATCAAAGGGGATTGGTGATTGATTCCCAGCGCTCGTCGAGCTCACACCCGACCGCGTTCAGTATATCAAAGGGGATTGGTGATTGATTCCCAGCCGATCGGTGGAGGGCCAGCCTGCGGTGTCAGTATATCAAAGGGGATTGGTGATTGATTCCCAGCCGACCGGGCGGGAAACGCGCCTCCGACACAGTATATCAAAGGGGATTGGTGATTGATTCCCAGCTGACGTGTCGGTGTGCGCGCACAAGGAGCAGTATATCAAAGGGGATTGGTGATTGATTCCCAGCTCCTGGAAAATATGCCGGTGAATGGCCTCAGTATATCAAAGGGGATTGGTGATTGATTCCCAGCCTAACAATGACTCTAGCCTGGCAACCGTCAGTATATCAAAGGGGATTGGTGATTGATTCCCAGCCCGAACGCGTGCGCGCAAGTCGAAACTACAGTATATCAAAGGGGATTGGTGATTGATTCCCAGCCAAGTGTCAACGCCCGATAGCCTGTCCGCAGTATATCAAAGGGGATTGGTGATTGATTCCCAGCTATTCGCGACGCTCACCCGGGAACTTTACAGTATATCAAAGGGGATTGGTGATTGATTCCCAGCGCTTGAGGTGTGGGGAGTAGGCCGCCGGCAGTATATCAAAGGGGATTGGTGATTGATTCCCAGCCCAATGACAACGACAGTTCCCTTCGCAGCAGTATATCAAAGGGGATTGGTGATTGATTCCCAGCGCCGGGTCCTCCCAAGTGGTGCGCGCAGCAGTATATCAAAGGGGATTGGTGATTGATTCCCAGCTACTGATGTCGATCGGACCATCATTCAGCAGTATATCAAAGGGGATTGGTGATTGATTCCCAGCCCCAGTACACGATGACCACGGGGATGGTCAGTATATCAAAGGGGATTGGTGATTGATTCCGAGCCTACAACATCGATATCATCGATATATGGCAGTATATCAAAGGGGATTGGTGATTGATTCCCAGCCATTGGTTGCACCGATCCGGTGCCTGGTCAGTATATCAAAGGGGATTGGTGATTGATTCCCAGCAGTGCCACGAAACAGGGCGACGCATGGACAGTATATCAAAGGGCATTGGTGATTGATTCCCAGCTCTCCCGCACTACCTGCTTCTTCAACCGCAGTATATCAAAGGGGATTGGTGATTGATTCCCAGCCGTGGGATGAGCGGGAGTCGTTCACGCGCAGTATATCAAAGGGGATTGGTGATTGATTCCCAGCCCACAACCGGAGACAAGCCCCTACCAAGCAGTATATCAAAGGGGATTGGTGATTGATTCCCAGCCATCTGACAGGTTCGCCCCGCCAGGCGACAGTATATCAAAGGGGATTGGTGATTGATTCCCAGCATTGCGGCCGCGTCCACCGTGACGTGGTCAGTATATCAAAGGGGATTGGTGATTGATTCCCAGCCACCCGCAGTAACCGAAGCGGCGCGCCACAGTATATCAAAGGGGATTGGTGATTGATTCCCAGCCCAGCCACGCAGACCTCCTACAGGTAGACAGTATATCAAAGGGGATTGGTGATTGATTCCCAGCTGTCGAGGCGGCGGGCGTCGGCGGCGAGCAGTATATCAAAGGGGATTGGTGATTGATTCCCAGCTCGGTCCAGTTGGTGAGGGTGAGGCGGACAGTATATCAAAGGGGATTGGTGACTGATTCTGACGACGTGCGTCTATTACATAGTTGTGAAGTCTGTTAAAAGAAAGGTCATATTGTATGTGTGCATTCATCACCTTATGTGCCGGGCATGTCGAAATGAAGATGCTGACAGGTGGCGTCTTGCTGTTGTCTTGCGCATTCGTAAACCGGTACCGTATCCTGCTCGGCTACCCATAACGAGGAAGAAGGAGAGGGTGAGGATATGAACGCGGCACAGGTGACGCAAGCGGGTGCTGGTGAGGCGATGGAGATGCAGCAGGAAGCAGGTGAGGCAAAGGCGACGCGGCAGGGCGCACGTGGGGCAGTGAAAACGCAGATTCGCGCGCGCATCACGCACGTGGGCAGCGAGTATCGCAAGGACGTCACGTCTGGCACCTGCGAGCTGTGCATTGCAGACTGGAGCGCCAGCATCCGCGACATCTCCTTCGAGCTCACGGAGGTCAACGCCGGCGCCACGTGGCAGGCGACCACCCCCACCCTCCACGTCGGCCGGTGGAACGACATCTGGGAGGTCTGTGTGAACCCCTTCCAGCTCTCCAAGGCCCTCGCCCACGTTACCCTCGTCGTCGACATCGACCGCCTGAACGACGAAGATGGCCGCGCGCTCATTGCCCTCGGTATCCTTGAGGCCGTCGAAGCCTGCACCCGCGGCTCCGAGATGGTCGAGCGTCTCGACGGCGCCTACATCCACGACGACTGGGGCGAAGAACAATTTTCCCTAACGCTGCCCGAGTCCGACACTCTCTGAGGTTTGGGCTGGATCTGAACGGTTGGCGCGCTGCCTGGGACCCCTGCCTGCCGGTCGCGTCGATGTCGCAGTCGACCGTCGCAACGTGGCTACCGGTCGTCGACGCTATCGTGTCCGAGCCTTCGTCTTCGAGCGAACTGTTGAACGCGGCTTGACCAGTGCACCACAGGTCGTGGACGCGCTCAGATCGATGTGATTGATACCGATCGTGCCGCCGTTAGTGCGCGTGGTGTCGGGTGTGAAACCGGAGTCACCTCTGTCGGTGGCTATCTTGGGTGTTGTGAAACCGTTGGCACCTTTGTTGGCGGATACTGGCTGTTTTTGGTTGAAACTGCGAGACGGTGGTGCCACTGGTTGCATGCGAGCCCTGCGTGGTGCTGTCAGTGGTGTCACTGGTTTCAATCGAGGGGTCAATGGTGGTGACGGTGGTGTCGCCGGTTTCACGCGAGCGCAGCGAGGCGGCGTCAGTGGTGCTACAGGTTTCTCTGTGTGCGGCTACGGTGCTGTCGGTGGTGCCGCTGGTTTCGTGTGCGGGCGGTGAAGTGTTGGCATTGGGGCGCAGCTAGTGATGTCCTTCGTGCGCGTGAAACCCGTGGCACCTTTGTTGGCGTGTTTCTGGGATGTTGTGAAACCGGTGACACCTTTGTTGGCGGAGAATGGCTGTATTTCGGGTGAAACTGCGAGACAGTGGTGCCACTGGTTGCATGCGAGTGCTGCGTGGTGCTGTCGGTGGTGCTACCGGTTTCGTGTGCGGGCGGTGATGTGTTGGCATGGGGGCGCGGCTAGTGATGTCCTTCGTGCGCGTGAAACCCGTGGCGCCTCTGCCGGTGTGTTTCAGGGACGTTGTGAAACCGGAGGCACCACTGTTGGGGTGTTTCTTGGGTGTTGTGAAACCGGTGGCACCTTTGTTGGCGAATAATGGCTATATTTCGGGTGAAACTGTGTGACGGTGGTGTTGCTGGTTTCAATCGAGGGGCCAATGGTGGTGATGGTGGTGCCGCCGGTTTCATTTGGGCGCAGCGAGGCGGCGTCGGTGTTGCCGGTTTCACCTGGGCGCAGCGAGGTGGCGTCAGTGGTGCCTGTGGTTTCATCTGGGCGCAGCGAGGTGGCGTCAGTGGTTCCACCGAGCGAAGATAGCCGCGCAACAACCTAGCGCAGGCAAAACAAAAACCCCGAAGCGAAAGCTTCGGGGGCTTGCTGGTGGCTCCGACCGGCGTCGATCCGGTGACCTTTCGATTTTCAGTCGAACGCTCTACCAACTGAGCTACAGAGCCAAGACCTGAACCGAAACGGTCTGGTCGGCGACCCCGACGGGACTTGAACCCGCGACCTCCGCCGTGACAGGGCGGCGCGCTAACCAACTGCGCTACGGGGCCTTACAACAGGTAAGACCTATTGAGTTATGCCGTTCACGCGCGCGACCGGCTGGTACCCCCAACGGGATTCGAACCCGTGTCGCCGCCGTGAAAGGGCGGTGTCCTAGGCCGCTAGACGATGGGGGCCTGCTTGGCCGTCGAACTGGCGTCCGAAGACGGGAGATAGTTTAGGCAGAACGCGCGCGGCACGTCAAAACGAAATTCAGTGACAGCTAACACATTACCGAAAAACGTTGCAATTGTGCGGAATTCCCAGGATTTCATCAGCTGTCCGACCTAGGCTTGATGCATGACTATGACACCAGCACTCGGTGCCCTCGCCCAGGTTTCGGACGCCCTGACGCGGGCGGCCGCAGACGCGCAATCAGGAGCGGAGGCCGCCGTAACCACGACCATCGACCTCACCCTCCTGATTCTCGGCCCGATTATCGGTGCCTTCGTGGGTGTCGTCGTCTCGGTCCTCCTCTCCGCCCTCTTGCGTAAGGCCCTCGCAAAGGCAGCCACGGCCTCGTCGATCCTGGCGCGCGTGCGCCGCCCGGGCCACTTCACGTTCGCGGCCTGGGGAGCGTGGGCGGGACTCGGCATCGCCCTAGTCAACCCCCACCTGTCCGACTGGAACGGCACGTCGATCACGACGTTCCTCATGCACGTGCTGCTCATCGTCGCCCTCGCCTGCCTGACCTGGATGGCGTACGCCGCCGCGTGGGTCTTCGAGGACGCCGCCAAGGCCCGCCAGGATTCTGACCAGGGACGCTCACGCCGCTTCGAGACCCAGGCTCAGGTGCTGCGCCGCCTCACCCAGTCGATCGTCGTCGTCGTGGGCGTGGTCGCCATCATCAGCACCTTCGAGGTCGCCCGCCACGCCATGACCACCGTCCTGGCCTCCGCCGGCGTGATCTCGGTGATCTTCGGTCTCGCCGCCCAGCAGACCCTCGGCAACGTGTTCGCTGGCCTGCAGCTAGCCTTCACCGATGCGATCCGCGTGGGCGACGTCGTCGTCGCCGGCGAGAAGAAGGAAACCGGCTCCGTCGAGGAAATCACGCTCTCCTACGTGGTCGTGCGCATCTGGGACGAGCGCCGCCTCATCATCCCGTCGCGCTACTTCACGCAGACGCCCTTCGAGAACTGGACGCGCCGCGCCGCCGCCCAGCTCGGCACCGTCGAGCTCAAGCTCGACTGGTCCGCGCCCATGACCCTCATCCGCGCCAAGGTCGAGCAGCTCCTGACCGCCACCGACCTGTGGGACGGGCGCACCTGGGGCGTCCAGATCACCGACTCCGAC
>ERZ772977.1534-NODE-1534-length-11522-cov-8.738118_pt1 | contig 11522 bp, 7 predicted proteins | sample MGYA00511131_ERZ772977 | MGnify/ENA primary metagenome ERZ772977 (study PRJEB29015, sample SAMEA2737935) | human oral metagenome | biome: human oral; feature: human-associated habitat; material: dental | place: China | collected 2151 ...
CGTTGCCCCAGCCCAGCTCGTTGTCCACAAACCAGCCGATCAGGTAGGGATCATCCTGGCTGCCGGCCGTTTCCTTTTTCAGCGTGGCTTCCAGGGCCTGGCCGAAGGCGGGGTCGAAGGCATCGGGAATGCCCTGCCACCAGTCGTTGCCGTCGCTGAGGCGGGCAAACGAGCCGCTCACGTGGGCAATGCGCGTGTACGGCAGCTTGACGTGGTTCATGCTGTCGTCGCTCCAGGCGCCGACGGTGTTGAAGCCCCAGGCTTTCAGCCGCTTGCCGGTGCGCGTGACCCAGCGCTGTGCCCAGTCCTCACCGTCGCGACGGTAGAGGTTGGCGTGATAGAAGTCGTGGGTCTGGCCTTTCAGGAAGCGCCGGTTCTGCTGGGCACCGCTGTCGGCGGGCAAGGTCTCGGTGCTGTCCTTCTTCTGGGTGAAGCGGTATTCGGCCATGCCGCGCACGGGCAGGCTGGTGAACTGGAATTCGCGTCCGCCCACGAAGGTCTCGCTGTTGTCACGCTGTACCGCGTTGACGCCGAACGAGAAGAAGGGGTTGCCCTCGGGGGTGATGAGGATGTGGCGCCGGCTGCCGTCCTTCAGCGTGAGGTGGCCGGTGCGGAACCAGCCGTTGCCGTGGCTGCTGCCCTCGATGCCGGTGATGCCGCCGAAGCGGTCCAGGGCGGGGCGGTGCTTGTCGGCGGAATAGCTGGCGCCCGCATTTTCCTCGTCCTCATCCTGCAGGGCTGCCAGGGCATGGGCGAGCTTCTGGTCAGCCTGGCGGGCGTGCAGGGCAAAGTCGGCCCGGGCGGCTTCCTGGGCATCGCGCCAGGCTTTCGCGCGCCTGGCTTTCTGGCGTGCGGTCAGTCGCTTCTCGGCCTGCTCCTCGGTACGGGCCAGGCGCAGCTCGCGTTTCGAGACCTTGCCGTCGCCGTCCAGGTCACGAACGTCTTTCACGCCGTCAGCCTTGCGTCGGGCTGCTTTCACATCGGGCGGGGTGGCCTCTTCCAGGGCACGCGCCAGCTTGCGCGGCAGGCGATACTTGCCCGGCCAGTCGGCACGGGTGTACTGGCCGTAGGCATCGACGATGCCGGTGTAGCCGGCCTGCAGGTCGTCGGTGCCGATGGGGGGCAGGAAGACCTTGCCCAGCCGGATCTTCTGTTCGGCATCGGGCGGCGGCATGCCGATGCGGATCTCGCGAATCTTCGTGATGTCGAGGGTGCCGACCGTGGTCTCCACCAGGCCCAGGGGGCTCTCCGCGCCGTTGGCGTCCTTCACGGTCGAGGGGATGACGGGGCCGCTGCGCATGCCCATCTGCAGGGGGAGGGTGGCCGAAAGCGGCATGGCCAGTGCAAACGGTCCGCTGGGTGGCAGCGCCAGCGTGGCCTGCAGGGTCTGGCCCTGTTCGTCCTTCAGCTGCATCAGCAGCGTCAGCGCCCAGGGCATGGCGTTCTGCACGTGCATGCGCAGGCTCTTCACGGCGTGCCAGTCCCAGTGGCCTTCCCGGGGGCGGATCACCAGCCAGCCGGGCGCATTCTGGGGTTTGCCGGGGCCGAAGGATAGCGTCACGAAGCCGTCACTGTCCACAGTGCTTACCGTCGGAGCGCCCGGCCCGTCGCGGTCGATGGCGTAGGGCAGCACGTCCTTCTGCCGGGCCGCATCGGGCTGGCCGGGGTCGGCCACCAGCTGGGCAGAGGCCATCGGCAGGTAACAGGCCAGCAGCAGGGCCGAGGCGATACGGCCCAGCCGCGGGCGTGGCAGGGTCGGTGTGGCCCTGACGCTCACCGGTGTATGGGCGGCGGGCCGCTCCTGGGACGAAGCGGGCTGGTAGGCACCGTCACGACGGCCGACAGTACGTGGGGTTTCAGGATAGGTGGCAACGGAATATCTCGACATGGAACCATCCGTCGAAAAAAGGGCTCGGACAGCCTGGGCAGGCCATGGGGCTGTCAGCGCCGTTGACTGGGGCTGCGACACGGGTCGCAGGGCGGATGCGGCATGAGGTCGAAGCCGCCATGAACGGCCGGTGGCGGGATTTCGCTGACTGGTGGTCAGGCGGGCGGGGTCGGGATGCCGGTGGCATCGTCCAGCAGGACCTGGTCGATCTGCAGGGACACGGCATCACGTCCGCGGTAGTCGTCGCGCTGGATCCGGTAGGACAGCAGCGCTTCGGGGGGCAGCGCTTCGGTGCGGCCAAAGAAGATGGCCGACATGCGCACGCCGGGATCGTCGGTCGGGCTCAGTTCCAGCTTCAGGTGGCGGTTGTTGATGAGCCGCTGGGTCCGGATATTGAAACGTCCGGAAAAGAGCGGCGGCGGAAAGCCCTGTCCCCAGACCTGGGTATCCAGCAGCTCCAGCGTGCCGATGTGGATCGCGTCGGCAGGCAGGGCGCCGTCGGTGGTCACGTCGCGCTCGAAGCAGTCATCCCGGGCCAGGGTGCGCACGGCGTCTTCGAGGGCCTGGCGAAAGTCCTCCAGTCGGTCGGCCGGCAGCGTCAGGCCCGCCGCCATGGCGTGACCGCCGAACTTCACCAGCATGCCCGGGTGTCGCTTGTCCACAAGGTCGAGCACGTCGCGCAGATGCACACCCGCGATCGAGCGGCCCGAGCCGCGCAGCATGCCGTCCTGGTCGGGGGCCAGCGCAATGGTGGGCCGGTGGTAGCGCTCCTTGATGCGCGAGGCCACCAGGCCGATGACGCCGTGGTGCCAGTTGTCGTCGTGGATGACCAGCGTGCGGGCGTCAGCGGCAGGTTCACCGATCAGCGCCAGCGCTTCTTCGCGCATGTTGCTTTCCAGGTCGCGTCGCTGCTGGTTGATCTGGTCCAGCTCGGTGGCCAGCTGGGTGGCGCGGGCCAGATCGGTGGCCAGCAGGCATTCCACGCCGATCGACATGTCGGCCAGTCGGCCGGCGGCGTTGATGCGTGGGCCGATGGCAAAACCCAGGTCGGTGGCGGCCAGTGTGTGGGCACTGCGGCGGGCCACCTGCAGCAAGGCGGCGATGCCGGGACGGGCCCTGCCGGCACGAATGCGCGCGAGCCCCGCGTTGACGATGACGCGGTTGTTGTGCGAGAGCGGCACCACGTCGGCCACGGTGCCCAGCGCGGCCAGGTCCATGAGCGGCGACAGCGACGGCGGCGGCCCGTCAAAACGGCCCAGTTGACGGCGGTGACTGCGCAGCGCGATCAGCACATAGAGCATGACGCCCACACCGGCCAGGTTCTTGTCCGGGAAGGGGCAGCCGGGCTGGTTGGGGTTGACGATGGCCAGCGCGGCCGGCAGCGTCTCGGCCGGCAGGTGGTGGTCGGTGACGATGACGGGCAGGCCGAGGCTGTTGGCATGTTCGACACCGGCGACCGAAGCGATGCCGTTGTCGACGGTGAGCAGCAGGGCCGGGCGGCCCAGGCGCGGGTGGACCAGCGCGGCGTCCACCACTTCCGGGGTGAGGCCATAGCCGTTCTCGAAGCGGTTGGGCACCAGGTAGTCGATGGTGGCGCCCATCATCCGCAGGCCTTGCACCGCGATGGCGATGGCCGTGGCGCCGTCGCAGTCATAGTCGCCCACCACCAGGATCGGCTCCTGGTCGTCGATGGCGCGCGACAGCCGGGCCACGGCCTCAGGCAGGCCCCGCATCGTGTCGGGGGGCAACAGGCCGGCCAGGTCCAGCCGGATCTCGTCCGGATGGCGGATGCCGCGGGCGGCCAGCAACCGGGCCAGCAGCGGATCGACACCGGCCTGCAGCAGCGTCTGACGGGCGCGCAGGTCGACCGGGCGGGTGTGCAGCCGAAGGGTGGAAGCGGAAGACTGGGGCGTCATGGGGCCTCGTCGCAGAAGAGGGAATCCAGGGGATCGGCAGAGGGCGTACCTTGCGAAGCGGTGCCGTTCCGGCTGCCGGAATCTCCCCGGGGATCATGTGGACGGCCACGCCATGCCCGCAGGCGGCTGCCCAGACGAGCCAGCCAGCTAGGCCGTTCGCCTTCGGCAACGGGCGCTGCCGTGCGTCTTGGGCGTTCCGAGGTCGCATGGGGCGTGGAGCGTGCCATGCCGTGATCGGGGCTTGCTACGCTACGGTCTGCTGTGGGCCTGGCAGGGGCGCCCGGCTGGGGCATCAGGCCCGCCAGTTGCAGGGTCTCGTCGGGCACGTTCGGGGCATGCAGCCAGTGCAGGCCGTGCTCTCCGGCCAGCAGGCAGGCAAAGCCGGTCGGGTCTTCGGAAAACCAGGTGTCCAGAGCGGGTAGGGCGTCCAGCCAGGCGGACAGGTCCTGCGTCAGTCGGGCCGTCAGAAAGCGTTCATCCACCACCAGACCTCGGGCCAGCAGGTCGCGCATGGCGTCGATGGCCGGGGAATGGGCCGGGCCGCTGGGCCAGATGGCGTTGACCGGCAGATCCTGCGGCTCGTTCAGCGTCAGCAGGTTCCAGCTCATCTGCACTTCATTCAGCAGACGCAGAAAGCGTTTCGCATCCGGCCCTTGTGGCATCAGCACGTCGATGTGCGACTCGCCCACCGCCTCAATCGGCGTGCAGGAAAGCTGCCAGCCGGGGGTACCGGTCCGTGGGTGCAGCAGCCAGCGGGCCGGCGTCTGCATCTCGATGTCCAGACCCTCGTCGGCCAGCAACGGGGCGATGGCCTGGATCATCCGCTCCGCCATGAGGGTATCCACCGCCCGTTGCGGGGTGGGGTCCAGCATCATCCGGTCCGTGGTCAGCCGGAAGGTGACGGGTTGCAACAGCCAGCCAGGCGTTGAGGTCGTGGATGGCGCGTCTGCCGATGTCTGCGGGGCTATTGGCGTCGCCGGGGCACGGTCCGTCGGGACGGAGGCCTGCGACGCGGCAAAGGCACGCACGGCCGCAGCGGCACCGGCCGGTACCGAAGACGCTGCCAGCGCCGGATGCCCGCGCAGCCAGCGGTCATGGGCCCAGTCGCTGTCGGCCGATGCGCTCAAGGGCAGCGGCCGCAGGTGCAACCGTCCTTCGGCCAGGGCCTGGCGGATGCCGGGGAGCCGGTCGTGCAGCAGGCCGCCCCCCAGCCAGTGGGCGGGCAGCAGGGCGCCAGGCAGCAGGCGCAGCCGCGGGTGTTCAATGGTGGAAGTCTTTTTGACACCCCCCGATGCCGGGGTGGTGGAGGGCAGTGTGGCGTTCACGCCGCTATTGTAGGGGCATCGTTGGTTGGCCTCACGCGAGCGCCCCGGCCGGGACGTGGTGCACGGGTACACAAGCGCCAGCTGTGGCAAACTGCCAGTCCCGGTGTCCTGTCAGGCTGGGGGCAGATCTGATTGTCTGTCCAGATCTTCCAGGCAACCCCCCGTTTCATTCCGGAGTTTCCCCGTTGCTTTCACCCTTTGAATGGTTCGTCGGCCTGCGCTACACCCGCAGTGGCAAGCGCGCAGGCAAGAAGAACGGCTTCATCTCCTTCATCTCGACGCTGTCGGTGGCCGGCATCGCGCTGGGCGTGGCGGCACTCATCATCGTCATGTCGGTGATGAACGGCTTCCAGAAGGAAGTCCGTGACCGGATGCTGTCAGTGCTCTCGCATGTGGAGGTCTACCACGTCGACGGCCCGCTGAACTGGCAGCCACTGGCCGAGAAGCTGCGCGGCCACGACCACGTCACGGGGGCTGCCCCCTTCGTGTCCGGGCAGGTCGTCATCTCCCGCAACCAGACGGTGCGCGGTGCATTGGTGCGCGGTATCGTGCCGGCCATCGAGCCGCAGGTCTCCGACATGGCAGGGCAGGTGGTTGAAGGCAGCCTGTCCGCGCTCACGCCGGGCAGCTTCGGCATCGTCATCGGGCGGGTGCTGGCCAACCAGCTGGGCCTGATCGAGGGCGATCGACTGGCGCTGATCGCACCGCAGGGCACGGTCAGCCCGGCCGGCGTGGTGCCGCGGATGAAGCAGTTCACCGTGCGCGGCATCTTCGAGTCCGGCCACTATGAGTACGACAGCACGCTGATCCTGGCCAACCTGGACGATGCCGCCACCTTCTTCCGCACCGGTGGCGCCATGGGCCTGCGGCTGCGGCTGGACGACATGCAGCGGGCTCCCGAGATCGGACAGCAGTTGGGCGCGGAGCTGGGGGACGGCTATCAGGTACGTGACTGGTCGCTGGAGAACCGGGTGTGGTTTGCGGCCGTGCAGGTGGAAAAGCGCATGATGTTCATCATCCTGGCGCTGATCATCGCAGTGGCGGCCTTCAACCTGGTGTCCATGCTGGTGATGACCGTGACCGACAAGCGGGCCGACATCGCCATCCTGCGCACGCTGGGTGCCTCGTCGCGCTCCATCCTGTCCATCTTCATGGTGCAGGGCTCACTGGTGGGCCTGCTGGGCACCTTCACCGGCGTGGCGCTGGGCGTGCTGGTCTCGCTCAACCTTGGTCCGGTGGTGGGTGCCTTCGAGCAGATGCTCGGGGTGCGGCTGCTGCCGCCGGGCATCTACGTCATTTCCGAACTGCCCAGTGACCTGCGTCTGGAGGACGTGAGCTGGGTGGCACTGATCTCCTGTGTGCTGGCGCTGCTGGCCACCATCTATCCCAGCCTGCGGGCTGCCGCCGTGCGTCCTGCCGAGGCCCTTCGCTACGAATGAGTTCCATGACATCTTCCGCCAGCGCTCGGCCGGACATGACGGCTGCCGGGATGACCCCCGCAGGTGCCCAGGCCGAAACCGTTTCTGCCCGTCACGACGGCACGACCCGCGCGCCGAACGAGGGCACTCAGCCCGTGCTGCAGTGCCAGGGGCTCAGGAAGCACTACGACCAGGGCGCGCGCCAGCTCACCATCCTGAAGCAGGTCGACTTCACCGTGGCGCCCGGCGAGGTGGTGGCCATCGTCGGGGCTTCGGGCTCGGGCAAGAGCACGCTGCTGCACCTGCTGGGCGGCCTGGATCAGCCCGATGCCGGCTGGGTGTCCGTGGCCGGACAGCGCCTGGATGCGCTCTCGGAAACCGCCCGGGGGCAGCTGCGCAATCACAAGCTGGGGTTCGTCTACCAGTTCCACCACCTGCTGGGCGAGTTCTCCGCCATCGAGAACGTGGCCATGCCGCTGCTGATCCGTGGGCGACCCCGTGGTGAAGCTCAGGAGGCCGCCCGGCAGATGCTGGGGCTGGTCGGCCTGGCCGAGCGCGGTGAGCATCGACCCGGCGAGCTGTCAGGCGGTGAACGCCAGCGGGTGGCACTGGCCCGCGCGCTGGTCACAAGGCCCTGCTGCGTGCTGGCCGACGAGCCCACCGGCAACCTCGACGCCCAGACCGCCGCCAGCGTGTTCGGCCTGCTGCATGGCCTGGCACGTCAACTGGGCACAGCCGTGGTCATCGTCACCCATGACCTGGATCTGGCTGCCCGTGCCGACCGGCGTGTGACGCTGCGCGACGGCATGCTGGTCGAGGCGGGCGTCTGACGGAGGCGGGCGGTGCTGATCGATACCCACTGCCACCTGGATGCCCCCGAGTTCGACGTAGATCGTGACGCCGTCATCACGGCGGCTCGTCAGGCGGGCCTTGGGGCCATTGTCGTGCCGGCCGTGTTCCGGCGCAACTGGGACACGGTGCAGGCGCTGGCCGAGCGTGAGCCTGATGTCTGGTTCGCCCTGGGGCTGCATCCCCTCTACGTGAATGATGCTGGCCCTGATGACCTGGAGTACCTGCGCCAGCGTGTCATGGCCGTGCGGGACCATCCGCGCTTTGTCGGCATCGGCGAGATCGGGCTGGACTTCTTCGTGCCCGGTCTCGATCCCGCGCGCCAGCAGGCAGTGTTCGAGGCGCAGGTACGGCTGGCAGCCGAGTTCGGATTGCCCGTCATCCTGCATACCCGTCGCTCGGTGGATGCCGTCACCAAGCAGCTGCGGCGCTTTCGTCCCCCCAGCGGCATTGCCCATGCCTTCAACGGCAGCCCGCAGCAGGCCCAGCATCTCATCGGTCTGGGCATGGCCATCGGCTTCGGGGGGGCCATGACCTTCGATCGTGCCCGCAACATCCGCCGCCTGGCCGCCAGTCTGCCGGCCGAGAGCCTGGTGCTGGAGACCGACGCGCCCGACATCTCGCCGGCCTGGGTCCATCCAGGCCGAAACCAGCCGGCCGAACTGGCGCGCATCGCCGAGGTGCTGGCAGAACTGCGCGGGCTCTCCTTGGAGGCCGTGGCAGAACTCACCACCGCCAATGCCGTGCGGGTGCTGCCGGCACTGCGAGCGCCCGGGATGGCAACATCGGCAGACATCGGATCGGATTGACGCTGTCCCGGCCACAGAGCGTTGGCACCACTCCCGACATCGGAAAAATCGACACTAATCTGATAACAAGTCGACAAGAACGCGAACAGCCTGCTCGACAGACGGGGTAGGCGGATTGGAAGTGTCCCGTCTGCCCGATCCAGTCATGGCGCCATCTGTCGGTCCGTCGCTGCCGTCTGTGTCGGTCGGATACGAAAAAACACTGTTACTTTCGTCACAGCTGCCTTTCCCTGCCGCTCATAAGATGCCCGTTGATGACGCGACCGGCATGTGCCTGTCCATGCATGGCCAGGCCACCGATTCGGCCCCGTGCTCCACGGCAGTGCCACGTCGGTCCTCCTCCTTTTGACGGCAGTATCCTGTTTCCAGAGGCAAGCTCGTGTCCTCCAGCATCGATCCATCCCTGTATCCGCGACTGCATGAAACCATGGCAGATCGCTTCGGTACCGTGGTCTTCAAGCTCCTGCCCGACATTGCCGACGCGCTGCTGACGCACGCAGGCGACGGGCTGGACACCAACGTCGCGGCCAAGCTGACCGACACCGCACGACGGTTGCGGGAAGAAGCCGCCGTTCGGGCCGAGATCGCACTCGAGAACTTCGTGGGCCTGGACCTGAACGGTCTGGCCGAAGAGTCCTCGCTGCCGTCCACCATTACCGATCTGGGTGTGCCCGAGCCTGTCAGCGACATCGGCCTGCTGGAGCAGATCCTGGCGCGCGAGCTGGCCAACAGCATGCGTTCGGCATTCGGGGGCTCCTACCTGTATTATCTGCGCCGCCTGGAGAGCCTGGCACAGACTCAGCTGCGTGACGACCAGCACCCGCTGGGAGCCCGCGCGCTGGCCATGGCCTTCATCCTCGCGCTGGAACCCTTCACACACCTGCAGCCCATCTCGCTGCACCTGCGGCCCATCATCCTGTCGCAGGCCGTCTTCCCGCTGGCCCGGCTGCTGGCTGATTGCGATGCGGAGCTGCGCCGCAGCGGTGTGCTGGCAGCACAACAGGCCGCCAGTCTGCAGCTGTCCATGGGGGGGCAAAAAGGCGGTGAGCATCGGGAAGGCACCCCTGTTTCGACTCAAACCCAACACGCCGAACCCTATACTGGTATCTTTCCAACCGAAGATCTCAGAAACAGCTTCGTCAAACACGCCTCTCACCAGGTACTGAACGACATTCGCGCTTCTGCCGTCATGGCCGCCAATCCCCTGTCGACCAGGCACCCCCGCCTGGCTGCCCACCGCAACGCAACGCGCCTCCCGCAAGTCGAGGAGATCGAGCGCGATGCCGTCGCGTTTGCGCAACAGCATCAGGTGGCCCCGTTCAGCCAGGAGGCCCGTACCCGCTTCTTCCAGAAGATCCGCCAGCAGATCATCGCGGCCGGGGGCGACACCGCCGTGCTGGCCGTCATCGATCTGGTGGGCACGCTGTTCGACTACGCCACCGCTGACAAGCGCCTGCCCGAGGGCGCGCGCATCCTGCTCTGGCGCCTGCAGGTGCCCGCCATCACGCTGGCCAGCCTCGATGCCGGCTACCTCAGTGACGACTCCCGCTCGGTGCGCCGCCTCATCGAACAGCTGGCAGCCATTGCCGTCAGCTATCCGGACGAGATGCGGCCCGACAAGCCGCTCTACCAGCGCCTGCAGACCATCGTGCGCGCGGTCGAGATCGTGGCCCATGCCTTCCATATCCGCAGCCAGGTGCTCACGGCCCAGGTCGACCACGAGTACCAGCGCGCCACCGACGGCATGCGTCGCCTTCTTTCCAGCCTGTCGCGCAGCCGTCGCAGCTCCACCCGCCAGCAGCGGCGCCAGCGCAATCGGCGCGACTTTGCCCATCGTCCGTCGGCGGCCCGCGAGAAGACTGTCTCCGAGGACATCCGTCGGTTGCTGGACCATCGCCTGGGCAGCAGCCGGGTGCCGGCCTCGGTGCGCACCTTCCTGTACGACGTCTGGCTGCGCCACCTGCGCACGGCCGTTCTGCGCGACGGCACCGACAGCCAGTCCTATCGTCTGGCCCTGAAGGTCGTGGACGATCTGCTCTGGACGCTGGGCCAGGAGGGCGCTGATCCCCACGCCCGTGCCGAGCTGGTGCAGAGCATCCCGCCGATGCTGAACATGCTCACCATCGGCATCCGCGAAGTGGGCGCGCGGCCCGAGAGCTTCCGCACTTTCTTCGACGAGATCTTCATCATTCACCTGCGCCGCATGCAGGGCGAAGAAGGCTCGGCGGTCACCCTCATTGCACGCGAGGCCGAATCTCCCACGCCGGAGGTGGCACTGGCTTCGGGGGCTCTGAGCACCTCTCATGCCCAAGCACAGGCCGCAGGCACGGTTCAGGCGTCCGCCAACGCGGGGGCAGCGTCGGCTGGCGGCCAGGAGCGCGGGGCAGGGCATGTGGCAGTGCTGGATGCCCGGCAGGCCGAAACCGCCCGGCACCACTATGCCCCCCGGCCTGCCTTCGACAAGGCAGCGCCTGATGCGTGGCGTCAGGCACCGCGTCCCACGCCGGTCGAGGACTATTCCTCGCAGCCGTACACGACCATCCTGCACCCGTCGCAGCCGGCTTCCGTGCCCTCCATGCCGGCGCCTGCTGCACAGCCGGCCCACCAGGGCATGCCGCCGGCAACCTCCACCACGGTGCCGCGAACCCTCACGGCGCATGACCCGTCCAGCGCGGCGGCTGCCCGTAAGAAGCTTCAGGCACTCATCCGCAGCACCCGCATGGATGACCTGCCCAACGCGCCGCGTCGTTTCAACCTGCCGGTCGAGCGCTTTGCCGCCGCCATGCAGCCCGGACGGTGGCTGGAGCTGATCAGCCGCAGCGGCCGGGTGGACTACGCCAAAGTGGTGTGGCTGAACGAGCGTCGCACCATGGCACTGCTCCTGCTGGCCCCGGGCCAGCGCATCATGACGCGCGAGGTTGCCTCGCTGGTCAAGCGGGCCCGTCAGGGGCGGCTGTACTTCGTCTGGTAAGCACAGGCAAAAGCACCATGGCACTTCTGAACCGAGGGATCCCGTCGCAGGGCGGGATCGGGCAGGTGCGTACGCCTGTCCAAGGACGCACATCGGCGGGCCTCCTTCTGGGAGGCGCTCTGGAAGGGGCGGACGCCGCGACAGCAACGGCGCGGCCTCTGCCGCGTCTGCTGCAGCCCCGGCAGGCCGTCCAGGCGGACGCGGAAAGCCTGCAAGAAAAAATTTCCGTGGACCGCTTGCATTTCATGGAATACCTCTTATAATCGCAGCTTCACTGCACGACAGCAGGCGCGTAGCTCAGTTGGTTAGAGCACCACCTTGACATGGTGGGGGTCGTTGGTTCGAA
>ERZ772977.1536-NODE-1536-length-11483-cov-9.581729_pt1 | contig 11483 bp, 9 predicted proteins | sample MGYA00511131_ERZ772977 | MGnify/ENA primary metagenome ERZ772977 (study PRJEB29015, sample SAMEA2737935) | human oral metagenome | biome: human oral; feature: human-associated habitat; material: dental | place: China | collected 2151 ...
TCATCTCACCGCGCAGCGCCTCGGCCATACGGTCGACGAGCCCCAGCTCGCTCTCCAGGTTGGAGATCATCGCCGAGACGTGCGGGAGCTCGGACATTCCAGCGAAGGTCGCGCCACCCTTGAAGTCGACCAGGACGAAGTTGAGCTGGTCCGGCCCGTGAGTGAGGGCCAGGGCCAGCACGAGCGTGCGCAGCACCTCCGACTTACCCGAACCGGTGGCGCCCACGAGCAGACCGTGGGGGCCCATACCGTTCTCCGCCGACTCCTTGATGTCGAGCGACACCGGCTCACCCTCGGGCGTCACCGCGAAGGGCACGTTGAGGCGCTCGGCGCCGGTGCGCTTGACCCACTGGGTGTCGGGGTTGAAGTCCCTCACGTCTCCCAGGTGCAGGAGCCGCAGCAGGTCCTCGGCACGTTCGGGATCGGAGGTTCCCACCGGGGCCGAGGGGGTGACGTCCTCCCCGACCGCCTGGTAGCGCGCCACCAGCCGACGGGCGACGGCCTCGGCACCATTGATGCTGATGGAGTCGGCCAGTGCCGGGCTGGGATCCTGCCCGGCGAGCTCGACGTTCATGGGGACCACTGTCTCGTCGAGAGTCCCGCTCAGGACGGTTCCCGACTGGCTGTCGGAGGGGCTGAGGACCAGGCGCAGGCGGTTGGGCAGGACCAGGGGCTGCTCCGCACGCTCGGAGACGCTGATGACGGTCACGCCCTGAAGCCCGCGCTCCGCCGTCAGCGGGGCGCTGGGAGGGAGCGTGCCGCCGTCGACCAGGACGATGATGTGAGGCAGCGGCGGCTCCCCCGCGGCGGAGGAGAAGGTGCCCCGTGCGCTGAGGTCCTCGGGCAGCTTGTCCGTGAGCTCGTCCAGGGAGTGCGCCATGAGCCGTGATGGCCCGACGGCGTCCGCCACGGAATCGGACCAGGCGTGGGGCGCCCACTTCACCCAGTCCCACTCGGCATCCGCCTCCTGAGAGGTGAGGACGACCAGCCTCACCAGGGCGGGTGAGGTCAGAGCCAGGATGTGCGCGAGCATGGCCCGCACCTGGGCGCGAGCCTCGCTCAGCGGGCCGATCACCTCGATGTGGGAGAAGGCGCTCAGCTCAATGCCGAAGGGGAGGGCGTCCACCTCGGTGTGGGTGGTGACGAAACGGTGCATCGCTGACAGGCACACCGGGTCCGGGGTGCTCAGGGGGCCGACCTCCTCGGCCTCGATGGTCGCCGCCAGCGGCTGGGAGGAGCGCCCCAGCCGAATGAGCAGGTGGTCCTGCCCTTGGCGCCGTTCCCACACCCTGACCCCGTGCTGCACCAGGTAGGGAAGGGCCTCCGGCTCGGGCAGGTGGCTGACAGCGGTGCGGCGCTGGTTCTTGGCCGCCTCCCGGACCTCGGAGCGCACCTCTGAGATGTAGCCGAGGTACTCGCGGCGCTGGTTCGTGACGTTGTTACGGTGCTGACGAATCTGGCGGGTCACGTTGAGCACGACCATCGAGAGCATGGCCACAACCATCCCACCACTCATGAACAGCATGCGCGGGTTGTTGTTATTGGAGATGGCCATGAACACCATGACGCCCATCGACCCGGTCAGCGGCAGCACCATCGTCAGCGAGCTGGTGGCGTCCTGCGGTGTGATGGCGTTGGGCGGGGCCTTAAGCTCGATCGTCTCGGTCGACGCTTCGGAAGTGTCGATGGTCACGTTCTGCTCCTCGGTGTTCATGAGGGTGGGGAGGGTGCACTGCACGTGGGATGACAGGTTCGACTTCGTGAGAAGTAACCGACCGAGGTGAAGCCCACCCAGCCGGGTGCTGACGTCATAGTATCGATAGAGTCACGCTTGTCCGCACCTCGGCAACCTTCTCTCCCCCAACCCTCTCGGAGTACTGATCCTCGGATGAATGCGACCAGCACCCGCGTCACCCTCGTCCACGAGGGCGAACGGCTCGACATGGCGGCACGCACCGGAGTGTCCATTGGTGCGCTCGTGCCTCCGCCGAAGGCTCATCAGCCCAGCGGGTTCCTCATCACAACCGCCGACGGGACAGTGGTGGACGCCGAGGCAGCCGTGGGAACCGACGTCCTCGAGGGCACTGTTCTCATCACCACGCCGGTTCGGGCCGGCCTGAGGAGCTATGAGACCACGGACGCCGACCTGGAGAGCGCTCTGCGCGCATCAGTCGGGGAGACCGCGGTCGTCCTGGTGGCAGTTCTCTGTTTCTTCCTAGGGGGGCTGCCGCCCCTGATCGGGCACGCTCGGCTCCTGCCGACCGCGTTGCAGATCGCGGGAGCCTGCCTTCTGATGGTTCTCCTGGTCGCTGCGGCCTTCAGGCCCGCCAGACAGCGATCAGCGGTGCGAGAGGCCTTGGGCGCGCTGACCGTCCCCCTGGCGGGGGGAGCGGCAGGCGCCCTTCTGGCACCCGTCTCCAGCCCGGACTCCCGGTTACTGGTCGCGCTGCTCGCCATGTGGGGCACGGGAGCCGCGGCCCTGCTGCTGTGGATCGCCCGCAGGGGCGCCAGTGAAGCAGTTTCGGCGGGCGCCTGGCTCTTCCTGGCCGCCGTCGGGACGATCGTGCCGGCCACGGGGGTCTCGCGCGTTCCCGTCCTGGTGGTGCTCATGGCCCTGGGGGCCCTTGGCGGACTGCTGATCCCGGGCTTCGCCGTGCAAGTCCCCAATCAGCAGCTGCTGGATATGACTCAGCTGCGGGTCATGGGGCGTTCGGTGCGCCAACCCACGATGCCTCCCTCACGGGAGGTGTCTCCTCGCTCCGTCTCGCAGTCCGTGGCTCGCACGACGGTGTCCTCGGTCGCGCTGGAGATCGCCTTCGGGAGCCTGGTGCTGCTCAGCCTGCCGACGACGATCCAGACGGCGCTGGCCGACGGCGTGACGGCCTGGGGGGCTCGGGTCGAGATCGTGTGCGTCATGCTGCTTCTGCTTCTACGCCCGCGTACCGCTCACTCGCGGGTGCTGCGCCTCATGCCGAGGCTGGTCGTCGCCGTCGCGATCGTCCTGGTGCTGGTTCTGCTGTGGGTCGACGGCGGGGAGGGAGTCATCACCCGGCCCTGGAGCCAAGCAGTCGCTTTCATCATTTTCCTCACAACAGCGGGCACTTTCGCGGTGGGGATGTTCCTCAGTACCGTTCGGTCGGCATGGTGGGGCCGACTCGGTGACATCTTCCAGACGCTCGCCGCCGTGGCGACCCTCCCCTCGGCCGTGATCGCAGCGGGACTGATCGACGTTATGAGGCAACTATGAGAATCATGCCGACCTCCGTCGCACGTGCGGCGAAGCGCGCGCGCACTCGCAGCGACTGGCGTCCTCTCACCGCCGGGGAGGCGGTGGTCGCTGCCGTCGTCGACGTCCTCCTGCTGATCGTCGTCGTTCTCGTCCCGATGCTGGCGCTCAACGTCAAGGCACTGCCCTGGATCCTGCTCGCTCAGGTGATCGTGGCCCAGAGCCTGGTTCTTGCGCGTTTCGGGAGAACGGCCGGGTTGGCAACGGTGTCGGCCACGGTGGTGGTCCCGCAGCAGGGGGCCGCCCCGGGGATCGGGCGAGCCCTGGTGAGAGTTCTTCTGCCCTTCCTCCTCCCCTTCCAGATCAGCCCCCGCAGGTCGGCGGGTCAGTCGGGCAAGAACCGGGAACGCCTTCTGGATCGTCTCACCGGGACCTTGACCGTGACACGGCGAGCGATGCCGGAGCAGGCGCAGCAAGGCCCGGCAGGGCGGACTCGCACCAAGCCGCGTCGCAGCAGGCGCGGCTCGAAGTCTGTTGCGACGCCGCCCGTGGCTCCCGAGGTGATGACCCGAGGACCTGTGCACGACGGGGGGCGGCAGCCCTCCGCCGGCCCCATGGCCACCGGCGCGCCCGTGTTTCAGCCCCCGGCGCCCCCGGTGCAAGAGCGCCCCGGTCTGGCCGGCCCGGCCTACACGGGTGCCTTCGCAGGCGCCGGGGTCCCCGCGGCCCCTGCACCGGTTGCCGCCTCCGGCCCAGGTGCTGCTCGGTCGCGCTTCGCACCACCTGTGGCCTCTCCCGCGCCCCCGCCTTCCACGGCTCACTCCCCGGTGGCGCCGACCCCGCCTCCGGCCTCCCTGCCCCCGTCTCCCGTCCCGGCGGCGCCCGGCTCCTCCCCGATCACTCCGTCAGTGTTCGCCGCCCCACCCGGCCCTCCGACGTCGTCGATGCCCGTCGGGGTCGCTCCGAGCGCTACGTCGGCGCCACCCAGCGCCCCGGCCCCTCAGGCTCCGGCTCCGGCGAGCCCCTCTCTGCCGCCGTCGCTGCCGCCTCGCATTCAGCCGGCTCGGCAGCAGACGGCATCCCCGCCACCCCCAGCGGTCGGTTCTGCTCCGTCTGCAGCCGGCGGGGTGTACGCCGCTGCCCGCGGGATCCGCAGCGGCACCCCGGATGCTCCTGGTGGACCGGTCGGCCCACAGCACGCTCAGCCCCCGGTGATACCGCCCTCGTCGGCCGGCTCCGCCGCTTCCTCCTCTTCGGGACAGTACCCGCCGACGCCTTCGGCCTCTGGAGGACCGGATTCCTCCACCCCCGCCGGACCGCCCTCAGTGCAGCCCAGAGGTCGCCAACCGAAAGCGATGTGACAGCCGCGCGCTCCTCTTCTCTTCTCTACAACACGACGGTGCCCTGAGCCTTGAAGGCTCAGGGCACCGAAGACTGTATGGGGCGACGACGGAGCGGATCAGGCGAAGGTGCCGGCCGCCTGCTGGTCAGTCGTGTTGTAGTTCTCGGAGGAGGTGTTCACGTGGGTGCCGAGCTGCTGAATCAGCTGCTGCTGGTCGGTGATGGCCGCGCGGCACTCGTTCATGGAAATGGTGTACTGCTGCTGCGCCTCACCACTCCAACCGCTCTGAGTGGGACGCAGTTCCGCGTCCATGGCGTCCAGGTCGGCCTGGGACTGGGCGGAGCCCTGAGACATCGCAGCAGCGAGCGTGTCCAGCGATCCGTAGTTAACAAGCATGTTGTCCGACATATTGTCTCCTGATAGGAAGAATTAAGGTGTGGTGCGTAGAGGAGGATCAGGCGGGGAGGTTGTGGTAGCCGCCGGCGTTGGCGCCGACGCGCTGGGCACCGGCTGCGGACTCCGCCTCAGTGCTCTGGTAGGCCTGGTCGGTGGTCTTCAGGGCTTCCGAGAGCTTGGCCAGCGCCTGGTCGATCCGACGGTTGTCCTCACCGTACTGCTGAACGACCTGGGCGACGGCGGTCGCGCCCTGCCCCTGCCAACCGGACTGGGACTCGGCGGCTGCGGCCTGAACCCGCTGACCGATCGCGCTCTGCTCGGCGCGGTGCGTGTCCACGGTCTGGCTCGCCTTGGCAAGTACGCCACTCTCTGACTTCAGATTCTCAGCCATGAGGCTCCTTTTCTGAGGACTGCTCGCAACAGTCACTGTATGTGAACAGCATCAACCACGGACCTGCACGGAGGACCTCAAGCGTTCATATGCTGCTCTCTGGCCCGCCCAGACTAGCGCAAGACAACCGATCGCGGCATTAATTCACGTAATGTGATCGAGATCAGTGTGGGCAGCCTCGCCGCACGTGCCCGCTCCTCCCCCCCTAGTCCTGACACCCGATTCGTGATCTACGATGGGGTGTCGCTTGTCTGCATCCACAGCTGGTGATGACTCACCCTCGTCCCGCCCTCCAGGAGAATCGCCTTGCCTCCTCCCGCCTCGCGTGTCCGGCACAGCTCCTCCCTCATGCCCGTCACCGTCGTCTACGAGCGCATCCCGGTGGACATCTCGCTACCGGTCGATCTGCCCCTGGTCGAGGTGGTTCCGGCCCTGGCGCAGAAGCTTGAAGGACTGGGGGAGGAGGCCTCGGCTTACGGCATGTGCTTGACCACACAGGCGGGCCATGTTCTCGACGACTCTCTGTCACTGGCGGATCAGCGCGTCGGCGCGGGCGAGGTGCTGACGCTCGACCTGCGCAGCACGGAGGCGGAGCACCGCTACGACGATCTGACCGAAGCGGTTGCCGCCGCGGTGGAACGCCAGCAGGTCGCCTGGGACCCCAAGGACACGCTGACCCTGTCGGTGGGCGCCACGTGCCTGCTCTTCACCGCCGGAGGCGCCCTGCTCCTGCGCCAGGGGCCCGGAGGCTGGGTGACCCCGGCGTGCGCGGCGGTGGCAGCGGTGCTGCTGATCCTGGCCGCGCTGGCCATCAGGCAGCTGAAGGAGAAGGGAGCCTGGGCACTGGTCATCACGGCGGCGGTGCTCGCCGGCGTGACCCTCCACACCGGGTTCCAGGGACCGCCGACCGGGCTGAGGATGGCGGCCGCGGGCGCCGTCGGCGCCTCGCTCCTGGGCGCCTGCATACCGTTGCTGGACCGCGATCGTCCGCTGCTCGCCGGCCCTGTGCTCGTGTGCGCGGCCATGATGGCCACAGGACTGGGGACTCAGGCGCTCGGTTACCGGTTGGCACCGGTTCTCGCACTGGTCAGCGCGACCGCTGCCGGCATCTCGCTCCTGACCCCGTGGCTCGCGCTCGCCTCAGTCCCGGTGACCATCAGCCTGCCCGATCAGCCAGAGGGGTATCACCGGGCCGAGGACGAGGGGCCGATCAAGACGGCGCTGACATCTCGCATCCTGAACATGCACGGGCTGGTGCTGTCCGTGCGTATCGCCTGCTCGATGATCGTGCTGGCCTCGGTTCCGGCTCTCGCCTCGGTCGGATACGACGGCGTCGCCCTGGTCGCCGCCATCGCGGTCGCCGCGATGCTGAGCACTCGTGCGGTCCGTTCACGGGCGGATGTGACGGCCGGCGTCGTGGGCGGCATGCTCATCCTGGCGACGCTGGTGCTCGTGATCGTCCTCAAGCGGGCCGACGTCGTCATGCCCATGGTCGTGCTGGTCGGGGTCGTGGGCGTCGTGGTCCTTCTGCTCAATGTCCTCGGGCCCACGTACCGTCCGAGGCTGGCACGCCTCACCGATGTCATCGAGATCCTGGTCCTGCTGTCCATCGCGCCCCTGGCCGCCCTGGTCATCGGAGTGCTGTGATGGCTTCCAACAAGGACATCCTCAGTGCGCAGCGATTCAACCGCCAGCGCCTCGTCATGGCCTTCAGTGCGGGGACGCCGGGGGGCCGGGAGCTGGAGCCGCGCAACATGCTCCGACCGGTGATCGGCGGGATCGCGATCGCACTGGTCATCCTGCTGGTCTCACTGGTCATCGGCCGATTCACCTCCCCGCTGCCCAATGACTGGCAGAACAACACCCTCGTCGTCGTGAAGAACGAGGGGACGCGCTACGTGACCATCCGCGGACGCCTGCGCCCGGTCACCAACATCGCCAGCGCCCGCCTCCTGTCCGACCCGGGCTCCTTCAAGCAGACCACCGCCGGCGCTGACACGCTGAACGGTATCGAGAGGGGCTCGCAGGTGGGGATCGCCGATGCCCCGGAGTCGCTGCCCGCCGCCAAGTCCTTGGTGCCCCGGGGATGGGCCGCCTGCTCCTCCACCGCGGGCGCGACCTCGACCTTCGTCGGTTCAGCGCCCTCGGGCATGGGCTCGGTGGGGCATGCGCTGGTGTCTGTGGGCAAGAGCCACTACCTCATCGCCAACGGCCACCGCTACCCGATTCCCTCCGAGAACCTGGACGCCGCCCTCCACGCCCTGAATCTGGACGCCGATCCCGTGGTCCCGGTCGACGCCACCTGGATCAACCTCTTTCCCCAGGGGAGCACGATCAAGCCCTTCTCCCTGTCGGACGCCGGCACTCCGGTGACCACCCTGTCCTCCTCGATCTCCAACCCCATCGCCGGCTCCCTGCTCGTGGTGTCCGACGGCTCGGGGTCTCAGCGCCACTACCTGGTGCGAGCCGACGGTCGGGTCGCCCGCCTCAACGAGGTCGAGCTCGCGATGTACAAGCTCGGCTCCCCCAACGTCACTGAGCAGCAGGTCAACGCCTCCGACATGAGCCAGGCCGGCACGACGACGTCGTCGGCCCCCTCCGACTGGCCCGACACGCTGGGCAAGGGCGTCACTGAGAACCAGAGCGCCTGCGCCGTCCTCCAGGTCAACGCCTCGGGTCAGATGACCTCGACGATCAGCGCAAGCAATCAGGTCGACAAGGGAGGCGTGACAGTCAAGGGAGGAACGGGCGCTCTGGTGCGAGCGACCTCCGGCGGCTCCGCCGGTCAGGTCTTCCTGCTCACGGACGCCGGTCGCGTCTGGGCGCTGGGAGGCGCCACCGCTGACACGGTCAGGCAGCTCGGCTACACCATGAGCAACGTGTCCAACATTCCCTCCCCGTGGATCTCCTTGTTCCCGGCCGGGCCGGAGCTGTCGAAGGCCGCCGTGTGGAAGGGCGTGCAGGACAAGTGAAGCGTTCCCCGCGCCGCCTGGCGGCGTGCGTTCCCGCGGTGATCCTGTTGGCCACGTCGCCCGTCATGGGGACGGCGTCACTCGCCGGTTCCGCTGCGGTCACGGGTGCGAGCGGCGTCGCCGCCGGCGCGTTCCCGCCCCGGCTTCCCATGCCGAATCCCCAGCCGGCCTCAACGCAGGAAGCCGCCCCCGCCCCGCAGGATGGGGCCGCCCCGGCGGCTCCGGCACCCTCGTCCGCACCGTCAGCCGCATCGGAGCAGACCCCGACCGCCGCCCCGCAAGTGCAGACCGGCCCTCCGCCCATCGATGCCGAGGTCGCCGACTGCCAGCGAGGGGAGGGGTCACTGCTGACGACCAGCCCACCGGTGTTCAAGCAGATCGGTGTGGAGCAGGCCTGGGGCGTGACAGAGGGGCAGGGCGTCGTCGTGGCCGTTGTCGACTCCGGTGTGGATGCCAACAACCCCCATCTTCAAGGGGCGATGGCCCCGGGAATCGATCTCCTGGGCCGGGGAGACGGCCAACGCGACGACAGCGGCCACGGGACTGCGGTGGCGGGGATGATCGCCGCCCGCCAGGTGGAGGGCTCCGGCGTCGTCGGGATCGCCAAGAGCGCCACCATCATGCCGGTACGGGTGTACCAGGGGACCTCCGACGACCAGGTGAAGAAGGGCGTCGGCCCCACGCCGACGCGCACCGCCGAGGGGATTCAGTGGGCCGCTGACAACGGGGCCAAGGTGATCGTCGTCGGGCACATGCTGACCCAGGACGAGCCCGAGGTTCAGGCGGCGGTGAATCACGCGACTGAGGTCGGGGCCCTCGTGGTGGCCGGAGCCGGCGCCGTGGAGAGCACGAAGCGCCCGAGCGGGGGCGCGACGGCCTCCACCCCACCGCCCGCCACGGACGCGAACGGGGCTGAGGTGCGTTACCCGGCCGCCTACCCGAACGTCCTGGGGGTGACGAGCCTGGACGCCAGTGGCGGCGTCTCGAAGGACATGCTGCACGGCTCCCACGTCGACGTGGCGGTCCCCGCCCAGGCCGTTCCCACCACGTTCTTCGGGGAGGGGGACTGCCTGGTCTCCCAGAACCGCCCCTCCCCCGCCTTAGCGGCCGGGTACGCCGCGGGCGTTGCGGCGCTCGTGGTGGCGGCGCACCCGACGGAGACGCCGGCGGACTGGAAGTACCGGTTGACGGCGACGGCGATCCGGCCGGAGCCGACCAAGTCCAGCCCGGCGACCGGCTGGGGGCTCATTGCTCCGTATGCGGCGTTGAACTTCGTCAACGACGGTACGGCGGTGGGGCCGGAGAACCCGCGCGGCGCCCACCCGGTGCCGACGCCGTCACCGAGCCTGTTGAAGCCGATCGTTCCCGACCCTGCGCCGTGGCGTCGGGCGCGGCTCGCGGGGGGCATCGGGGCCGCGGGATTGGTGGCGCTGTCCCTGGGGCTGGTGGCCAGCAGGATTCGAGGCCGGAAACAACCCTGAGGGCGGCGGCGGGTGGCCTTGCCGCCACTGGGCGGGGCCGTGACACCTCGCCATGAGCACCCCTATCGCGTTCTCAGGGCTTTGTTACCAACGGTTCATAGCAGATCAATGCCCGAGGTGTCGAGGAAGGTGGGGACTTGCCCCCTGTTATTTACCCGACAGTTTGGTGGGAGGCTCCCGCATCCGGTTTGCGGTTAGGGTGGGGCTCATGTCTGATCGGTTGGTTGAGGAGCGTTTGTCTCGGATTGCTGAGCAGGTCGCTCAGGCGCAGCGCAATAGCGAGGCGACTGAGCGGGTGCGTGAGCAGGCCGACTCACTGGAGGTTGAGGGCACGTCTAAGGGCGGCGAGGTCACGGTGGTCGTTGACGCCGCAGGGCGCGTGCGGGATGTGCGTTTCACGGCGGCGAGCCAGGTGCTCAGTTCGTCCCAGCTCTCCGCAGCGGTCATGGAGGCCATCGACACCGGCCGCCGCGATGCGGCGACCAGGATCCACGCGATCGTGGATCGTCATATCGGTGCGGACACGGGGCTGGGCCAGGCGATGCTGGAGGCCTACGAGCAGATGGCCGGCCCCAAGGTGGGGGCGACCCGGCGTGCCCAGCAGGCCGAGGAGAGCCGCAACAAGAGGCGCAGCGCGCCTCCCGGTCTCATCTTCCCAGGCATGTAGCCCCAGGTGGCCTATCACCCGCTCAGGAGGGTTTGAGCGGGCGGGACGGCACTGACTGTTTTCAACGGAATCACATCAAGGACAAGAGGAAGAAGAAAGGGCCTGCGATGGCGGATATTCGAATTAACGGAGAAACCTTGTGTTCGGGGGCGAAGGATACGGATGCGGTGGCTGCTGGTGTGGCTCAGGCCCGGGATGCTTCCGGTGCGGCACTGGCGGATAACGCGTTCGGTCTCATGTGCTCACCGTTGTTCCTGCCAACCTACACATTGGTGAAGACGGCGGCTGACGCCATGATGGTCTCGGCCGAGAAGGGGCTGCGCAACAGCGCCACCGGCCTGCGTGGGGCCGCTACCGCCCTGGAGGGCGCCGACTCCGACTCCGCCGCCGGTGCGCGTCAGCTGAGGCCGTGATCGACGATGGGTAACGAGCTTGTCGCAGAGGTCAAAGAGTCGGAGACCGTTTGGACTGGTTCTCGCTTGTTGGAGGATGGCGCCGATCTGAAGGAGGCGTTTGAGTCCAAGAGCTGGGTCGCCGGTGGTCTGGGGACGGTGGCCACCGCCTTGGACACGGCCGCAGCGGTGATGGATCCTCTGGGTGAGGCCCTGTCCGCCGGGGTGGGGTGGATCATTGAGCACCTGGGGAGCCTCAATGAGTGGCTCAATGAGCTCACCGGTGACAGTGACGCGGTGGCTGCGGCCGCCTCGACGTGGACGAACATCGCCACCAAGCTGAACTCGTGCGCCAGTGATCTGGACACGGTGTGCACGGGGCGTCTGGCCGGCCAGGAGTCCCTGGCGGTAGCGACCTTCAAGACCCTCCAGGCCGGCTCCGCCTCCCACCTGCGCATGACCGGCCAGCTGGCCGGCGCGATCTCCGGCGGGCTGACGGTGGCCCCGGTGATCGTGCGCATGGTGCACGACATGGTCCGCGACGCCATCTCAGACGTCATCGGCAAGCTCGCCTCCAAGGTCGCCATCGGAGTTCTCACCGCAGGCCTGGCCGCCC
>ERZ772977.1538-NODE-1538-length-11471-cov-17.285477_pt1 | contig 11471 bp, 10 predicted proteins | sample MGYA00511131_ERZ772977 | MGnify/ENA primary metagenome ERZ772977 (study PRJEB29015, sample SAMEA2737935) | human oral metagenome | biome: human oral; feature: human-associated habitat; material: dental | place: China | collected 2151 ...
CCCGGCCCGGCCGCGGTGAAGGTGCGGCCCGGGGGCCGGTTCCCCGGCCCGGCCCTTCCCGGCCCGTCCTCCCCCGGCCCGGGCGTGGCGGGGGCGCGGCGGACCCGAACGCGGGGTCAACCGCTACTGCTCCTTCCGGGAGCGCAGGCCGAGCACGGATCCGACGACGACGAGTCCGGCGCCCACCATGACCAGCAGGAAGACGCCGGCGGCGCCCGTGATGGGCAGCGCGGGGAGCTTGGGGTCCTGCACGTCGAGGGTCGCCACGAGGTAGTTGTTCTCGGTCTCGGCCGTCGCGGGGTTGTCCGCGGTGGCGGTCGCGCTGGACAGCTCGAAGGTCTGGTCGGGGGCCTTCTGGTAGCCGGAGGGGATGGTGGTCTCGACGGCGGTGTAGGTGCCGGCGGCGAGGTCCTCGAAGTACACGTAGCCCTGGGCGTCCGAGGTGGAGGTCACCGAGGTGCCGTTGGCCAGCCTGATGGTGAAGGCGGCCCCCGCCAGAGGCGTCCCGTCGGGCGCGGTCTTCTTGAAGACGTAGCCGTAGGTCTGCACCGTGGTCCTGTCCGCGGGGCCGGCGGTGGTCGACTCGTAGGGGTTGGGGTTGAAGGTGACGTTGGCGGTGTTGCCCGTCAGGTCGTCGGCGCTGTGGGAGAAGGCCGCCGAGGTCAGCGCGGCGTTGTAGGTCACGACGACCGGCTCACCGGGGTGGGCCAGGACGTAGGCCTTGGTGAACGCGATCGTGTAGCCCGCGGGGGAGGCGGTCAGCGTGTAGTCGGCGCCCGTGGCGGCGGCGACCCCGTTGATCTGGATGGAGGAGGCGTCGATCTCGAGGCCGGCCGAGGGCGTGTCGGTGATGGTGAAGGTCGCGTCCTTGGAGTCGGCCGGGTAGGAGGGGACGGCGGTGGTGACCCTGAAGGGGACGGAGTCGCCCACGCTGTAGGCGTCCGTGGACTGCCCGTACTGCGCGCCGACGCCCTTGTCGATGGCGACGTCGGTCTTCTTGACGTCCACCGGGGCCAGTTCGCGGGGTTTGTAGGCGGCTCCGTCCACGGCCGGGGTCGCGTCGACGATCATGTTCTGGTAGACGCGCGTCTGGCCGCTCGTGCTGGTCACCCTGATGAGGTAGTAGCCGCTGCCGAGCGAGAGCTGGGCCGAGTCGCCGGCGGCGGTGGCGGTGGCGGCCGGAGCGCTCAGCGACGCCGCGATGGCCGACGCCGCGTTCTGCATGTCGCTGCCGTGGACGAACGCGGTCCCGTCGGAGGCGACGGCGGCGATCTCGTCGATGGTGTCGTAGGCCGCCGGCAGGCCGGGGGCCATGGTGTAGGTGAGGTTGTTGGCGGCGTCGATATCGGCGTCGGCGATGAGGTAGGCGCTCACGGTGTCGCCCGGCAGCAGGTCGCCCACCGTGAGGGTGGTGTCGGCGACGTCGGTGGGGCTGGTCGGCGCCGCGAGGGCCGCCGGGGGCGCCAGCGACAGCGCGGCCACCGCGAGGGCCAGTGCCGGACCGCAGCGCTTCGCCGCCCTTCGGACGGAATCGGTTGTCATTCTTCCTCCTGGTGTGTAGGGGTCTTGATCGGTGTTGAGCCGCCTCGCGCCGGCGCTCCCCCGGTGCGGGGGAGTCGGGCGCGGGAGGTCGGGGGCCGGGGCCGGGGTCAGCCCCGGTTCGGGACGCGGGCCGGGCGGCGTCGGAGCAGGGCGACGCCGATTCCGCTGACGAGGAGGAAGGCGCCGGCGAAGACGAGGCGGGTGGTGCCCGGGCCCGCCGCGCGCGGCAGGGCGGGGATGGGGTCGTCGGCGATCGTGATGGTCGCGATCCCGTCGACGACGGGCAGGGCGGCCGTCTGGCCGTCGGCGCCCGTGGTCGTCACCTCCCCGAGTTCGGAGACGGCGATCGGGTGGGGTGTGGAATCGAGGTTGAAGCCCGCGGGGGCGCGGGTCTCGCGGAGCCAGTAGGAGGTGTTCGCGCTCAGTCCCCGCCAGGCGGCCCGCCCGTCGGCGCCGGTGGTCACCGCCGCGCCGGGGATGGCGTCGTGCAGGCCCGGGTCGCTGTAGACCGTCGCGGGCTGGTCGTCGTCGTCGAAGACGCCGTCCCCGTCGTCGACGTAGAGGGTGAATTGCGCGTCCGCCAGGGTCGAGTCCCCGGCGCTGGACCGCTTGACGAGGGCGAGGGGGACCTTGTGCTCGTTGGTGAAGACGGCGCCGTCGGCGTCGTATACCGCGGTCGCGGTGAGCCTGCCCCTGCCGGCGTCCTCGACCGTGACGGTGACGGTCTCGGCGTGGGTGTCGTAGACGTACTCCGGTGCGGCGTCGTTCTTCTCGACGATGGTGTAGGTGTGGGTCTTGCCGATGTCGTCCTGGGTGTATTCGATGTCCGTGAAGGTCACGGCGCCGTCGGCGTCGTTGGTCCTGGTGTCCAGGACGGTTCCGTCGGCGTCCCTGAGCTCGAACTCGAATTGGCCGTCGGCGAGAACTCCGCCGAGGAGCCTCTTGGTGGCGCCGATCTGAATGGATCCGGTGGCTTCGTAGGGGACGAGGACGTCGACGGCGTTGGTCCTCTTCTCGACGCCGTTGATGGTGATGGCCGCGGTGTTGGGGAATTTCCAGTAGCGGTCGGAGCCGATATCTCCGCGCTCGTACTCGGACAGGTCGGCGGTCGGGGAGACCGGGGCAGTGATGGTGAAGACGTGCTCGGACTCGGCGTATCCGTGGCCGGTGTTCTTCGCCGTCGCCGTAATGGTCTGCCCGGATATCTGGATATCCCAGTTGTCCGTCACGTCGACGCCGTCCCTGCGGACCGTCACGGCCGCCTGCGAGGCGTCGAGGGCCGCATCGAGGGTGTCCGTCATGATGATCGAGTCGGCCCGGTTGCCGTCGGCGACGTAGGGGAGCGTCTGGGTGATGTCGAAGGAGGCGGTCTCGCCGCGCCTCCTGATCTGCTGGGGCGGCGATTTGACGGGGTCGGTCCATTCGGGGTAGACGGTGACCCTCGAGTCGTAGCCGATGCCCGTGGAGCAGGCCTCGCCCCGCCATTGGGTGGTGTACTGCGGGCCCGCCTTGGCGACGATCGTCGAGCGGTTGGTCGGCGTGCCCGAGGGATCCTCGACCCCCGATCTGAACCACGTGTTGTCATCGCTCACGATGAGGTCGGTGCTCCTGCCGATGACCACATCGTCCTTGTAGCCGCTCACCAGGTGCACGCCCTCGCGCCACTCGGAGGCGAAGTCCCTGGTGCGCGCGCCGTCGGGGGTGTGGTGGACCGGCTGGTCGATGTCCCAGTAGACGATATCCATCCGGTTGTCGGGGTCGATGGGCGTGTCCGTCCCCGTCCTCACCAGGGTGGTCGTGAAGGTGGAGTCGACGCCGACGGCGGCCGCGTCGTCGTCATTGGACTCGGCCGCCGCGAGCGGGCCGTAGATCCTGGAGATCTCGAAGGGCGTGAACCATCCGGGCTCGTTAAGACCGTTGGCCTGCCAGGCGTACACGGAGGTGAAGTCGATGATCGAGTCGATCCTCTCCCCGGTGGAGGTGTAGCCGATGTCGTTGAGCCTCACCTTGAACCCGGGCCACGTCGAGCCGGCGTAGGTCAGCTGTCCGCCGTCGGGGTAGCGCCACACCAGGTAGGTTCCCCCGTACTTGGCGTGGTCCCAGGAGATGTACCAGCCGTTGCCGATGCTCACGGATGGGCCGTCCTGGGTGTCCTTGTCGGCCGGGTCGAGTTCGGCGAAGTCGTGCCAGGCGCCGTCCGCCCAGAACTGCCCGGTGTCCCCGTTGGGGGTTCTGGAGATGTAGACGTTCCCGCCGACGGCGCTGAGGACGTCGTCGACCGGTGTGAGGGTGTTGGCGCGGGCCGTATTGGGTCCGGGAAGAAGAATGAGCGCCACCGAGAGGAGGACGAGCAGGATCCCGGGCAGCGGGGCCCGCGTTCTGCGGGGCCGGCGCCCCTTCCACAACCCAGTCATTCACGCTCCGTTTTCGATGGTCCTCCGCGGAGGATCAGAGTGACGCAATTCTTGCGCGCGTCCGCCCAGCCTACCGCCGGCGAATCGTATTCCCGTCACGGACGGGTCCCAATGGAGTCACATATGGATACCGAATGTCGCGCGAGGATCGCGGGCGGGTCACGGCGAGGAGATTTCCCGCATCGGACGCGCATCGGCGCGTATCGGCGGGCCCCGGTCTCGGCCCGCTCCAGCCCGGAGTCGGCCCGATCCGCTCCTCCGGTTCGCGCCGGCCCGGGGTCGTGGTGGGACCGGCCCCGATCCTCCCGGGGTCCACGGGATCTACAGGCGACCCGCGAGACGGTCGGGCGGGGCCCGTCGTCGTGACCATGCACCGGGCGAAGGAGCTGGAGTTCCGCAGGGGCCTGCTGCCCGACGTGAGCGAGGCCGCCCCCGCCCGCCCCGGAGCGCTGAGCCGTGGATGCTGAGCGCGGCGCGCCACGGCGGGCTCTGCCGTCGGCGCGCCGGAGTGGTGCGACGGCCCACACGGGTCGGGCTATTGACACACACGATCCGCGTGTAGCACACTGAGACCGAGCAGAGACCTTGCACTTCCTAGTGGAACTGCAGGCTTACCCCCTGGTGATATGCTGCGGCGGCCAGGGGGTCGCTTGTTGTCTCGGTCAGATCCAAGGTCACAGTCTGATTGGCGAGGACCATCACCCTGCGGTCACGATGGGTGATGTACCGGCGGTAGGTGTGAGCGACCAGATCGGGAAGCCATAACAACTGTTCACTGGCCGGCGAGACGTAGTGCACGAACATGTTGCGGGGGACGAGACCCTCCTTGCGGGCCTGCGAGACCGTATATCTGTCTCGATTGGTGTCCTTCGACTCGCGCTGCTTCTCAAGCACAACCATCGAGACGGGGTCCCACGTGATCGGCCCGACGGGGCCCTTCTGCACCAGTGCCGTCATTAAAGCGCGCAGACATATCGCACGCATGTTCTTCTGCGTGTCCCCGTCGCACGGGGCCCGGCGTACAGCGATCACGCAGAGGTCCCGATAGCGCGCGAGATAGTCGAGCATCTCCTGGATCCTCGTCCACCCGGTCTCGCTCTGGGCGAGCTCGGTGGTGTGCCAGTAGTCGCTCCGGGCGAGGGCCCGAAGGTCATCGCGGATGGTGTCGAGATCGCACACGCGCAGGAGTACCGCACTCATGGCGTAGAACGGCGTCTCATGGGGACGGCAGTCGGTGGGCAGTCGGTAGGACTCATCGACGTAGGCCACGAGGTCGTCGTCCGCGAGCCCCTTGTAGCGGCCGCGGAGAAGATCCCGGTCGGCATGGTTCTGTCCGCGCATGATCGTTCTCCCCCGGAGCCGCTGAGAGCAGAAGGATACAACCAGCACCCGTCCCGACCGGGCCCGGGCGGAGAGCTCAGCATCAAGACGGCAGGCCGACGCGCGAGCCGGCGCCACCGGATGACTTATCGTCAAGACCTATGGGATCTCGCGTTGACCAACCACAGGACTGTTACGACGACGGGACGGAGCCGGTGGAACTAGTCGTCTGACGGCGTCAGGCGCGCGCGCATCGCCGGGCAGTCAGCGTCCTCGAAGCCGAGCGACTCGTACAGGTGCCGGCCGCTTCGCGTCGCCATGAGCTCCGCCCGTCCGGCGCCCTGAGCCCGCGCCCACCGCAGCACCGCGCCGGACACCGCCCGGGCGTATCCCCGGCCGCGCGCCCGGGGCCGGGTGCAGACGGTGCTGATGGCGACGTCGGTGCCCGAGGGGAGCCCCGGCGAGGGGATCCCCTCGCGGATCACCCCGACGGCGCACGCGACCACCTCGCCATTCAGGTCGACGACGAACGCGCCCACCCGGGCGTCATCGATGTGCTCGGCGAACCAGTCCGCGGCCGCCTTCCGCCATTCGGGGCCCCCGGTCGCGCCCATGGCCTCGAACATCAGCCCGCGCAGTTCCACCAGGGCCTCCACGTCCCGGTCCTCGGCCCGGCGCAGGAGCATTGCAGATTCCCTATTCTCATTCACCGGAGCAGAGTAGCACGTTAAGATTTCCGAATCGTATCGGCGCCGCATTCCTAATTTTCTCGCATTATGGGGAGTAATATATACGGCACCCGATCGCCGCGGCTTTCCCGGACCGCGCCGACGGCTCAGTCGATATTCGGACGGCGCCGCTGCGCCTTGATCTCCGAGCGCCTCCTCTTGGCCGCCAGGCGGCGCCGCCGGGATCCGCGAGTCGGCTTCGTCGCGCGTCGAGCCCGCGGCGGGACCAGTGACGCGCGCAGCAGCGCCGCCAGGCGTTCGCGCGCAGCCGCGCGGTTGCGGCGCTGGGAGCGGTGCTCGGCCGCCGCGACCGTCAGGACGGTGCCCGTCAGGCGCTCCCCCAGGTGCGCCAGGGCCCGCTCGCGCTGATGCTCGTCGAGGGCGGTGGTGGTGGCCAGGTCCAGGCCGAGCTGCACGCGCGAGTCCGAGGTGTTCACGCCCTGACCGCCCGGGCCGGAGGCGTGGGAGAAGCGCTCGATCAGCTCGGCCGCCGGTACGCGCAGCCCCCGCGGGCAGCCGGGGCCGGGCGGGATGCGCAGATCGTCCATGGGGACAGTGTGCCGCCCGTCCGACGTCGGCGCCCGCCCCGGCAGTCCTGATAAATTTATCAAGACCCTCGAACTTTGATAAACTTATCATCATGAGGTCTCCGCTCGACTCGCCGTTCAGCCCGGGCTCCGACACCGTGCCCGAGGTGTGGGCCGGCCGCACCTCCCACCTCAGCGACTGGCGCGACGTCCTGCGCCCGCGCCGCGCCGCCGGCCTGCACGAGCGGGGCCGCACCATCCTCGGGGAGGCCGGCTCCGGCAAGTCCTCGCTCGTGCGCCGGATCGCGCGCGAGGCGTCCCAGTCGGGGGACTGGACCACGCCCCAGCTGCGCATCCCCTCCGGCACCGACCCGCTCAAAAGGGTCGCCTCCGCACTCCTGGACCTGTCGGCGGCGGCGGGCCTGGCCGCCGCCCGGGAGCAGCGCATCGGCGACCTCCTGCGCAGAGTCGAGACCGTCGCCGCCTCCGGCGTCTCACTGTCCGTGCGCGCGCAGGACGGGCCCGAGCCGTACATCGCCCTGACCGACCTCCTCATCGAGATCGGCCGCGCGGCGATCCGGCGCGGGGACGTCGTGGTGGTCATCCACATCGACGAGGTGCAGAACATCGGCGACGAGAACGCCCGCTCGCAGCTGCTCATCGCCCTGGGGGACGCCTTGACTCACGAGGAGACCGTCGACGTCCCGGGCGGGCTGCGGATCGAGCGGGGCCTGCCGATCGCCGTGTACCTCACGGGCCTGCCCGAATTCGCGGACATGACCGGCGCCCGGAAGGGCGCCACGTTCGCCCGCCGATTCCGGACGACCAACCTCGACGCCATCGACGACGACGCCCTCATGAGCGCGCTCCAGCCCTTCGTCACCGAGGGCTGGCCGATCGCCGACGACGCCGGCGGCGTCGGGCGGGTGTTCATGGAGCCCGCCGCGCAGCGCGCCATCGTCGAGTTCGCCCACGGGGAGCCGTTCCTCTTCCAGCTCGCCGGGGAGCGCGCCTGGTACGCGGGAACCGACGACCTCATCACCGCCGAGCACGTCAGGACGGGGTGGCGCGACGCCGCCCCCGAGGCCGAGGCCCATGTGCAGCGCATCCTCGACCGGCTCCCGCCTCGCGAACGGCACTTCCTCGAGTCCATGGCGGCCCTTCCGCCCGAGGAGCGCACCCTGACGAACATCGCCCGCTCCATGGGCTATGAGAGGACGACCGACGCGGGGCCGACCGCGCAGCGCCTGGACCTCACCCGCGGAATCATCCGGCGCGGCAGGCCCTACGACTTCCGCCACCGCGCCGTCGGCGCCTACCTCACGAGCGAGTGGCCCTGGCTGAACCGGGGATGAGCCCGCCGACGGCGCTCATGCGACGGGTTCCAACGGTTTGATGCGCTCGAGCTGGTCCCGCAGAGCCCGTCGCTCCAACCGCAGTTCGTAGTGCATTTGGAAATTCATCCAGAACTCGGCGGAAGTACCGAAGTACCTGGCGAGCCGGACTGCCATGCCGGCTGTGATCCCGCGCTTGCCGTGCACGATCTCGTTGATCCGGCGCGGCGGCACCCCGATGGCGGCGGCGAGGCGGCTCTGCGTGATCCCGAAGCCCTTGATGAAGTCCTCCATGAGGATCTCTCCCGGGTGGATCGGCTCGATGAGGTCAGTGTCAGTGGTAGTCGACGAGTTCGACATCTTCAGCCCCTCCTTGACGCCACACGAAGCATATCCTCCACTGGGCGCTCACTCGAATACTGTACTGCCCCCGACGATCGCCGGAGAGTCGCTCCAACCGATTGCCCGGCGGGACGCGCAGATCCTTCAAGTACCGAGCTGCGTGAAGTTGCTCGAGCTTGCGCATGGCAGCCCGTTGCAGCCTACGATCGAGCGACCTCACATACTGCTCATTCCACACGAGCTCAGTCGTCTTGTCAGCGAAGGACCTGATCACAGGGGCATTGTACAACAATCTGCGCATTAACGCTAGTCACTGCTTCGAGTTTTCGTTGTTGGGGTGAAGATGTTCCTTGTCCTGGGATAATACGGGCCGCTGATGTCCGCGCATCCCAGGGAAAGACCACTGGATCGTCCCGGATGTGGTGGAGGGCCTGAATCCATGGAAGTATGGGGGCCATGCCCGCACCCGAGACGATCCACGCGCTTCCACCGGAAATGACGATTCAGCGAGGCGGCTAGGCGCGCACCACGAGGCTAGCCTCGAACCAATGAATGAGCGTGACTGCGAGGCCCACCGCCACGGTCGCCTCTTCGAGGCTCACCTTGCCCGGCGCGCTCGGTTCCCCGTTGTCGTGCCGATCATGCTGCCCATGCCAGAGGACACGCATCATGCCCTCAAGGACATCTTCGGTGGGAGCGCGATCGTCTTGCTTTGACATCGGCACATGCCAGTGCTGCGTCCGCACGATGTTGATTGCCTTGCCCAGCGTGGCTCCCCTGTCATCGGGACAGAGCAGCGGGCAGGCTACGCCCTCGACAGCCTTGACAGCCTCCGCGTAGGCCCCCGTCGGGTCCGGCCTCACACCATAGAGCAGTTCCCATGCGTGAGCGAGGCGCCGCCCTGAACGACCACCCTCCTGCATGGCGTGATCGGCGGCTACCTGTACGCCTTCCGGGACACGCCGCTCCAGGCCCTTGAAGCCGTTCCTCTCGCCAACCTTCCACTTCGAGTTGCCTCGTTGCAGAAGCTCATCGATCTCCTCTTCGTGCGCGTGGGTAGAGTGCGCCAAGAGGTAGTCCGCGACATCAATCGGGTCTACAGATGCGCGCTGAATAGCCTTGATCGCCGCCGAGAGCGAGTCCGAAGAGGTATAGATCTCGTCAGGCACCGAGAAGCGCAACGCGACCCCCATCTCTTCCATCAGCGGAAAGTCGAGTTCACGGTACATCCTGTCGAAATATTCAGAGGTCTTCTCAAGCGCTGAGCGGACCCAGTTCCAGAACTGCCGATCAATCCACTCCGGTACGCCCTCGTGCAGCGCGTCATACTCCGCCACCTGCTCCTCCGTCTGCACACTGAGTGGCCGCCACACCACATCTGCCATACGTCTCCGCCTTCCGCTCGAATGCCTTGCAGACGCAATGATAGCAAGTACCACCGACAGCGACTTCCCCACTACTATCAGGAGACCGATGAGCGAAGCACTCAAGGCAGCCCGCCTCCCAGACAGGAACCTCGACACCGACGACTGCCTCGCCAACTCCACACACGCGGCGCGCCGTAGACGCAGCGAGGCCCCGAGCACCACTTTCTCCTGGGGCCTCAACGTTCAGCCAGCGTCGGTCAAGACGTTGTATTGAAGCGGAACTCCACCACGTCGCCGTCGGCCATGACGTAGTCCTTGCCCTCCATGCGCACCCGGCCGTGGGCGCGGGCCTCGGCCACGCTCCCGTACTTCACGAGGTCATCGTAGCTGACGATCTCGGCCTTGATGAAACCGCGCTCGAAGTCGGTGTGGATGACACCGGCGGCCTGCGGGGCGGTCCACCCCTTGCGGATCGTCCAGGCCCGCGCCTCCTTCTCCCCCGCCGTCAGGTAGGTCTGGAGCCCGAGCGTGTCGAAGCCCACGCGCGCCAGCTTGTCCAGCCCCGACTCGTCCTGCCCGCTCTCGTGCAGCATCTCGGCGGCCTCGTCGGGCTCGAGCTCGACGAGCTCGGCCTCGAACTGCGCGTCGAGGAACACGGCCTCGGCCGGCGCCACGAGCTCGCGCAGCCGCGCCCGCCTCGCCTCGTCGCCCATTCCGGCGTCGTCCATGTTGAACACGTGGATGACGGGCTTGGCGGTCATGAGCTGGAAGGAGCGCAGCGCGCCGTCGTCGATCCCGGCCCTGGCAGCGGCGCCCGAGGCCACGGCGGCGGACAGCATGGTGCCCTCCTCCAGGATCTTCAGCGCCGCGCGCGCGGTGTCCAACACCGCGGCGTCGGTCTTCCTGCCGCGCACCTCCTTCTCCAGGCGCGGGATCGCCTTCTCCAGGGTCTGGATATCGGCCAGCATGAGCTCGGTGGCGATGGTCTCGATGTCGTCGGCCGGCTCGATCCGCCCGTCCACGTGCACCACGTCGGGGTCGTCGAAGGCGCGCGTGACCATGCAGATGGCGTCGGCCTCGCGGATATTGGCCAGGAACTGGTTGCCCAGGCCCTCGCCCTCGCTGGCCCCGCGCACGATCCCGGCGATGTCGACGAAGGAGACGGTCGCGGGCACCACCCTGGCGCTGTGGAACATCTCGGCCAGCTTCTCCAGGCGGGCGTCGGGCAGCGGGACGACGCCGACGTTCGGCTCGATCGTGGCGAAGGGGTAGTTCGCCGCGAGGACGGTCGCACGGGTGAGGGCGTTGAAAAGGGTCGACTTGCCAACATTGGGCAGGCCAACGATACCGATAGATAGACTCATAATATATAGTATAGCAGCGCAAGGGAGAAATCGGCAGGGGGGAGAGGAAAATGTGAGGAAGGTGGGTGCATTGTGCTTTATATAATTATAAATGTAAGGCTCTTTCGCCGTTGGTGTGCTATTTTGCTTCACCACAAGATAAGCTCTGCGCTATCTCACGCTCACCCTCCCCACACTCCCTCCGATAGATCGCTATAAGAGGTCGATGTCTCTCAGACATCGACCTCTTGCGCTGGGCTGAAAATCGGTCATTGCGACCGGTTTTTTACACTCCATCGGAGTAGTGCGAGAGATAGTTTGGGCTAGTGGCGGTAAGCCATTATCAAAATTATTTACTATACACCAAGCTGCTCTATTGCCAGACAAGAAAATATCTGGAGGCCAGCAAACAAGCAGGCGGAGAACCGCCGTAGTATAATCTGGCCGGAACATTTTCGGTCTGGTGATAGAGTGACATAGCTGTTGCTCCATATAATGTTCTGGCACGGATAGTGCAACAGAGATCTACCTGCGTGCACGAGTGCTGGCCGCTA
>ERZ772977.1539-NODE-1539-length-11469-cov-2.287980_pt1 | contig 11469 bp, 7 predicted proteins | sample MGYA00511131_ERZ772977 | MGnify/ENA primary metagenome ERZ772977 (study PRJEB29015, sample SAMEA2737935) | human oral metagenome | biome: human oral; feature: human-associated habitat; material: dental | place: China | collected 2151 ...
ATACTGCATTCAAATGAGTCTAATATAAGCAGAGAGATAAGTGTAGAGGCACATTCATCCGCAAATATAGACTTTACTATGGATTATTCGGACGCTCTAAACTTAGAGGAGGATAACTTTATAGAAGGTTTTATAAGTCTTAAAGACAAAGACGGTATATCAAATCTTAATATACCTTTCCTCGGATTTTACGGAGATTGGGGCAGACAAAGAGCTATAGATGCCTTCCAGCTTCCGGAAATAGGAAGTGAAAAAAGAAATGTGCAATTTTTCGTAAATAAAAATGCAGGAGTTAGTTCTTCGATGCTTGGAACAAGCATGATGCTTAAGCTTCCGCTGTATGATAATGCGATATATTTTTCACCAAACAGCAAGTACTATCCTGATGTGGCGGCAAGAATAGCACCGCTTAGAAATATGGAGCAGATAGAGTATTCAATACTTGATGCTAAGACAGAGGAAACTTTAAGAGTTTTAGGTGTTTCAAAGCAGGTAAGGAAGCTTAGCAGACTTTCAGTCAATAAAAGCTTTAAGTTTATGCCGGATTCGGTATGGGACGGAAAAATTGGCGAAGGAATTGCAGAGGACGGTGCCGAGTACATATATTGTATAAAGGCAAAGCTTAATACTAATAATGTAGGAGGCAACGGAGAACAGGTCTATAAATTCCCTGTACGTGTGGACAGCATGGCTCCTAATCTAAGTACCGCTGATGAAGTGCAGGTAAATGATATTGACGGCAATATGAAGGAGATAGTATTTAATGTTCATGATAAGGGCATAGGTATAGAGAATGTATATTTGCAGTCAATAAGATATACACAGGATGATAAGTCTGATACAAGCATAAGGTACGGAAAATCCTTTGTTATAAGATTCCAAGATGAACCTATGAAGGACGGAAAAGAGCTTGTAAAAGTCGAAGACGGCAAGCTGAATATACCTTTAGAAGCAGTACTTGACAGTCCAACTGCAAGGGGGGAAGTATATGTTTATACCAACGGTTACAGAAATTCGGATATTGAAGTACATTGTCCGTATTTTGCGGATACTTCAGATCTTATAATAGATGCCGTTGACTATATGGATAATAAAAGCAGAACCACTCTTTCAGATGTCAGAGAAGGCAATTATAATCAGATTAATTTCCTTAACTTTTTTGACTATATAAGCAATAAAAATGCAAGTGTTTATGTAAACGATATAAAACTTGATGATATGACTTACAGTCTGATAGAAAAGGAAGCGGTGATTAGGATAAAGCTGGCGGATGAAGAGTCACATTTGCATAAACTTACTTTGAAACATGATAATATCGAAGAAAACATAATTTTGGATAATAAAGTAAATTCCGAAATATCAAAAAAATACAATTTTAAATATGATGAGGACAAGCTTTGCTATGAATTTACAATAAATCCTATTGAAACAAGCTTTGATATTACAACAGTATTTAGAGACGGAAAGCCTATGCAAAATACTCATGAGAGCATGGAAGAAGCAGGTATTACAGATATCACAATTAATAATGCTACTGCGTCAAATGCAGAAAAGAAACCCTATCCTGCAGTATTCCTTAAAACACCTGAGTTTTTTGATGTACTTGGCAATACGGAAGGTGAAGAAAAGCAGATAGATGTATCAGGTTTTGTAGGATATGTGGACGAGGATGACAGTGTAGAAAGTGTGCAAATAAAGCTTGTAGATAATGACGGAAATGAACTTTCAAGTCCAATAAATATAGGAAAAGAGGATTTTGTAAAAAGCAATATTATCTATAGAAAAAATGGAAATGTAATATATAAGGGCGAGGCGTATTCTTTTGAAAGTAAACTGAAGCTTGAAGCATTTAATGTTAATATAAAAGTTGAGGTAAGTACTAAAAACGGAAAATCGGCAAGTATAGTAAGAAGATTGTTCTACGATAAGATAAATCCTTTTATTGATTATAAGGTATATGAAAGAGAGCTTGATTCCGATATGGTAAAAATAAAGATTCGCTCACGTGATAATTCATTTAAATTAAATCTTTATAACGGAGACTCACTTATAGGTACTGACGATAAAACCTCAATTTCTTATATTGAAGGTAAAGACGGTAATACTACGCAGATAGTTACACAAATAGAAGTTCCGCTAAACGAGGGGCAAAACAGTATAAAAATAAGTGCCATAGATCTTGCCGGGAATAAATCTGAAAAGACCATATACATCTATAGAGCAAAAAATAATTAGTAGAAGAAGGAGAGCTGTTTAGGGCTCTCTTTTTATTTTGTACAATCTATATTGCCATATATCGACCGAACAACTATTCCATATTGCGTGTAAAGCGTTTGAGGGTTATAATTTATGTAAAGACGGAGAAAGGAGAAATTTATAAATAACTTTTATAAATGATAGTTTAGCCATCAAAGTCCCCAATATAAAAGTTAAAATTCTAAAATTCAATTTCTATGAAATAAACCTGTCAATCTGTAGAACAGGAAATCATAGTATTCTAAATGATTATTCAATCTGAAGATCCCAAATACGATTTTTACATACAAAAATATATAAAAATACTACTTAAAGCAAAGCCCACGCAGGTTGTAGCGAGTATATAAGTTGCAGACAGATAGGTTTTTATATATTGCATAAAAACCGTCTTACTCTATGTAAAAAATCAAATAAAGTATGGTTTATAACTGTGAAGTATCAATGAAAGAAGTGTCACAGTAAAGGCTTACTAGGTAGCCGCTCATTGATACCTAACATATTGAAAAATAAAGAAGGCCATGTAAGTATAACTGTCAGGATATGAGATATATTTTGACAGTTTTTGTATTGTAAATATTGAATCATCAGAGATTTATTTTAAGCTTTGACTATATTATTGTAATTATATTTGATACAATACGAAGATATAAGTTTTGAATGTTTAATCTTACGTAATTTATTATAATATTAAACATTCAAGTATTTTGAAAGAAAAGAGAGCATGAGTTATAAAAATATAAGAAAAGAATGTGAAGAGCTGTGGGCGAAAAATAAATACTATGTACTGAGTAAATCACATAAGGAATATCTCGGGATAAGAGAGTACCTGAAAGGGAATGAATTGGATGTCTTATTTCTGAAAGATAAAATACAAAAAATAAAAGGTATGAATGAGAGTAGAAAAGATTTCAGTAATGCCGTTCTTCATGTGTGGGGATATTTTAAAGAGGATGCAAGTGCTGTAGAGAAACAAGAACTATTTAATATATTAAATGCATATATGGAAGAGAGAAGTAATCAGACAGTTGTAATTGACTATATAAACACTTTACTAAAGAAATACCCTAATAAATATTTGGAAAACTCAACTTTCTTAACAGGAGAATATTATGAGACTATGGCATGAAAAAATCATACATTTATTACCTAAAAACCGGCTGATTGGACAGCATAGATACTTTTGCCGGAATATAAAATTTCGCCTATAAAAATATTCTCTTAAATATTTATACATATTTATGATATATAATAGTGAAGACTTTACAATAACTTATTTTTTATGGAGGAAAAGTGAAGAAGAGGGTTTTAATAGGTATTGTTGTAGTTCTATGTATCATACTTGGAATTATATTTATATCAAGAGAAATGGATGGAATAATAGGTTCAAAGGAGAAGGTTACGCAGGAGCAGTTATATCAGGTAGAGGGTGATGAAGTAGCGCTTGTATATAATTATTCTTTGCAAAAGGCCAAAGCAATATATAAAGACGGAGTAGTATATGTACCTCTAAATTGGACCAGAGCCATACTCAATGATAAATTTTATTACAGTGATGATGAAAAGCTTCTTTCATACGCTTTGCCTACAGAAATAGTTTATGCAAATTTTGAGAATGTGGATAATAACGGAAAGCCGCTTTTGCTTGAATCGGACGGAAAGGTTTATCTGTCTATAGAAACCATAAAGGCTTATACAGACGTATGGGTAGATTCATATACTGACAGTGAAATTAAAAAGTTGTATATCAATAATACTTTCGGTAGTTATGATGTTGCTACAATAAAGTCAAAGTCGGGACTGAGAGTGGATGCCGATAATTGGTCTGCAAGTATAGAGGGTGTGGAACTTAAGAAAAATGAAAATGTTACAATAGTTGAGCAAAATGAGAAGTGGTATAAAGTTTTCACACAAAGCGGTTTGATGGGATATGTAAAGAAAAATCACTTGAAAAATTTCACACAAGCCGAAAGACAAAGTGGATTTGTAAAGCCGGAATATACTTCTATATCAATGGATGAGAAGGTTGTTCTTGGATGGCATCAGGTAACGACAGCTGCCGCAAACAGTGGTATGGAGAAGGTTGTTGCAAATACAAGCGGGATGAATGTAATATCACCGACATGGTTCAAACTTTCAGATAATAAGGGCAATTATACTTCTATAGCAAGTAAAGATTATGTAGATGCGGCACATAAAAAGAACTTACAGGTATGGCCTTTAATTGATAATTTCAGTAAGGATATCAGTACATTAAAGATACTATCTTCTTCCGAAAACAGAAAAAATCTTATTTCAAACCTTATTGCAGATGCAAAGAAATATGGTTTTGACGGAATAAACATAGATTTTGAGTCACTTACTCAGGATAATGCACCGCATTTTATTCAGTTTATTAGAGAGCTTTCTGTTTCTTGCAGAAACAATAAAATAGTGTTGAGTGTGGATGTGCCGATTCCGGCATCTTACAATATGTATTATGAGAGAGATGAGTTGGCTGAAGTTGTGGATTATGTGATAAACATGGGATATGATGAGCATTACAGCGGATCTGATGAAGGAAGCAGTGCTTCTATAGACTTTGTAAAAAATTCTATTACAGACAGCCTTACAGAAGTACCTAAGGAAAAACTTATAAATGCTGTTCCGGTATATACAAGAGTTTGGACCAAGGAAAATGATAAGGTTACATCAACAGCGCTCGGAATGGTAGGAGCAGCTACATGGGTAAAGGAAAATAACGTAAATCTTACCTGGGATGAGGAAGTAGGCCAGTATGTAGGGCAAACTACAGTGGGAAATGCCACCAAGTATATATGGATGGAAGATGAGCGTTCTATGAAGCTTAAAATGGATGCGGTAAAGGAAGCCGATTTGGCGGGAGTGGCAGTTTGGAAACTGGGACTTGAACCGAAAGAGATTTGGGATGTTATATCATATAAATGATAATGGATATGCCCGTTTTTTGTACAATTTAGAGTAGTGAAAGGTTCGGTAAAATGAAACGATATAAAGTCGGTCCTGTATTGTTGGGACTTACTATGTTGATGTCCTTTAATGCCTATGCAGGTGTTGATGGATGGAAACAGGAAAATAACGGTTGGAAATATTATAAAGAGGATAAGGCTCTAAAAGCTTGGCAGCAGATAAATAATAATTGGTATTTCTTTAATGAAGACGGAAGTTTAAAAACCGGTTGGTATATGGACGCCACAAATAATTGGTATTTTTTAGACAGCTCTAAAACTGCCAATGAGGGAGTGCTTTTATCAGGATGGCAGTGGATAGACGGATATTGCTATTATTTTGAAGGAACAGATAATGTTACATTTGGAAAGATGTATTCAAATACTGTTGTAAGCGGATATAAAGTTGATGCTTTAGGAAGATGGATTAATGAAAGCGGAGCAGAGTATTATGAAGCCGGTAAAGGTATAAGTACAGGTAATGCTTCACAAAGTTCATCGAATACAGCAAAGAAAACAAGTATCACAGCAAGTTCGGAAAAAAGCGGTGGAAGTGGAAGCTCAAGCAAGGGCGGAAGTTCCGGAAAAAGCGGAGGCTCAAGCTTTTTAAATCAAGGAGAAAAAAGAGAAGAAAACAGAATATTAAAAGAATCAAAAGTAAAGGCTGAAAACTCAAGTTCCAAAATAAGTGAATATTTGGTAGGTTCAAGACAAGACTTAAGCCCGGATAAAAACAACAGCTTAATTGTAGATAATAAAACCGGTAATAATGAGAAGTCCGGAAGCATAGAAAAAAATATAAATAAAATGCATATACTCATAATAGGTATAAATGAACTTACAATTACTTTACTAAAGCATATTTCAAATGATATGACTATGTCATTAAATGAAAATACCAAGGTCAGCATTATAGATACGGATGCCGCCAACCGTATGAGAGAACTTTTATACAATAATGAGGGCTTAAAAAAATCTTTGGATATAGAGGTAATGAATCTTGGCTTTGGAAAAAATGCCATAAATGAACATTTAAGAAATATAAAAAATGATGATAATTTATCAATTATATTTTTAATGAATGAAGATGTGGTTAAGAGTCTTAAAAATCTTAAGATAATTGACGGGTATTTTGAGTCTGTACCAAAGATAATAAGAAATGTATCAAATGTGGATTTAAGCTATATACTTACTAAAAATCATGAAAAAATCCGAATCTTCGGTGATGTTTCACAGATTATGACAGGTGATGTAATGATAAGAGAGTCACTTGATAATCGTGCAAAACAGTTTAATGAAAGCTATAATAAATCTTCCGTGGCGGCAGGTATGGGAGAAGGGCAAAAATGGAATGAACTCTCCTATGTAAAGAAGAATTCTTCAAGATTATCCGCATCACATGACAGAATAAAGGAAGAAATAGTAAGAAAAGTATTTTTTTCTAAAACGGAGGAAGAGATTGTCGATTATCTAAATAAAAAGTTTGAAGAGTTCAGTGATTTGCAGAAAAACCGAAGGGAAAATCCTGAAAAATTCAAGCAGGAATTTTGTAAATATTTAGAAGAAGCTCCATTACTTGATTTTTTATCAAGGCTTGAACATAAGAGATGGTGCAACAGCTATTATGCAATGAATTTTAAGTATGGAGAGAAAAAGGATGAGAACTTAAAGACACATCCATGCCTTATAGACGATTGGGATATTATAAAAGGGGAGAAGTTTGAAATCTGTCATCCCGAATATGATTTATTGTCGGTATTTACTCTCTTTCAAAAGGAGGAATAGAAATGGAAAAAGAGCAAAGGCATAGAAAGCCGTCTGATGAAATGCAAAGAGCGGCCTATGAATATAATGAAAAAAAGTATAAATATGATGCTTTTATAAGTTATAGACATGTAGAGCCGGATCAAAGCATTGCCAAACAGGTGCATCAGATGATAGAGACATTTAAGCCTCCAAAGGAGTTCTATGAAGACGGTAAAAAACCTACCTTTAGAGTGTTTCGTGACAGAGAGGAGCTGGCGGCGAGGGATCTGGGTGCTTCCATAGAAGAGGCACTTGAAACAAGCAGATATCTTATAGTCATATGTTCAAAAAGAACACCTTTATCGGATTGGTGCCAAAAGGAGATAGAGACCTTTAAAAGCTTACATGGAGATGAGAGAATAATACCGGTACTTATAGAGGGTGAGCCGGATGAGTCTTTCCCGCAGGCACTTAAGGAGCTTAAGCGTGGGGATAATGAGAGTCTACAGGATGTACTTGCAGCCGATATAAGACCTGATGAAATACTTAAGGCTGATTTTAGCGGATACGAAAATCTGCAAAATAATAATATTTCAAAATTAAAGGAGCTTACAAAGGAATCCTTAAAATTATTAAAAATTGAAAAATACAGGATAATGGCAACAATACTCGGTTGTAGTTTCGGAGACCTTAAGCAAAGGGATAAGGAGAGAAAAAACAAGCTGATTCTGACCGTATCCTCTATGGCGGGAGCGGTATTTTTGATATTCGGGCTGTTTATGGCAAATGCTTATCAAAAGGCGGAGCTTGCAAGGCAGGAGGCGGTGCAGTCAAATACCGGAATATTGATGAAAACTGCCAAAGACTTTTTGAGGGAGGGAGATTATATCAAGGCGGTATTGGTGGCAAAAGAGGCTATGCTTCCTATAAAAAAGGATATGAAGTATTATGATACTTTAAAAGCTGAGGAGTTTTCAATATTTAATAGTACCATATATCATAGTGGTGCTTCCACATTGACAAATATATCCACAAAAAATAAATTTACATATATGGCAATAAGTGAGGATGAAAAATATGTGGCATACGGACTTGATAATAATGACACCGCCATAGCAAGTGTAGAAAACGGAGAGGTATTAAAAAGATTTACAGGGCATACCCAACAGGTCAAATTTGTTGCATTTTCAAAGGACGGAAAATATCTGGCATCATCCTCTTTTGACAGTACCTGTATTATTTATGATATAGAAAGCGGTGAAGTGGCGGCAAAGCTTGAGATAGAAGGTATACCTATGCTTGCCAGATTTTCCGAGGATAATACCAAATTGTATTATGTTACGCTTGTAAATGACGATACCTGCTTTTATGTATATAATACCGATACCTGGCAAAAGCAGGGGGGTTTTGTGATCAACGGTCAGGTAAAATATGCCGATATAAAGCGTGACGGAAGTGAGATTTTGATAGCTCTGGAAGATAATACAGAGGATCAGCTTACAAGAAGAAAAATGGAAGATGGTAGCATAATAGATATTATACCAAGGATAAAAGGCATAGCTTTAGAGCAGGATGAATTTGATAAACCATATATAGCGGCAAGTTATTCAGCCGACGGCAAGAATATAATACTGCTTACAGAGGGTGATATTATGAAGATCTCACTTGAAGATAAAACGGAAATATTTAAACAGGATATTTATATCAGCCCAAATGATACAAGGGTATTAACTGAAAGTTACAATGGAGAAAAAATTGCGGTAAAAGCAGGTACACAGGTATATATTCTGGATGGAAACAGCGGTGAAGTAGTGGATGAAATATATTTTCCGAAAGTGAATATGAGATATTTTGCCTATAACTATGATACAAATACTGTGGTAGGTTTTGGAGAAAACGGAAATTATTCTATATGGAAGGATAAAATAATAGTTGAGAATAATTTAAGCTATGGAGGCGGAGTTCCTATAGAATTTATATATTTAAAAGACGGAAGTAAGATACTTGCAAACTCACATGAAAGTCAGACAATAAAGATAATTGATTTAAAATCAAGAGTTTTATCAGAGCCTATATATGCAAGAATAATAGCAAACTCCGATAATTTTTCACATATGCTGCTATTTGACGGAAGCGGTTTTGTTCTTTCCGATGATGACGGAAAGACAAGTAAAAAAATCAATCCTGATGAACCGACAACCTATGGCATTATGTCAAATCCAAAATATAACAGAATATCAAATGACGGCAGATATTATGCCTATATAGGTATGACAAAGGATAATTTATCAACTGCAAAGCCGATATTAAAATTGTATGATGTTCAAAATGATATAAATAAGCAGTTGGTTATAAATAATACTTCGACAGCATTTGTTTTCAGCAATGATTCAAAGCAAATATTGCTGCTTGACAGTGTAGAAGGACTGAGGATATATGATACGGAAAGTTTAGAACTGATAAAAAGCTATAATAATATAAAGGATGAATCGGGAGTCATAAAATTACTTATAAACTCCGAAATCCTTGTGATAAACAGATTTGCAGGTATAGCCTCCGTGTACAATCTTGATACTAATGAACATATAGTAGATATTCCGGGAGAGGTAGTAAATATACAAAAATCTGATGGTGGAATAAAATTAAGGGGAATACAGAATAATACTGCATTTTATTGGAGCGACAAGGACGGTTTAAGTAAATGGGAAATGGATGAGACATGTGCAGAAACTGCATTAAGTTTTAATGATGTCAACCTATATAATGAAGATGCAGATATACTGATGATGATAAGAAATAATGAAACGGATAGAAAATGTTATGTGGTTGACTTTTCAACCGGAAGACTGAATATGACACTTAGTCCATCAATAAAAGATTATAATGTAAACGGTCATATTTCACCTGAAGGTAGGCTGATAGCAATAGATCAAAACTATTATGTAAATTTTGATAAAGACAGTACAAAATCCCAATACTATATGGCATCTGCAGTATATAAGCTTTTAAATGAGGATGAGGTAAATGCTGAGATAGAGGGTATTATTGCAGGAAGAAAACTCTCACAGGAAGAGAAGGTCCAAATAGGTATAATTGCAAAATAATATTTTTATAAAAAATACTGCCACAGCTTTTAGCGGGCAGTATTTTTATTATATTTTATTTTTTTTTAAAAAGTTTTGCAAAGAACCCTTTTTTCTTAGGCTCTGTTTTTACAAGCTTTCCACCTTTGACACTCTTTATATCAGATATATATATGCCGCTTACTACAGCCTTTACCTCTGTCTTTAGCGGTATAGAGGCAAATACTTTTTCATCCGCCATCAAGGTCATGATTTTAGGTCCGACTTTTGCTTTTACAATAGGAACCTTGGTCCATTTAAGATACCAAGGGGTTTGTTCATATACAATCTTGGGTAAACCCGACTCTTTTATTTTCAGTTTCTTTTTATCTATAATAAGCATTGAAACCGTTTGCTTTGCAGCTTCCATAGCGGCTTGAGATTCCACCTGTCTGCTCTCCATCTTTCTTCCAAAGAAGTAAAGGGCAACCAAAGCGACAATCAATATAACCAGTATGACAATAAGAATTGTCAAAAATATATTCACTTTTAGTTCCTCCAAAAAATAAAAATTGTGAAGTATCACTGTCGTCAATTATATCAAAATCTTAACAATTTATCAACAATTTATCAAGATATGAAAGATATCTTGTTAAGAACAAGAATTATTAAATGTACATTTTACAGTAAAAAAATACATTTAAAGGCTTATTCATTTGTAAGCCTTTTAAATCCTTGTATGGCAAAAACCGTATTTAAGGTTTATAATTTAATAAAATCGGCAGACAGTGAGGATGTGATATGGATTTTTTGCGAAAAAAGCTTTTTATATATTTTTTTATAGTGGAGTTATTATCAATACTGCTTGCTTTTTTATCTTTTGTTTATATAGCAGGATTTGAGTATATTTATGGGATAATCAGGCAAAATATGGCTGCTTTTATAATATCATTATTTTTTATATGATTAACTACATTCACTCCAGCTGCAATGGATTTATCACCGACAACTCCGTAAAACTCAATTTTTTCTTTTTTTCAAATAACTCATTAGAACGATTTTCCCAATTAGGATTATTATCTTTTTTTAAACTATTGTTATCAGAATTATCTATGACATACTCCATCTTAAAGTAATTTTCCTGAATATACTTCTTGCACTCAAATTCTATTAGAGCCTCTGAAGAATTCAAAAAAAATGTTATTTTCTCAATATTATCTAAGAATAAATAAACCTTCTTATCTTTAAATTTTTCTCCCAGTTGCTCTCTTGTATCCTCACCAAATATGAGTTTTTTTATAGATTCAAGATCATCTTTACTATGAAAAATAATTTTAGTTGTATTTCCTTTATTAGGTTCGATCTTTGAGAATTCAGGAATCGGATAATTACTGTCACTTTGTTCTGTATTTGCAATTCTCTCAACTTCAATTTTCTCTCCA
>ERZ772977.1547-NODE-1547-length-11411-cov-20.447781_pt1 | contig 11411 bp, 11 predicted proteins | sample MGYA00511131_ERZ772977 | MGnify/ENA primary metagenome ERZ772977 (study PRJEB29015, sample SAMEA2737935) | human oral metagenome | biome: human oral; feature: human-associated habitat; material: dental | place: China | collected 2151 ...
GAGGTTGCGCCGGAGGCCGCCCGCGGAGGACCCCTCCCCGGCCGCCCCGGCTGACGCCTGCGCGATCTCGGCGGATGGCTCCGCGGGGCGATGGGCGTCGCCGGGGTGTGCATCCATGGGGCCTCGCTCGTGTGCTCGTGCGCTCGTCGGCCGCGCGCCGCCCGGCCGGCCCCTCGAGGTGTCCGGAGGCGGCCGGCGGTTCGCGCCGAGTGGGGCCTCACTATAGCGTTGGGGCGAAGAGCGCTCGAACACGTCGCGCGCCTCCTCCCAGGAACCGGAGCCATCGCATGGAGACCACGGAGATCGCCAATGCACTCGTCCGCAGGCCGAGCCCCCGACTCGCGCAGGGGCTGGTGACCCATATCGAGCGCAGCGCGATCGACCTGGACCTGGCCCGCAGCCAGTGGCAGGGCTACGTCGACGCCCTCCGCTCCCAGGGCTGGGAGACGATCGAGGTGGACCCCGCCCCCGACTGCCCCGACTCGGTCTTCATCGAGGACGCCGTCGTCGTCTACGGGCGCACCGCCGTCGTCACGCGCCCCGGCGCCGATGAGCGCAAGCCCGAGGTGGAGGCGGCCGAGCGGGCCGTGGCGGCGCTCGGCTACGACGTCAAGCGCATCGAGGCGCCCGGCACGCTCGACGGCGGCGACGTGCTCAAGTACGGCGGAAGGGTCTGGGTGGGCCAGGGCGGCCGGACCAATGAGGAGGGGCTGCGCCAGCTGCGCGAGCACCTGGTCCCCGAGGGCGCCGAGACGATCGGCGTGCCCCTGACCAGGGTGCTCCACCTCAAGTCCGCCGTGACCGCCCTGCCGGACGGCACCGTCATCGGCTACGAGCCGCTGGTGGACGATCCGTCGGTGTGGGACTCCTTCCTCGCGGTGCCCGAGGAGAGCGGCGCGCACGTCGTCCTCCTGGGCGGCGACCGGCTTCTCATGGCCGCCGACGCGCCGCGCTCGGCCGCGCTGTTCCGGTCGCGCGGCTACGAGGTCGTCGAGGTCGACATCTCCGAGTACGAGAAGCTCGAGGGCTGCGTGACCTGCCTGTCGGTGCGGCTGCGCGGCTGCCCGGCCTGAGACCGGGCGGCCGCGCAGCGGCGGGTGCTCCGCGGGGCTCCGGGGGCGCGTCAGCGCGGCTCGGGCGGACGCACCACCCGCAGCCGCCACGCGCCCAGCAGCCAGGTCAGCGTCGTCAGCCCGACGGCGAAACCGGTCCCGTGGGTCAGCCCGCGCCACAGGTAGTCGCCGGCCCCGGACCCCAGCTCCTCGACGATGTAACTGGACAGTTCGCGCGTCGACCACAGGGGCAGCACCCGCGTCCAGTCGGCGGTCGGATCCACGAGGAGCTGGAGGGCCATGACCGCCAGGAGCAGGAGCGCCCCCTCCAGGTCCCTGGGGACGAGGGCGGCGGCCACCGGCCCGAGGGGCGCCGCCACGGCCACGGTGACGAGCAGCATGGGCGCCACGGCGGCCGGGTGGATCAGCTTATCGCCGATGGTGAGCTGGACGAGGACGGCGTACAGCCCGGCTATCGTCCAGCCCAGCGCCAGGATCGCGACGAGCCTGCCCGCCACGAGCGCCGTCGGGTCGGCCCCGCTCGCGGCGAGCCGGCGGTCCACCGGGCGCGAGGAGACCGCGGTGAACAGGCCCAGGGTCGCGGCCGCCCAGCCCAGGCCGATCGACAGCAGGCGCAGAGCCGTCCAGTGCACGTCGATGCGCGCCAGGTAGAAGGTGAGCGGCAGCAGGAGGGCGAGGGCGAGCGCCCCGCGCCGTCGAAGGATCTCACGCAGGGTGATCAGGGCGACCAGTCCCGCGGTGCGCAGGAGGCGGGGGCGGTGCGCGGGCGCCGGGGCGGGGGCGGCGTCGGCCGGCCGCGTCGTGGCGACGGCGCTCATGCGGCGCGCTCCGCGACGGCCCGGTGGGCGGAGGCCTCCGGGGTGGGCAGTTCGACGACGCGGTCGACGAAGTCGATGTCCCGCAGCAAATGGGTGACGAGGAGGACCCCGGCGCCGGAGGATCGCCAGGCCGAGATGAGCGCCCACAGGTCCTCGTAGGCCAGGGCGTCCAGGCCCTGGTAGGGCTCGTCGAGGAGGAGCAGATCCGGGGAGGCGAGCTGGGCCAGGGCGAGGTTGATCTTCTGCCGGGTGCCCCCGGACAGGGCGCCCACGACCTGGTCGCCGTCGGGCTTCCAGCCCAGGCGCTGGAGGATCCGATGACCCGTGGACACCGCGCGGCTCCGGTTCGCGCCGTCGAGCGCCCCGAACAGGCGCAGATGCTCGTCGACCGTGAGCAGCGGGGCGAGGGCGTCGAGCTGGGGCGCGTAGCCGAATCGGGAGGTGCGCTCCACGGTGCCGGAGCCGGCCCGCAGCAGTCCGGCGCACACCTGCAGGAGGGTGGACTTGCCGGCTCCGTTGGCGCCGACGACGGCGACCACCTCGCCTCGCCGCACCGTCAGGTCGAGGTCGGCGAGCACGGTGCGGCGGCCGCGGCGCACGCTCACGCCGCGCAGCCTCAGCACGACCGGGCCGAGCGTCCGCTCCGGGTCCCTCCGGCGGTGGTCGGGGCCGTCCTGCGTGACGTCCTGCGTGAGGGCCGAGGCGAGGTCGCGGGCGTACAGGACGGCGGGGCCGAACAGGTCCGCCGGGGCGACGCCCGCGCAGGCGGCCTCGGCGCGGGCGTCGGCGACGGCGCGATCGACATCCCGGGGGATCACGCCCCGCGAGGCCAGTTCGGTGCCCAGACCGCGGTACCAGGCGTCCTCGGGGCTCATGCGTTCACCTCGGCGCTCATCGCCGCGCCCTCCAGGACGGCGGAGAAGGCGGCGCGGAAGGCGCGCCACTCCTCGCGGCGGCCGGCGAGCTCGGTGCGCCCGGCGGAGGTGAGCTCGTAGTACTTGCGGGCCGGACCGGAGGTGGAGGGGCGGATGGCGGTTGTCACGAGGCCGCGGCGCTCCAGGCGGGTGAGCGCGGGGTAGAGGCTGCCGCCGGGGATCTCCCGGAGGCCGGCCGCGGACAGGCGCCGGGCGAGGGACAGGCCGTAGTCGGCGCCGCCCTCGAGGAGGGCGAGGAGACAGGGTTCGAGGAAGCCGCGCAGAAGGCGGGCGGTGGAGTCGGACATGTAGATAGAATATCTGGTTACTAGATAGTCTAACTAGTGATGATCGTCGCTCGTTCCCGCCACCGTTTTACGGAGAACCCCGCCACCGTTTTACGGTGAAATCTGCCACCGTTTCACGACAAACCTTGCCACCGTTTTACGACGCATCCTAGGCTCGCGCCATGGATGACCTTCTCCCACGGCATGTGCAGGGGCGGGTGGAGGACTTGCTGAACGTCTTCCCCGCCGTCGAGCTGATCGGCGCTCGGCAGGTGGGCAAGTCGACCCTGGCGGCCATGATCGTCGAAGCCGCCGACCGGCCGGCGCGACTCCTGACCCTGGACGATGCGGAGACCCGCGAGGCCGCAACCGCGGACCCGCGCGGTTTCCTGGCTCTGGAGCCGGAGGGCCTTCTCGTCATCGACGAGTTCCAGCGCGTTCCCGGGCTCGCACTGGCGCTCAAGGCGGCCGTCGACTCCGACCGCACCAGCGGGCGCTTCCTTCCGACGGGCTCCGTCACCATGCCCGCCGCCCAGCCCGCGGGGGACAGCCTGGCCGGGCGCGTCGTCGGCACGCGCGTCTTCGGCTTCAGTCAGGGCGAGAGGGCCGGGCGGCGGGACGACTTCGTCCGGGCGGTGCTCCGCGGGGCGCTGGAGGCGCAGTACCGCTCCGGCATGGGGCGCGCCGATTACGTCGACCTGCTGACCGCCGGATCCATGCCCGAAGTCTGCCGTCTGCCCCAGCGGTACCGGGCCGACTGGCTGGAGAGCTACGTCTCCCGGCTGCTGGGGCGCGACCTGCGCGAATTCTCGCGCCTGTCCGATCCGCGGCGACTGCGCTCCCTGCTCGCCGGCTTGGCCGCCGCCCAGGGGTCCGAGACCGTGGTCGCCCGTCTGGGCGGCGCGGTCAACCTCAGCGCCTCGACGACGACGTCGTACATGGAGCTCCTGCGCGCCCTCCACCTCGTGGAACGGCTGCCGCCCTGGACGCCGAACCTGCTCAAGCGCGAGGTCGGGCGCTCCAAGTACCTCCTGACCGACTCCGCACTGGCCATGCGGCTGACCCGGACATCGCCCGACACCCTCAAGGATCTGGTGCGCGGTGGCGCCCTGGGGGGACTGCTCGAGGCCTTCGTCGCCGCCGAGCTCATGCGTCAGAGCACCTGGTGCGAGGAGCGGTTCACGATCAGTCACTACCGCTCCCCGGACGGGCGGGAGATAGATCTGATCCTGGAGCTCGACGACGGCCGGGTCATCGCCGTCGAGGTCAAGGCCGCCTCCTCGGCGTCCGCCGCCGACGCCAGGCACCTGCGGTGGCTGGAGGGGAGGATCGGTGATCGCCTGGTGGCCGGCGTCGTTTTCACCACGGACGACCGCTCCCGTCACCTGGGCGGTCGCCTGTGGGCCGTGCCGGTCGCCGCGCTGTGGGAGCTCGGCTGACGGCGCGGGACAGCGGCGCGGGACAGCGGCAGCGGGCGGCGGCACGGCCGACCATCCCCGGAATCCCGCCGAATGTTGATTCAGCCCACCCCTAATTCAACACGGTTGGGGCGCTCGGGCGGATCCGTGATGATTCCGGATCGGCGAGCCGGTAGGCGGTGGCGCGCCCCGAGCCGGTGCGGCGGAGCTCTCCCCGCCCGGTCATGGTCGTCAGAGCCTTCTGCGCCGTACCGCGGGAGACTCCCGCCAGCCGCATGAGGTCGCCGGTGCTGATCGACCCGAACGTCTGGCACCACAGGCGGATGGTCGACCGGCACTCATCGAAGCGCGTCGACGCATAGGCGACGACGTCGGCGAACCAGGGGGCCCTTCGGGCCGGCATGACCGCCTCTCGCGCCGTCGCCCCGAGGAGCCAGGCGTCGTCGTACCTGTCGATGAGCGGTGCGTCCGGGGCGGTGCACTGCGCGGCGGCCCGCAGCGCCGCCCCGGCTCCCTCCGGGTCCGTCTGCAGGGCCGCGCCGACGGCGTCGAGCGAGACGAAGGGCGCATGCAGCAGGAGATCGACGATCACGACGACGCGCGTGTCGCGCTGGCGGGGCAGTGGACGGATCTGCTTGAACAGGTCTGCAATCGGTGCAATGGGGTCGCCGCCGATGAGCGTGCACGTCACGTGCGGACCGGGTTCCTCCACGATCGTGGGCGGCCGGTGCCCGAGGGGGATCATGGCCGTGTACATGCGGTCGACCCCGAGCCCCTGCTTCTCGACCAGCGTGAGGGCGCGGAACAGGTCCGCCAGCGCGGGATAGCGCGCGTGCCGGTTGCTCAGGACGTTCGCAGAGTTGATTCCGCCCGTGAACCCGCCCGGACTGCGCACCACGAGCGTGGAGTCCAACGAGATCCAGCGGACCTCCGTCGGCTCGCCCGAGTTCCAGTCGCGGTGGATGACCCCGTTGAGAATCGCCTCGCGCACCGCCGACTGGGGGACCAGGCGCTGCGGGGACAGGGCGAAGCGGTCGACCGACTGCGTCGAGTAGGTGTTGAGCACGGCCAGGGCGCGCTCGATGACGTCGATCTGCTCGAGGAGGGACATCGCGGGGTCGGCCACGATCCGATTGGTGACGGCTCCGCCCGGAACATCGAGGACCGTGAGGTCGATGAGCGTCGCCCGCGCCGGCGTGAGGGTCAGGCGAGCCGCCTGCGAGAGGTGGTCGTCGGAGCGCAGCGCCGCGATCCTGCGCAGGATGTCCGTGTCCGTCTCGGAGTCGTCGGCCCGGAGATCGGCCCTCACCAGGGCCATGGCCCCCGCGGTCACGGCGCGGGCGGTGAGGGCGGAGCGATCCGCCATGGAGTCGTGGTCCTGGGCCCGCTCGCGGTGGAGCCACCACTCGGCGCGGTCCACCGGCGCGCAGGAGTCGCCCACGCGCCACCGCAGGCGGCCCGAGGTGTCCGGCACCGGTTCGCGCGACTCGGCCACGTACAGGACGAGGATGCGCTGGCCCCCGACGTGACGGGCCTCGATATCGGGCGCTATGTCGATCGCCTGATGAATGCGCCGGCGGAGCCAGTCGGTGCTCAGCTCGGTTCCGAGGACGACGCCGGTTCCGTCCTCGACGCCGAGGATGAGGGCGCCGCCGCCCGGCGAGTTCGCCATGCAGGCCACCTCGTCCGCGAGTTTCACGGCGGCCGTGGGGTTCTGCTCGCTGCCGGGTTCGAGGTCCGGGCCATTGCGCCGTCCGGCCTCCTCCTTGAAGTCGATGGAGGAGGTCTCGGCGATCCGCGTGATGGCGCCGTTGCGCTCCGAGGCGAGGATCTCGTCGACGTCGCGGCGCAACTGGTCCCGGCGGTCCAGACCGGTTGGGCGCATGGTCTCCTCCAGGATCTCGCCGAATGTTGATTCAGCCTACCCCTAATTCAACACGGTTGGGGCACTCGGGCGGATCCGTGATGATTCCGGATCGGCGAGCCGGTGGGCGGTGGCGCGCCCCGAGCCGGTGCGGCGGATCGGGCGGGCGCTCACCGGGGCCGGGCCGCCGGGGGAGGGCGTCGTCGCAGGCCGTCGAGCAGGGTCTCGAGCGAGGCCGTGTCGCTCCACCCGTTGACGTCGACGCGCCCGTCGGGGGCGACGCGGATCTCGAGGCGGTCGGGCAGAGCGGCTAGTCGATCGACGAGTCCGGCGTAGCGGTCGGTCAGGGCGTGGAAGCGCTGGTTGGTGGATCCGACCCATGGCCTGGCGGTGTCGAGGCGCTCGACATCGAAGCGCCCGTCGACGAGCAGGTCGGTGTGATTCAGGAGGTCGGCGACGGCGGGCGAGGCGGCGGAGCGGAGCTCGTCGAGCTCGTAGCCGGTGAAGGTCATGACCGTCTGCCCGCGGGCCCGGACGAGACGCGCCAGCTCGGCGAGGGCGCCGGGCTGCTCGAAGGGCTCGCCGCCCAGAAGGGTCAGGCCCTCGACGTCGAGGGGGATATCTGCGGCGATCCGCTCCGGTGCTGTCATGCGGCCGCCGCGGGCGCCCCACAGGTGGGGGTTGAAGCAGCCGGGGCAGCGGATGGTGCAGCCCTGGACCCACAGCGCCGAGCGGGTGCCGGGGCCCTCCGCCCCGGTCCGGGCGATGAAGCGGGCGACCCGTACGAACTGCCGGGTCACAGGTCCAGAATGCGGCCGTGCACCTGAGTGCCGGGACGCCTGAACCGACTGAAGGACACCCGGCCCTGAAGGGCGACGAGCTGGTGGGGCTGGAGCGCCGCCGCCGAGGTGAGGTCGTTGAGGTCGTGGAAGCCGCCGCGCTCCTCGCGCGCGGCGACAATCCGCTCGACGGCGGCCTGGTCGAGCGCGGGCAGGGCGAGGAGGACCTCGGATGGGGCCGTGTTCACGTCGACGAGGGCGGGCTCCGAGGGGATCGCCGCCGACGGCGGCGCGGGGGTCGACACCGCCGGCGCGGACGAGGGCCGCGACTCGGCGGGTGTCGACGATGGCGGCGCCCACGCGGTACGGGGAGGCGACTGCTCGTAGTACTGACTCGTATCGACCTCGAGCTCGGGGGGCAGCGGGTCGTGGGATGGGATCCGTTGGGACAGGCGATCGTCGACCGGCGCCCGCGCCGTCGTGGAACGGCTCGGGACCTGATGGGTGCCGTACAGGGCGCGGAGGCGGGCGAGCTCGTCCTCGCGGGACACGATTTCCCTCAGGACGGTGCCCCGTATGATGAGGGCGTGGGCGAAGGAGCCGAACCAGGAGATTATGAAGAGAGTCCCGCCCAGGGTCTTCCAGGCGGAGTCCTTGTCCTCGCCCAGGGCGATTGAAATAAATGATAGGGCGACGACGACCCCCCAAACAGCGACAATGCGCCAGATCCTCGGGGACCTCGCCAGAATTCCGGCCCACAGCCATCCGAGAAGGGAGAACAATCCCATACCGATGATGATGGGTGCGATCCACAAGGAATTCACGAGCTTCCACGTGAACGGCTTCTGGTCGACGAGAACGTCGATTCTGTCAAGTGCCAAGGTCCATGCCCTCCCGGGTCGTGACGCGGGCCTCGGACCGCGTCTGCGTCTGCGCGGCGAAGTACTCGTCGGTGAACGCGCTGCGGACGGTGGTCGCCTCGAGGAGGTTCTCGAGCACGCCGATCTGGGACAGGCAGGCGCTGCCGGTGAATCCGATCGTCTCGGCGGTGACGGTCCCGTCCGGCGCGACCGACACCTTCAGCGCCCGCCTCGCGGGTCCGTCGGGGTGCGCGGTGCTCATGCGTGCTCGACCTCCATGACGAGGGTGACGACGCGGTCGTCGTCGACGCTCTGCGACGTGATGCGCATGCCCGCCTCGGGGGCGCGCTCCTCCAGGCGCCGGACGACGGCCCGCTGCACCTGCAGGCCGTAGGCGCGGTCCAGGTCCTCGACGAAGGCGCGGGCGCCGTTGGGCGTCCACGCCCCGGCGAAGCAGGCGTTCCACAGTCCGGCGGCGTCGCGTTGCATGGTGAGGCCGCCACCGGGGGTCTTGACCAGGAGCGCGCCGTCGTCCGCCCGGCGCACCGTGGCGCCGAGGTCCCCGAGGGATGCGACGAGCAGCGTCTCGTCGCGCATCCGGGACTCGACGCGGATCTCATTGACCGCCTCGACGTCGGAGGGGTGGTCCTGGTGGGCTTGGGACGCCGCGGCCGCGGCCACCGCCAGGGGGATCAGAACCAGTGACAGGCTCATGGGGCGCTCCTTATCCGCTCCTTCAGAACTCGACCCGCCGACCGGCCGGCGCGTAACGGGCCCGACTCGAATCTACCCCCGCGGGGGCCATCATCGGGTCGGGCGCGTGCGGGGATGTCTCCACACGGTTGTCGCTGGCCGATACGGCCCGCTCGCCCGCCCAGGCGCGCAGAGCGGCCAGGGACTCCGCCTGGGTGACGCTCAGGGGCACCGACCGCTCCACCGCCAGGCGCAGATCGTCCCCGGTGATGTCGCGGCGCTCGGAGAAGGCGTCGAACAGGCCCGCGATGACGGCCTGCTCGATCTCCGCCCCCGAGAACCCCTCCGTGGCCAGGACCAGATCGGCGCGCAGGGCGTCGTTGAATGCGAAGCCGGCGTGGCGCGGGGCCGCATGGATGTGCTTGCGCACGTGCAATTCCCAGATCTGCGCGCGCTCGTCGGGTGCGGGCAGGTCGACGAAGAAGATCTCGTCGAAGCGCCCCTTGCGCAGCAGCTCGGGCGGAAGGGACTGAACATTGTTCGACGTGGCGATGACGAAGACGGGGGCGGTCTTCTCCTGCATCCAGGTGAGGAAGCTGCCGAAGACGCGCGAGGCGGTGCCCGAGTCCCCCGTGGCGCCCACGCCGGAGAAGCCCTTCTCGATCTCGTCGACCCACAGGACGGCGGGGGCGGCGGCCTCGGCGGATCGGATCGCCGTGCGCAGGTTGGACTCGCTCGAACCCACGACGCCGGAGAACACCTTGCCGATGTCCATGCGCAGCAGGGGCAGGCGCCACGAGGCCGCGACGGCCTTGGCGGTGAGGGACTTGCCGCAGCCGGGCACGCCCGTGATGAGCACGCCGCGCGGCGCCGGAATCCCGTACTCCGCGGCCTCCGCCAGCCAGGAGTTGTCCCGACGGCGCAACCAGCGCTTGAGATTGTCCAGGCCGCCCACCCCGGTCAGGTCGATATTGGTGTCGACGTACTCCAGCAGCCCGCTCTTGCGCACCGCCTGCTTCTTCTCCTGCAGCACCGTGTTCACGTCGTCGGCGCTCAGGACGCCGTCCGAGGCCATGGCCAGGGCGAGCGCGCCCTCGGCCTCCGTCTCGGTCAGGCCCAGGGAGGCGCGCACCAGGCGGTCCTTGTCGATCTCGGTCAGGTCGATCCGCAGGCGGCTGTTCCCGGCGTTGGCGGCGATGAGATTGTCGAGGATCCGGCGGATCGCGGTCTCGTCGGGCAGCGGGAAGTCGAGGATGTGGACGTCCTTCTCGAGCTCCGGGGGGATCCTCAGGGCCGGCGCCACGATAATGAGCGTGCGCGCCAGGGGCCCGTTCTGGAAGTCCGCGGCCAGCTCGCGCAGCTTGCGGACGATCGCCGGGTCGGCGGGGCGGGCCCCGTCCCCCAGGTGGGCGTGAAGGTCGAAGAAGACGAAGGTGGCGGCCCGGTCGACGCGCAGGGCGGCGTCGAGCGCGCGCAACGGATCCGTCGTTCCCGGGCTCGCCCTGCCCTCCGGGTCCACGAAGCCGGTGGTGATGCTCCACGTGTGAATGGGCCGGGGCATCGAGAGCATCCCGCCCTCCATGGTCGACCGGATCGCGGCCAGGGCCCGCCGCTCCTCGAAGGTCTCCACGTACAGGACGGGGAAGCGCGCCTTCGCCAGGACGGCGAGGGAGTTCTGGAACGACGAAGCCATTCGCACGGGCCTTTCGGACGGGTCGGGCGGCGGGGTTCGCCGACTGCGGTCTCAGCCTTGATACCAGCCCTGGTAGACGTAGGGGAAGGGGATGTTCCCCCGCATGCCGATCGAGGCGGCGACGACGTCCTTGGCCGTCACCGCGGCCTCCAGGGGCGTGGCCCCCTTGGCGAGCTCGGCGGTCACCGCCGCCGCCAGCGTGCAGCCGGCGCCGTGCACGCGCTCGGTCCCCACCGCCGGGACCTCGAGGACCTCCAGCGTCCGGCCGTCGTAGAAGACGTCCAGGGCCGTGCCGGTGCCCAGGGAGGGGCCGGCCTTGGCGAGCACATTGGGCGCGCCCTGGTCGTGGATGCGCTTGGCGGCGTCCTTGAGCGCCTCGACGCTGGTGATCTCCTCCACGCCGGCCAGGGTCGCCGACTCGAAGAGGTTGGGGGTGACCATGGTGGCGCGCGGCAGGATCTTGGAGCGCAGCGCGTCGTCCACCGCGCGGGCGGAGACGAACTCCTGGCCCTTGCAGATGAGCACCGGGTCGAGCACGACCGTGGGGAACCGGTACTCCTCCAGGGCGGCCTCGACGACGTCGATGGTGGGGGCGGTGCCGAGCATGCCGATCTTGACGGCGGCGATCGCCGTGTGCACGCCCGCGCAGGCCTCGATCTGGTCGTGGATGACCTCGGGATCCACCGGCACGAAGCGGTGCTCGAAGCCGGCCTTGGGGTCCATGGACACGATGCAGGTCAGGGCGGTGCAGCCGAAGACGCCGAGCTGGTGGAAGGTCTTGAGGTCGGTCTGGGCGCCCGCGCCGCCGGAGGCCTCCGAGCCGGCGATGGCCAGGACGACGGGCGGGACGGGACGTTCGGGAGTTGATGTCATGACTCCTAGGGTGCCCCCGATGGGGCTCTGCGGCCAAGTGGCGTCCGCATCGGCCGCCATCTGAGACGGCGCGCCCCCGCCCCCTTCCGCGAACGCGCAGGTTTCCAGTCGAACGCGCGGCTGGGAGGTGCGCGTTCGA
>ERZ772977.1548-NODE-1548-length-11410-cov-2.318626_pt1 | contig 11410 bp, 10 predicted proteins | sample MGYA00511131_ERZ772977 | MGnify/ENA primary metagenome ERZ772977 (study PRJEB29015, sample SAMEA2737935) | human oral metagenome | biome: human oral; feature: human-associated habitat; material: dental | place: China | collected 2151 ...
TTCACACATTATTAAGATTATTCAACTATCAGTCTTCCTGTAAGCTGAGCCATTCGTCGTAAATGCTCTCGAGTTCGGTCTTGTACTCATCAGCCTTGTCCCCAGCCTCTCGGAGATAGAACACATCAGAAGCATGTTCAGGCTTACACATTTCAGACTCGATATCATCAATCTTGGCCTCTATATCGTGAATAATCGCTTCTAATTCAGCGACCCTGCGCGATCTGCGCCTCTCTTCAGCTTCTCGTTCCTTCCTGCGTCTACGCTCTTCTTCAGCGCTTAGTTCATCATTTGTATTTTCATCGTCACCAATATCGTTATCTTGCTTGTCAAACTCTGAACTTTTCTCGAGATAGTAATCAAACTTGCCTTTGTATTCCCTTATTCCTTCGTGTCTTAGCTCGAGGATTCTGTCGGGAATCTTACTGAGAAGATATCTGTCGTGAGATACGATGAGAACTGTCCCTTTGAATTCCATAATTGCCGCCTCGACAATTTCCTTTGACTCAATATCAAGATGATTGGTCGGTTCGTCGAAGATTAGGGTATTAGCCCCGGATAACATTAGCTTTAGAAGCGACAATCTCGCTTTTTCTCCGCCTGAAAGTGCCGATACGCTCTTGAATACGTCATCACCTCTAAATAAGAATCTACCTAGGATATTTCGCATTTCCGTGTCAGTATAGAGGTGATATGCGTTTTTCATCTCACCTAATACAGTCTCGTTTTCATCAAGCAAAAGCTGCCCCTGATCATAATAGCCAAAATCGACATTATGTCCGATTTTTAGATATCCTTCATCTGCTTCTTCCTCGCCCATGATGATGCGCAGTAGGGTGGTTTTACCTACACCATTCTCTCCGATAAAACATATCTTCTCTCCACTCTTGATATCAAACTTAACATCCCTAAAGAGCTGCTTCTCTCCAAAGCTCTTAGACAGCTCTTCTGTCATGATTACATCCTTCCCACTCTTGAAGTCAGCATCAAATGATAGTTTCAGTTCAGCCTGCTTGAGTGACGGTCTATCCAGCACTTCTAAATGCGCAAGTCTCTTCTCTCTAGACTGTGCCCTCTTGACAAGATGCTCCGTATTATGCTGCTTAAACCTGCGAATTATTTCTTCCTGCCTGGCGATTTCTTTCTGCTGCTTTTCGTACTCTCGTCTTATCACCTCTTCGCGCTCACTGCGCTTTACGAGGTATTCTGAGTAATTCCCGCGATAATCTACAAGGTGCGTCCCTCGCATATCAAATATGCGATTCACTATCCTATCCAAAAAGTATCTGTCATGAGATACGACGATTATCGTACCTTTATAAGTCTTTAGGAATGACTCGAGCCAAGCAAGCATCTTAAGATCGAGATGATTAGTTGGTTCGTCAAGCATGAGGATATCTGGCTTTTGAAGCATCATACATACCAATGCAAGTCTAGTTTTCTCACCACCAGAAAGCATGCTTATCTCCTTGTCGTGAGTATCCGCACCAAATCCCATGCTCGCCAGCACACCGATGAGTTCACTCTTGTATGAATATCCACCCATAGCTTTATACTCATCCATAAGGTGGGTATATGCTTCTAGGTCTTGATCGAATTTCGGATTATTCGTATCAGAGATTGCCTTCTCCAGGCTTGAAATCTCCTCTTCCATCTCATAAAAGTGCGTAAAAGTCTTCGCAGCTTCCTCGATAACTGTTCCTTCTGAGAAAAAGTGATCCTTCTGTTTGAGATACCCGACGACATACCCACTGCGGATAAAAACATCGCCGCTAGTCGGTTCATTCTCGCCTGCAATTATGCTTAGCAATGTGGTTTTTCCAGCACCGTTCGGACCGACTATTCCAACTTTGTCTCCTTTATTTACAGAAAACGAGACATCCTCAATGATGATGTCAGTTCCGTACGACTTGCATATATCTTTTGCCGACATTACAAGCATAATTAAAACTCCAGTCCGGGGCACGCATCTAATGACATGTCCGCGAACTCTCCTTTCTTCATCTGATAGTATGCAGAGCAAGCGATCATCGCACCGTTGTCTGTGCACAGGATCTGAGCAGGCTTTAGAATCTCTATTCCGGCTGCTTCACCCTTGCTCTCTAGTAATTCTCTAAGCCTACTGTTAGCAGCAACACCGCCAGCCACTACGATTTTATTATTTCCATAAGAAGTAGCCGCGCTGATTGCCTTATCTGCAATAACTTCCATAATCGATTCCTGAAATGAAGCTGCCAAATCAGGTACATTTATCTCTCTTTCTGCCTGTCTTTCGCTATTTATGTAGTTTAGTACCTGCGTCTTGAGTCCGCTAAAGCTGAAGTCATAGCTTCCATCATTGAGATACACCCTTTTAAATTTGATAGCATCTCTATCCCCTTCGCGAGCAGCTTTGTCTATCTTTGGTCCACCTGGATATCCTAGTCCGACTACCCTAGCAACCTTATCCATCGCTTCACCTGCCGCGTCATCTCTAGTCGCTCCAAGTATCTTGCACTCGTTATAATCATCTACTTTGATGATATTTGTGTGTCCACCAGAGACTACGAGCCCTATGAACGGTGGTTCAAGCTCCTTATAGTCTAGATAGTTCGATGCGATATGACCATGCATATGGTTTACCCCTACTAGCGGAATGCCGCGAGCCCACGCCATTGCCTTTGCCGTTGCCACTCCAACAAGAAGCGCACCAACAAGCCCTGGTCCATAAGTTACTCCTATGAGATCCACCTCATCCATGGTAACTCCAGCTTCACCTAACGCTTGCTCTATTACATCGTTGATATTCTCAAGGTGGCGCCGCGAAGCAATTTCAGGTACTACACCACCAAACTTAGTGTGTATGTCAATCTGCGATGAAATGACATTTGCCAGAACCTCACGTCCGTCCGCAACTATACCGACCGCTGTCTCATCACAGCTCGACTCTATTCCCAGTGTAATATGCTTATTATTGTGCATAATCACCTGTCTCCCTCTTCATAATTAGCGCATCCTCGCCATTATCCAGATAATACCCTGGACGCACTCCGCACTCTTTAAATCCGTATTTTTTGTAAAGCTTTATCGCTGGTATATTGCTTACTCTCACTTCAAGGTTTATGGTTTCCACGCCGTTTGCTGAAAGCATTTCAGTCATCGCGAGCATAATCGCATAGCCTATTCCCTTCCTTCTGAAGTCAACTCTCACTGCGATACTGTTAAGGTCAGCCTCACCAAGCACGGTCCAAATATCTGCATACCCTGCAAATTCACCTTCATACTCAGCCACAATAACGAATGCATTATCGTTTTCGAGTATATCGTAGCTAAGCGCTTCTTTGCTCCATGGCATTGCAAATGTCTGTACATCAAGCTCATATATATCATCAAGATCTGAGCGCTTTGCAATTCGGACTCCGACCTTAGTCTTATCCTCAAATGTTTCCCTTATCATCTGAGCTTCCCTATCTTGCTGCTGAGAGTACCAGATTCAAGTCTCATCTCAGCTTCACTCTTTCTCATATAGTTGGGAAGAAGGTCATCATAAGTGATTGTATTGTTACTCCTATATTTTTGAAGTGCTAGCTCAGCCACTGACGAAGCATCTTGATAGCGCCACTTTTCATCAGCTAATCGATATAATCCAGCTTCTCGAATCTTATCTTCATATGCATCTATGCCGTCACCAACGAAGATAATCTGCTTATCCTCAGAGTAGATTTTATTAAGTTCTTCCAAAAACTCATCTATCATGTACTGCCTCTCACTAAGTACAGCATTATAACTGGTACCATTTCTCTCAAAAAGTGCACCGTAGAGCTGTCCTCTCCTCGCATTGATGATAGGTGCGAAAAATCTTACTTCCTCACCCACATGAGCGTCAGCAAGAGCCGCCATTCCCTCTAGAGAAGATATCGAAATACAAGGTATATTAAGCATCTCAGCGATTCCCCTCGCACTAGATACCCCAATTCTTATACCTGTAAACGAGCCTGGACCTATAGAAGCCGCCACTGCTTCGATGGAATTAGTTCCAATCCCTTCTGCCTTGAGGCATTCATCAGCAAGCAGCATGATATCCTTAAGGTGATTCATTTCTTCATGGGAGCTTTTTGATGAGATTCTGCCATCTCCATCTATGAGTGCAGCTGAACCGTATTTTCCTGTTGTCTCAATGCTTAGAATATACATCTATAAACTCGCTCCCCTTGTTTTTCACCATACTCTATCAATATTACCTTTGCTTTTTCAGGTACAACATCCGCCACTATATCAGCCCACTCAATTATGCATACTCCATCAGAATAGAAATATTCATCAGCTCCGATATCGAGAAGTTCATCACCACTCGATAATCTATACACATCAAAATGGAAGAGCGGTATTCTACCGCTCTTGTGTTCCTTAACAATATTGAAGGTTGGACTATCGATATTCTCAGTAACCCCAAGCCCCTTTGCGATATACTTCGTCAAAGTAGTCTTGCCAGTTCCAAGATCTCCAATTAGAGCCACAATATCGCCCGGCTCCAATGAGGAAGCCAGTTTCATTCCAAACTCTTCAGTATCATGCTCATTTTTTATATAAACAATCTGTTCCTGAACACCCATTTCTCTTCCTATACCTACTTACAACAAAGCTTATATATGGTCGAGGCATATATCTTTGCCATCTTGTCATACGAATCGAGAGAGATTCTCTCATCCGCCATGTGCATGCAGTCATCTTCCCATGGGAAGAGCCCTCCGAAAGCCAATACACCGTCAAAGTGCTTTGCATATGTCCCGCCACCGATTACTACTGGTTCACTATCTAAATCCCCTGAGTAATCTCTATAGGCTTCCATCAGTGTTTTTACAAACTCGTCTTCTGGATCAACATATATCGCTTTATCGTCTGTACCCTTTACTATGCCTTGATTTGGTCCTAGTACACTTTCAATCCCTTTCATAACCGCTGAGTTATCATACGTTACTGGGACTCTAATGTTCATCTTCATAGTGGCAACTTCATCATTAATATCAATCGTTCCGACGTTTACGATTACCTTACCCGATTGATTATCTTCAAACTGACATTCTAAGCGTTCACCATTTAAATCAAATCCGATATGCTCATTATAGAAATCGATAAACTCAGTTACCTCATCTCCAGAGAGGTCAAGCTTACCAAAGAATTCTATAAGGATGCTTATAGCATTGAGTCCTTTCTCTGGCATTGAGCCATGTGCCGAGGCTCCATGAGCCTCAACGGCTAATGATGTCCCCGTCTTTTTAATGGTAACATCATACCCGCTCTCTTTACTATATGATTTAGCGAGTGCAATAATATCGTCATATCTTGCTCTCTCATCTGAAGCTATAACTGCTCTAGCATGCGCTGGAACTGCATTTGCTGCCAGTCCACCTTGAACCTTGCTCAGTATGAGCCCTTCCCTCACTGTATGCTTCTTGAGTTTCTGCGCGATATCAAAGATAAGAATCCCCTTCTCGCCATTAATTACGGGGAAATCAGCATCAGGCGTAATCCCAAAATCAGGCATCTTTGCCACTTCTCTATAGTGGATAGCGCTTTCCTTGCCAGTCTCCTCATCGAGACCAGCAATAAGCTTAATAGTTTTCTTAGGTGTAATGCCTGCATCTTTAATTGCTTTCATAGCAAAAAGTGCAGCGATAACAGGTCCTTTATCGTCAGCTGTTCCTCGTCCATACATAAAACCATCTTCAATCACTGGATTAAACGGACCATATTTCCAATCATCAGCCACAGGAACTACATCTAGGTGTCCAACTATGCCGAATGATTCTTCGCCTGGATCTCCAGGGAAAACAATTTCTCCAACGTAATTATCATAGTTGTGGACCTCGAATCCCATGCTCTCACCAAGTTTAAGCAGCTCAGTAAGAGACTCCTGAACGCCCTTTCCAAACGGGTAAAGCTCCCCTTCAGGTGTTCTTACTGGTTCTGACTTTACACTGTCAATTCTTACTTGTTTTGCAAGTTCTTCAATCATTTCAGAATTTGAATTTTCTAAGTACTCTATATAATTCATTCTACTACCTCTAACTGCAAAGTATCTCGCACTAAACATTACTTCAAATGCTTGATTATACTTGATTTACTTACTTAATCTTTCCCATATTTTCCGCTGTGGTCTTGTCGTTAGTCACATACAGCGAAATAACCTTTCCAGACTTAATTGTTGATAGATTTACTGACTTTATAGGATTTCCATATTCATCAAAAGTGAACACACCCGTCGCCCCTCTGACATTTGATAATTCTGCCAAGGCCTTTCGTATGTCCTTTGGCTTCTTAGAATTTGCTCTATTGATAGCATTGATGGCAAGCAAATACGAATCATATCCAAGGGCGGCATTACTCGTTGGTTCGGAATCATTACCGTACTTCTTTGCATACTCAATAATAAATCTCTGAGTCTCAGCCGTTACAGACTTTGTCGTCGTTTTTCCACCGCTGAACACAGAGTCCGATGGAAATACAACTTTAATCTTTGGATGGCTCTTCATCATCGCTATGAAGTCCTCATTATTCCAGTTTGAACTTCCTACAAAGGTTATCTTCTTCTCTAGATTTTCTTTTTCTATTTCGGAGAAGAGCTTATCGGAATTCTCTGCACCAAACGGTACAACCACAACATCTGCATCAGATTTCTTTATACTTTTAACAAGCTTTCCATAGCTTTCAAAATCGACATCAACAGCCTTCTGATAGACAATGGACGAAACGCCGGGAGAATCACCTGAAGTCCCTTGCTCTAGTTCACTAATCTTGAAGTTAAATCCCCTCTGCATGGCAATATTAGCACTGTCATTCTTCATGGATATCGTTGCAATTTTCCTTGAACCGAGCACACTGTACACGTATTCAGCTAGTCCTGCACCGCGCTGCGATTCGGTAATAGATGCCCTGAAATAATACTTGTTGTTCTCAGTAATCAACGGATTGACTGCAGACGGAGTAATAGTTGGAATCTTTGCTGACTCAATATATGGAGATGCAACCATGGAGTTCGCCTCACCAGCACTCCCTAGTATCACAGCTGGTTTCATCTTGATAAGGTTCTGTATTGCGCCTTTCGCCGAATTTACATCAGACTGGTTATCGACTCTAACGAGTTTAATCTTAATTCCATTTACATTGCTATAAATAGAATTTGCGAGCTCAATTCCTCTGATTTCCTCTTCACCTTGTTCTTTAAATTCTCCAGAACTAGGTTCATATATACCGATGGTTATGGTGTTATCATCACCAACTACCTGCTTATCTACAAAAGTCTTTTTGAAATTGTCAAAGGTCGTGCATCCACCAAGTACACTAGCTATCATTATCAGTAATAACATGATGGATACCGCTTTAAGTTTCTTCTTATTAATCAATGTTCAAAGCCTCTTTCATCTCTGCATGTGTTTCAATATTATTAATCTTACCACGGAGTTTAGCTGCTCCCTTCACCCCTTTAGTATACCATGCGACAAACTTCCTCATCTCTCTTACCGCAGAATATTCATCCTTAAGTTGAACTAGTTCGTCTAGGTGTCTAATCATCATCATGCTAAGTTCTCTTACAGTTGGACGAGGTGGTGCCTCCTCTCCACGGAAGGCTGCATTTAATTCTTTAAATATCCAGGGATTTCCCATTGCACCTCGTGCTACCATGACAAAGTCGCATCCTGTCTCCTCCATCATGCGTATGCCGTCCTCACCTGTAAATACATCGCCATTACCTATAACTGGTATGCCTACAGCTTCTTTTACCCGCCTTAGGATATCCCAGTCAGCATTGCCTGAATAGTATTGTTCCCGTGTTCTCCCGTGAACAGCAACAGCAGATGCCCCTGCACTTGATATGGCCTTCGCAACTTCTACTGCATTGATAGACGCATCATCGAATCCTTTCCTTATCTTAACGGTGACTGGTTTCTCAGAACTCTTCACAACCGCATATACGATGTCATAAACGAGGTCGGGATTCTTCATCAGAGCCGCACCATCACCGTTTTTTACCACCTTAGGAACGGGGCAGCCCATATTGATGTCGAGAATCTTATTTGGCTCTGAGTTTAAAGCTGATGCCGCATACGACATCACGTCAGGCTCACTGCCAAAAATTTGTACTGCTGTTACTCCGGATTCTGGAGGTATATATAGGAGTTTTGGCGTCTTTCTATCTCCGTAGTATAAACCTTTTGCACTCACCATTTCAGTGCACGTCATCGCCGCTCCCTGTTCCTCGCAGAGTCGTCTCATAACTGCATCCGTGACACCCGCAAGTGGTGCTAATAAAAATGGATTCGGTAGCTCAACATCGCCAATAATATATTTCTTATCTGACATTAGTTGCGTTTCTTCCTCTGTGATTTGTTCTTTTCATAGATGAGTACTAGACCATCGAGCGTAAGCCTTTTTTCAATGACATCTATGCACTTTACGCCATTCTCTACCATTGGAGCAAGCCCCCCTGTCGCAACAACTTTAATGGCATCATACTCTTTCCCATAGTTTTCTACGAGCTCTTTCTTCATGCCTTCAACGATGTATTCGGTAAGCCCCATATGACCATATACTAGTCCTGACTGCATGCCTTCAATGGTATTCTTGCAGATCATATTTCCTGGGACCTCTAAATCCACATGGGGTAGCTTAGCTGTCTGCTCAAAAAGTGCCTTTGCCGAAATTTTTATCCCGGGGGCAATCGTACCACCTAAATAGTCTCCGTCCTCAGTTATAGCGCAGAAAGTCGTAGCTGTTCCGAAATCGATAACTATTAGTGGACTCTTATACTTATGATGTGCAGCAACAGCGTTTACGATTCTATCAGAACCAATTTGACGTGGGTCGTCACATTTAATCTTGAGCCCCGTCTTTACACCCGTTTCAACAACAAGTGGTGATACGTGCAGATACTTATAGCACATGTGCTGTAAGGCAAAAAGCAGCGAAGGCACGACAGTGGATATAATCACATCGTCAATGTCAGATGGGTCTATCCCCTCATGTCTGAACATCTGCTCGACTAGAATCCCATACTCGTCTGCACTTCGCCTGCTATCTGTAGCAAGTCGCCAGCTAGTAATGAGCTGCGACTTGCTGAACACGCCTATCACTATATTTGTATTTCCTACATCTACAGCTAGAAGCATTTTAGTGATCCTCCATTCTCCTTAGAGCCAGTGCCATAGTGAGCCCTGGGATAATTCTGTTTCCTGTCAGCTCTGCGCCGAGAATCTCATTGATTCGCTTTAGTCTGTATTGAACTGTGTTGTTATGAATATTCATAAACTCTGCAGTCTTGTTACTATTCATTCCAGCATCAAGCACGAAGGTTTCGAGTGTCTCGAGTAGCAGCCTTCCCTTATTTAGAGATACTTCACGCTCAAATGGCTCGAGTAAATCTAGGTAAATCTTCTTGAGCACACTACTCTGCATCTGAATATTGATACAGTTGCAGACCATCGACATCTCGTACTTAGTAAATACCCTCTTGTATGGGAACACAGCCTCTACGTTATTCCATGTCTCGTTAATCATCTTGAAACCGTCTATTGCGCTGTCAAGCTCCTCAATACCTGTGGAGTGAAAAATCCTTACATCCTTACGGCCTTCTTTAAGATCATCGTACATTCTGAGACAATCATTCTTAAGCTGAGCACCCTTCTCTTCACCTGCATCAGCATAAATCATGCCGTAAAATTCATTTCCTTCAATGAGTGGAAGGATTCCGAAGCCCTTGTCTGATTTGTATCTCTCGAGAATATCTTGTGATGCTCTGTTGTTTATCCCATTCGCATAGAATACGCTGACAAACTGCTTGCCTTTGAGTCCAGCCTCGTCGATTAGGGTGTAGCAGAATGTCAGATCTCCTCTTATAGCTGATTTTATAAACTCAGCTCTTGAATCTCTCTCAGGAGTATACTTCCACATACCCATCGCAAGCTCGATAATCTCCGCTAGTTTCTTGATTTCAGTAGCAGAGTAGTTGTCCTCATTATCTACAATCATCAAGATGTGCTTCTCGTTATTTATATCTATAGTTCCCCAGTAAGTGATTACGTCATTTATATTGACCTGAGTGAACATGGTAGAGTGTGACACATCCATCTTCTTGGCCTGAACTATTGCATTATCAATAGTTTCCTCATGGCGAGTCTCAATCGTGAGTATTGGATTGAACTCCGAGGTCATCAAAATAGCCTGATAATCATTATTTATAGCAGCTTCCTTCAGCGCACTCTGGAAATTTCTATGCTTCTCGAAGTTAAGAAGATGATAAATTGTGTTGTTTAAAATATTGTCACTGTAGTTGTGTCCGTACAGGATTTTATCAAGCACCTGCTCCATAAGTACGGCATACGTAGTCTCTTTATCGTCTGGAATTACGATAATCAGGAGTCCATTTTCCTCCGCTGTCTTGATTACCTTTTGGTCTACAGCTCTCACACCTTCCTCATGCAGGAATATTACGAGTGTAGCGATTGCCTTTTTACCAAAACCAACGACAATTCGGCACTGGGCATCAATATCATCCTTACAGTTCCAGAAATGGGTAAGAACCATCTGTTCCTTTACTCCGTTACGCTCGATTCCCTTCTCATAATCAATTTCATCGAAAACTGAAATGGTTCGCACTCTTCTGTCCATCTTTCTCTTGCAGGAAATTACGGTGCTCCCTTTGAACGCATCTAGATTAAGGCAATCTTCTACAGTTATCCTCATTTTATTGCTCCTTCAATTTCTTTGACTCCGAGCCTATCGCTCTTTTACTCTTTGTCAGTTTCCGTATCATTCTTGGATTCATCTTTTGATTCAGGCGCTGCTTCCTTTGATGCGTCCGCATCTGTATCTGCATCTGCTTCAATCTCAGCATCTTTCGGCTCTTCTCCAGCCTCAGCCGGCCACCCTACGTTAGAATTCGTCTGCTCTTCTTCAGATGGCTTTTCCAAATCTTTCTTGACTGTAGGCTTGTTTTCCTCTGCAAAAGTAGAGTCTTCAAACTTCAAATCACCAACGATAACAGACTGAAGCTCCTTTAACCGCTCCTCGGCCTCCTGACGTCTCTCTTCCTCGAGCCTCTCACTTTCCTTTGCCTCTGCCTTGTTTAGCTCTGCAATCTGTTCATCACGAGCCTTTACATTCTCAGCAAGCTCCTCAGGTGTGATTTTTCCTTCATAGAGATCATTAAACTGTTCTCCATCCAGTGTCTCGATGAGCAGAAGTGCCTGAGCAACTCTTTCAAACGCTTCATCATTCTCCTTAAGAATGTTAGTTGTTGCTTCATAGCAGTTCTCGAGTATGTGTTTAATCTCAGCATCGATTTCTGAAGCGGTTTCCTCGGAATAATTCTGTCTTGTGGAAAAGTCCTTTCCAAGGAACACTTCATCACTTGAGCTAAAGCTCACTGGTCCAA